>Ga0307517_10005669_pt1 | contig 18717 bp, 22 predicted proteins | sample 23_EM_MG_FD_194515 | JGI IMG/M metagenome (GOLD analysis project Ga0307517, IMG submission 194515) | Populus trichocarpa ectomycorrhiza microbial communities from riparian zone in the Pacific Northwest, United States - 23_EM | ecosystem: Host-associated > Plants > Roots > Unclassified | place... | reverse complement strand
CGCCATCAGCGCGGCGTGCTGCGCGGTACTGAGGTCGGGCGACATCAATTGACGCACCTCGGCGATATGCTTCTTCAGCCGCCCGTTGAACCACGTCATTTTTTTCTCGGTCAGGTCCCAGTCAAGCGGGGTTTCGTCGGCGAGGAAATCCTTGATGTTGAAGCGCAAATCCTCGGTCAGCGCGATGCATTCGACCTTCACTTCGTAGACGCGCGACCGCACCACCGGATCGGCCTGGCCGAGCAGCGGCGCGAAGACGCTGCGGTGGACGAACAATTGGTACGACGCGACCAACAGCATCGAATCGGCGACGCGGCGCTTGAGCCGTCGCGCGGTGGCCGGGTCGCGGGCGGCGACCAGCGCCTCGCCCTCGACGATCATCGCTTCGATCTCGGTATGATAAGCTTCCAGCGTCTGCGGCACGTCTCGCCCTCCCCGGCATCCGTGTTGCTAGCGCCAAATCGTTAGCAATAAGTTGGTCTGGACCGGCCCTAACCGCAGTATCACCCAAAATGGGTCAGTCCTTGGCGATGACCTGGCCGAACGGCACCACGTGATTGTTCGCATCGTGCCCGATCATCGCGCGGCCCTCATAAGGTTTCTTCATCAGCTTCGACCAATCCCAGGCGATCTGGTCGGGCGAGTGGCCGAAATCGGCCTGGCCGTCGGCCTCCGGCAAGGTGATCGTCCCCACCCTGAGCGAATTGATCCCCGCCAATTGGGTCGAATTGGCGACGGTGAACATCATCCGGTCGACGCGATAGAGATGCTCGCTAACCTCCTCGACCAACAGGTCGTGGTCGGCGAGGTCGGGCAGCCACTTCGTCCCGACCATCGCCGCGAGGATCGACAGATTGAACGCCGCCGCGGGCCGCCCGGTGCCGATGATGCCGGGCTCGAGCGCCGATTTGTCGCCTCGCGTCAGCCACGCCAAGGTCCGCGCCGCGCACTCGCGCCCGCCGACCTTGCGGTTGATGTCGACCGGCATCGGGCCGTGGATCGGCTTGCCGATCTTCCGCGCATAGAGCGCGCCGAGCATGAACCCCATGTCCGAATAGCCGATATAGGCCTTGCGCTTCGCGGCTTCCTCCAGATGCGGAAAGATCAGCGGGAACAGCCGGTTCGAGCCATAGCCGCCGCGCGCGAACCAGATCGCGTGATAGCTCGGGTCGTTGGCGTATTTGAGAAAGGTGTCGGCGCGCTGCTGGTCCGGTCCCGCCCAGGTATGCCCGCCCCCGCTTGCCCAGCTTTGCGGGTCGATCACCAGCTCGACGCCATACTCCGCGGCGAGCGCAGGCACGGCGTCGAGCGCGTGTTCGTCGACCCGGTTGGCGGGCGCCATCACCGCGATTTTCATGTGCGTCGCCGCCCCGTCCTTGCCGTCATTCGTGAAACCGGGGATAGCCCGATGCGATGGATAACGCCAACACCCCAGCCGATATTACCGCCCAACCCGCTTTCTTCGTCGGCATCGGCGGGTCGGGGATGATGCCGCTGGCGATGATCCTGGCGGCGAAGGGTGCGCGCGTTGCAGGGTCCGACCGCAGCCTCGACCAGGCGCGGCTGCCCGCCAAGTTCGACTACCTGCGGGATCTCGGCGTCGCGCTGTTTCCGCAGGACGGCAGCGGGATCACCTCGTCCGACCAGGTCGTGATCGCCTCCGCCGCGATCGAGCCGACTGTGCTCGACATGGTCGCGGCCGATCGCCTCGGCTGCCCGCGCCGCACCCGCGCCGAGATGCTCGCCGATCTGTTCAACGACGCGACGATGCCGATCGCGGTGGGCGGGACCAGCGGCAAGTCGACCGTGACGGGCATGATCGGCTGGATCCTGCGCGCGGCCGACCGCGACCCGACCGTGATGAACGGCGCGGTGATGAAGAATTTCGCCACACCCAACGCGCCGTTCGCCAGCGCTTTGGTCGGCGGCGGCGACGCGTTCGTCAGCGAAGTCGATGAGAGCGACGGGTCGATCGCGCTGTTCGCCCCGCGCGTCGCGGTGCTCAACAACGTCAGCCTCGACCACAAGAGCTTGGAAGAGCTCAACCAGCTGTTCGGCGACTTCATCGCCAAGGCCGAGCTGGCGGTGATCAACATGGACAACCCCGACGCCGCGGCGCTGGCGCGGACGCTGCCGGCGCGGCAAGTGGTCGGGTTCGGGATCGACAGCGACGCGACGTTCACCGCACGCGACATCGAGCAACGGCCGTTCGGCGTCAGCTTCACGCTGGTCGTCAAGGACAACGACCCGTTGCCGGTCGAGCTCCAGGTGCCGGGCCGCCACAACGTGTCCAACGCGCTCGCCGCGATCGCCGCGGCGCATTGCGCGGGGCTGGCGCTGGACGAAGCGGTGCTGGCGATCGCCGGGTTCACCGGGCTGCGCCGCCGCCTCGAGTTCGTCGGCGAGACGCAGGGCGTCGCGGTGCTCGACGATTTCGGCCACAACCCCGACAAGATCGCCGCGACGCTGACCACGCTTCACGCCTTTCCCGGGCGCTTGCTGATCCTGTTCCAGCCGCACGGTTACGGCCCGCTCAAGGTGATGCGCCGCGAACTGGTCGAGGCGTTCGCCGATAACCTCAACCCCGGCGACGTGCTGATCCTGCCCGATCCGGCCTATTACGGCGGCACCGTCGCCCGTGAAGTGACCAGCGCCGACATCGTCGCCGATCTGGTCGCGAAGGGATGTGATGCGCGGCACATCGCCGACCGGGCGGAGGCGGCCGCTGCGATCGCCAGCCTCGCGCAGAGCGGCGACCGCGCGATCGTGATGGGCGCGCGCGACGACACGCTGAGCCAGGTCGCGGGGGACATATTGGCGGCGATCGCCGAGCGGTGAGCCGCCTAAGTTGACACTGGGTTTACACTGGTGCGGGGTGCGGGCGGCGACGCGGAAGTGGGCGAAGTTGCCACGCAGACCAACTTTGGCACCGCTGCAATCGTCGCCCCCGGATGACGTGAAATCTCGCCGCGCATCCGGGCAGCGTGTCAGACGAAATCCTACATTACTAGCCTTTAGACGTCATCGCTCTTGATGCGCCGCGAAGAGGCATTGCCAGGCCTATTCGAGGACCGAATCGAAGAGCGCGGACTAGCCGGTTTGGCGAGGCTGTTATGGTTTGGTCTTAATGAAGTCGGGGTGTGGATCGATACGCGCAAAATAACTCCCAAACTCCGGTTTCCACTCTGGGCGAAGCTTGAGGATTTGCCTGCGAACTAGGTAGCCTAGCGCCCGCATATACCACCCATGATGTTGATGAAAATCGTAGCGCCATTTCAAAAAGGCCTGCGCCGACAAATCTAGCGCCTCGTCAAACGACGTGACCTTCTTGGTTTCATAAGGCGTGCCGTCCGGTGCATTGCCAGGATCTAGGTTTAGCACGCTTTTTGCGTGCCGCTCCATCCATTCATCTCGGATCGCAGTTTGAGTCACCGTGTCCATTTTTTCGAATAGCTTCTTCAAATTGTGAACAGGTGGCGCCGGGGTCCCAGTCTGAATCTTAATCAAGGACTTCAGGTAAGCCTCAGTCGCGAAAGACTCGCAAACCGTAAATGCCGGAAGGGCTGCGTTGTAAATTGCCCCTCCGTCAGCTCCGTACAGAAGGCGAGTCGGGAGAAGGAACGCGTCGCCCTGCTCGAAAAAATAGTGCTCGTCCGACTTGTTGGCCATTCTCTCAGATATCCATGTTAGCTCCCTATCGGTCTTCCCCGCCGCCGAGGCTCGTCGCTTGACTCCTTCGGCTTAGCGTGCGGCTTTGGGGGGTGCTCAGCATGCGCTTGAGCACGTCATCTTCGTGAGAGTGTGCCTTTGTCATGGAAGACCCTATAACAGAAATTAATGCTGCAATCGGCAATCTAGCGCGGGCCACAAGCTCAATCGACCTCTATTTAACCGTTCTGCTATCGGAAGTTGTACACCCGCCGATGGTGGGACAAGACTTGTGGTTGGCGTCGCTCATGGTTCAATCTCAGGGGCGGACCGAAGGCCGTATCGACATCGTAAGAAACGTTATTGAGCGCGAGTTAGCGTTCGCCTTTGGACAGCCGAAGCACACGTACCCCTACAAACTTGCCGAGTTTGTGCTCAAAGCATTCAATAAGGTTGCTGCTCACTCGACCAGCTATGTGTGGGTCCGCAATCTAGCTTCACATGGGATAGTATTGACTGGCGAGACCTGCCTAGTCAGCCCACAAATGGCTGACTTTACGGGTGCCGAAAATCTGAAAAGGCAAAGAGCTAAGCGGGGGAAATCGCCCTTGCCTGCAAATGAACAGGGTTTCAGCGCGACAGAACTTCTCCATTGCGCGGGTGAAATACGCTCAATTTCGCAGATCGGTAACTTGATACCGATACTGAAGTCCATAAGGCTCAGGTCTTTCGAGGGAGAAAAACTTGAAGCAGCAGTTGTTCAACTAGGTAATGATTTGCAACTGCAGGTCCCGCTTCAGGTCCGACCTCACAGGCAAGCCAAGCCGAAGCGGCGCTAAGGCAGTCGTAGTCTGCGGCGAGCTCGCGTATGACTGCCTCAACTATCCTCTCGGTAATTTCAATCTGGGCTAGCCTGTCAGTCGCCGGTGCAACGCGCTCTGGATGCTTCGTCAGATGCAAAGTGACAAGCACCCTGGACATTATATACATGACAAAGCGTCCAGCTTTACCTAATACCGCCAGCGACAGGCCGGCGTTTAATCAAATTCGTAATGCGATGGAGGCGGCTGTGCTGGCTGCTCTTCGAGAGACCATCCACTTAGATGGCCTCGAGCTTTCGGCATACACGCCGGAAGCCATAGCGGATCGATTGGTGGAAGCTCTCCTGTCCTCCGCCAAATCTCAAGGCTTTGTCTTGCGACCTGAAGCGCGGAACTGACCGTTTCTATCTTGGCAGTAAGCCGCGCCATTTCTTCAACAGTCGTCGGGTGCTCGGTATTAAACGTGACGCCGGGTCGCTCGCGCGACTGCGCCTTCTCGATGCGCGGCTTCTTGGTGATTCGCGTAACCGATTGCTCGTCAACGCTCCATTTCATCCCCCATCGATCGTGAACGTAGCGGTTTCGTTGTCCGGGGATTTCATCCGACGATCGAACCAGCAGCTTGCAGACCCAGGTACAGAATTCCTCGGGCAGCTCGCTTTCGAGGTGTAGAAGCTTGGTGAGCTGGGAGCATCGCGTGGAAATATTCTCTACCATGATGCAGGCGACCTGCGCCTCGGAGCACTGCAACAGCGGTTCAAAGAGGCGGTCCACATTGTGGTCGAGTACGGCGAATGACCAGCACAGCCCGCCCAGTTCTGCGAGGTGCTCTTTAAGATAGTCGCCAGCCTCGAACATGCCCCGCAACGCCTCCTCGGACATGCGGAGTGTTATTCCACCGACCTCAATTTCAGTGTACTGGTCTTCCGCCATGACCGAACCAATTCCCCGCGAAGATGACGTGCTCAAGCGTATGCTCCGCACGCCCCCAAAGCCGCACGCCAAGCCCAAGGAGTCAAGCGAGCCTCGGCGGCGGGGAAGACCGATAGGGAGTTAAGGTCGGACTTATCCACTTAGCTAAGACGCTGTTGTCTTGACTCAATTTCCAGTGCGCCCAAACTACCCGCCTAACTAGCGGGGAATCACTACATGGCGCGGAAAGACGAAACTGCCATCGCACTAGGCGTAATGCGTGTCGCTGCAGGAAGGCCGGATGGTCTGGCGACGTTCAAGAGGTGTCGTGCTGAGATGCCAGCCTTCATGAACTTTGCAGACGATGACAACGAACTATCGGGAACTAGGCCGGGCGAGACGCTGTGGCATCAGCAAGTCCGAAACATCAAATCGCATCATGACAACGGCGCGTTGCAAAACGGGTATTTAGTTCACGTGCCTAGAACTGGGTATCGCATCACCGAGCGCGGGCGCCAGCACCTGCGCGGCAAAAACCTTCATCCGTAGCGCGACTTGTAGCCCGGCTGTAGCCACTTCAATTCGGTCGGGTTGTCCGTCTGTTTGTCCCACACAAACCATGCATAGGCGGTAGTCCCGGTGCCCTTTTGGATTGCTCCGGCCGGATAGAACGTAATGCGCTCGCTAAACACCCAGACCCGCGAGGGCGGGTTATCGGTGAATATCGTGCGCTGCCGGTTTGCGCCCTCTAGGAACGCCAGTCGCAACAGCAACGCGAATTTGCGATCGGCTGCGCGCAAGCCTGCCCTGACGAAGCCCTCCGCCGCATTGTAGGGGGGGTTGGTGACGATGTTGGCGGCGGTGCGGTTCGTGTGGAGGAAATCCACGCCGCCCTCCCCGTAGCCTCGATCGACCAGATCTGAACTTATGACGCGGTTGCCGGTCGTCGCCAGCACTTCGGACATCGCGCCGTCACCGCACGCGGGTTCCCAAATATCGCCGCTAAATTCCTCATTGTCGATGAGCGCATGGGTTGCCCATGCCGGGGTCGGAAAGAAATCGGGGCCGTCGAGATCGGCAAACCGCTTCATCGTCGGCTTGAACCCGCCGTTCAGGTTGTAGGTCAAATCCATGAGAAAAGTGTAACAGAATCATGACCTTAGGCAATATAGCCTAAGTGATTCTAAAGACTCCCTTTCTCATTTTTCTTTGTCCAGCGCGTCCCATAAGCCCCGCCCTTGAACACGCGCTTCCTGCCGAGCGCGGGATGCTTAGGCTGCGACAGGACCAATCCGCCGATAGGTGAGGCGCTTGCCGATGATACCAAGCAAGGCAATGTCGGCGCGCTGGTCGTCATCAACGCCGGTGCCGACGCGGTGCGTGTAGCGGAAATCGAACTCGCGGAGATAACGCTGCAAGTGCTGCGATCCGCAATGCTGATAGATGCCCTTCATCCCGCGCTTGAAGATGCCGAAGAAGCCTTCGATCTGGTTCGTGGTCATGCTCTTGTCGCCCTTGCGGACATACTCGCCAGCCGAGTGATTGACGGTGTGGTGAGCGGCGAACGCGGGACCGATGTTGCGGTAGTGGCGGCCCTCGTCGGTCATTAGCTGCGCGTCCGGCGAGACGTTCGCGAACACGATCTTGCCGACCGTGCCGCTGTTGATGTGACCGAACACGACAACCGAGGTAGCGCGGCCAGTGTTGCGCTCGACCAGCGACACAACCTTGTTCATGTTGTGGATCGCCATGCGGCTATTGCCGGGGATGCGACCGATGAAAGTCTCGTCAGCTTCCACGATGCCACCATCGCCGCCCATCGGGCCGTTGTCGCCGGGGATCATCGCTTCGCGGATGCGGTGGGCCATGAACCAGGCCGTCTTATAGGAGACGCCAAGGTTGCGGCTAAGCTGGTGCGAGGAAATGCCCTTCTTGCTCGACGTGAGCAGATGCACCGCCAGAACCCATTTGTGCAGTGGAACCTTGCTGTCGGCGAACACGGTGCCGACCGTGACGGTGAACTGCTGGCGACAGCCGTTGCACTGAACGACACCCTTGCGGATCGCGCCTTCCGGGTTGCGCTTGGAAGGCTTGCCACGCTGCGCCGGGAGCCGCTTGCAATCGACCGAACCGCAATGGGGGCACACAGGGCCGTTCGGCCAATGCAGGGCTTCCAGATGCTCGCGGGCGGCATCGACATCGTTGAAGCGGGGAGCGGTCAGGTTCGTCATGCCCTCCTTATGGAGCCGTCACCGCTGCTTTGTCAAGTATATAATGTCCAGCACCCTTGACGACAAGCAAGCTTTACATGTAAAGCTTCCTTCACTGATTCGAAAGGAGCCTTTACATGTCATTCTTCGGCCAAAACCGCGCGATCCAGCGGTATAACAAGCGGGTCGTCGTGCTGAGCCTGATCTACTCGATCCTGCTGGTCGCCGCGGTCTATGGGTTCAAGCATCACCTGATTTCCGGCGTCGCGGTGTGGATCGCGGGCGCGCTGCCCGCGTTGCCGATCATCGGGATCTTCGCCGCGATCGGCCTCTATCTGCTGGAAGAGACCGACGAATATCTGCGCATGATGACGGTGCGCCAGACGTTGTGGGCGAGCGGTTTTTCGCTCAGCGTCGCGACGATCTGGGGGTTTCTCGAAAGCTTCGACCTGGTCAACCACATCCCCGTTTACTGGGTGTCGGTGCTGTGGTTCGGCGGGCTCGGGCTCGGCGCGTGCGCCAACAAGCTGAACCTCGGCAATCTGGGCGGGAGGGGCGAATGAACAACCGCCTCAAGGTCCTGCGCGCCGAGCGCAACTGGAGCCAGGGCGATCTCGCCGCCGCGCTCGACGTGTCGCGCCAGAGCGTCAACGCGATCGAGACCGGCCGCTACGACCCCTCGCTCCCCCTCGCCTTCAAGATCGCCGAACTGTTCGAGCTCGCGATCGAAGAGGTCTTCACCAGCCCTTCCAAGGAGAATTGACATGACCCCCCAGACCAAAGCCCGCCTGATCGCCGCGATCGCCCTGCCGCTGCTCGCGCTAAATGTCGCCCGGGCGCATGCCGCCCCCGCTCCCGCCGCTGTCGCCGCGGCCGCCGAGGTGCGGATGGACCACATCTCGATCGTGACGATGGGCAAGGGATCGCCCGTCATCCTGATCCCCGGCCTGTCCAGCCCGCGCACGGTGTGGGACGGGGGCGCGGCCGATCTGGCGAAGACGCACCGGGTGGTGCTGGTCCAGGTCAACGGCTTTGCCGGCGACGATGCCGGCGCGAACCTCAAGCCGGGCGTACTCGACGGCATCGTCACCGATCTCGATGCCTATATCGCGAAGAACAAGCTGAGCGGCGCGGCGGTGATCGGGCATTCGATGGGCGGCCTCGTCGGGCTGATGCTCGCCAAGGCGCACCCGGCGGATATCGGCAAGTTGATGATCGTCGACTCGCTGCCATGGTTCGGGATGCTGTTCGGCCCGACCGCGACGGTCGCTGCCGTCGAGCCGCAGGCCAAGGCCATGCGCGACCAGATGGCTGCCAAATACGGCAAGCCCGACCCATCCGGCGCGCAAGCGATCGCGGCGAAGCTGGCTCTCAAGCCGACCAGCCAGACGCAGGTCGCGACATGGGCGGCAAAGGCCGACATCCGCGTCTCAGCCGAAGCGATGTATGAGGACATGACGACCGACCTGCGCGGCGACCTGAAGGACATCGCGACGCCGATCACCTTGCTCTATCCGAGTTCGGCGGGGCTGCCCGCGGCGATGGCCGATCCGTTCTACAAGAGCGCATATGCGACCGCGCCGCACGTCACGTTCCAGCGAGTGGACGATAGCGCGCACTTCATCATGCTCGACCAGCCCGAGGTGTTTGCCAAGGCGGTGGCGGCGTTCGTCGGCTGACCTTCTTAGCCCCTCCTCTTCAGAGGAGGGGTTGGGGTGGAGGATGCCTCGCAGAGACCATCGCCCCGACTGCCCCACCCCAACCCCTCCCCTGAAGGGGAGGGGCTTTTTTGTCCGCCGCGTGCCGCCTACACGCGCCCGATGGACACCCCCCGCCCCGCGCTCGCCTATCACCTCACTCGCGGCAAGGGGCCGCCCGTCGTCTTCCTCCCCGGCTACGCTTCCGACATGGAAGGGACCAAGGCGCTCGCGCTGGAGGCGTGGGCGGTGGCGAGCGGACGCACCTTCTGCCGCTTCGACTATTCCGGGTGCGGCGCCAGCGAAGGCGACTTCGAGGAGCAGACGCTGACGGGCTGGCGCGACGATGCGATCGAGATGCTCGACCTGTTCAGCGAGCCCGCGATCCTGGTCGGCTCGTCGATGGGCGGGTGGATCGCGCTGATGATCGCGCGCGACCATCCGGAGAAGGTTGCCGCGCTGGTGGGCATCGCGGCCGCGGCGGATTTTACCGACTGGGGCTTCTCGATGGAGGAGAAGATGACGCTCCTCCAGGCCGGGCGGATCGAGCGCGCCTCGCCTTATTCGGACCAGCTGACCGTGTTCACCAGCCGCTTCTGGCAATCGGGCGAGGCATCGCGGATGACCGCGGCGGCGATCCCGATCTTTTGTCCGGTGCGGCTGATCCACGGGCTCGGCGACCGCGACGTGCCCGCCGAGCGCACGATGCACCTGATCCAGATGATCAAGTCAGCCGACATTCAGGCGACCCTGATCAAGGACGGCGACCACCGCCTGTCGCGCGACGGCGACATCGCGCTGTTGATCCGCACTGTTGAAAGCCTTTGATGATCTTTCTCGCGCTCGCGCTGCAAGCCGCCGACACCGTCACCCCAACCCCGGCCGACACGCGGTACAAGGCGTGCCTCGACCTTGCGACGAGCAACCCCGAAGCCGCGCAGAACGAGGCCGAGCGGTTCCGGCTGGACGGCGGCGGGGCGAAGGCGCGGCAGTGCCTGGGCCTGGCCTACGCAATGCAGGAAAAGTGGCGCGACGCGGCGATCGCGTTCGAGGCGGCGGCGCAGGAGGCCGGTGCCAAGGACCCGTTGGCGTCGCGATACTGGGCGCAGGCCGGCAATGCATGGCTAGCGACGGGCGAGCCGGTGAAGGCCTATGCCGCGCTCAACGCCGCGCTGGCGGCGGGGACGCTGACTGGACAGGACGAAGGCGAAGCGTTGCTCGACCGCGCACGGTCTTTGGTCGCCGCGGGGCAGCTTGCGGGCGCGCGCGCCGATCTCGACGCCGCTTTGGTGGATGCCCCCAAGGACCCATTGGCGTGGCTGCTGTCGGCGACGCTGGCGCGGCGGATGAAGGATTTGCCGCGCGCCCAACTCGACATCGGCGAGGCGCTGAAGCTGTCGGCGGACGATGCGTCGGTGCAACTCGAGGCGGGCAACATCGCGGCGATGTCGGGCAATGCCGACGCGGCCAAGAGGGCGTGGGAGGCTGCGGTCAAGATCGCCCCGACCAGCCCGGCGGGCCAGAATGCGCGCGCTGCGCTGGGGCAGTTCGATGCGCCGGCGCCCTCGCCCGCATCACCCGCATCACCCGCAACGCCAGCGCCGACGACACCAAAGTAGCACTGGGCGCCTTTGTTTTAGACGCCTCCCCGGCGAAGGCCGGGGCCCAGCATCGGGCCGCTCGCAACTGGACCCCGGCGTTCGCCGGAGAGGCGTGGATATTTGGATCGGGCGCGCCTATCTCGCTCTCCAACCAAGGGAGCGCGCCCATGAACTATCTCCACACAATGATCCGCGTCACCGACCCGGCGGCGACGGTCGAATTCTTCGAACTGCTGGGCTTGCAGGAAGTCCGCCGCATGGAGAGCGAGAAGGGGCGCTTCACGCTGATCTTCCTCGCCACGCCGGAGGACATGAACGGCCCCGGCGAGCGCGCCAAGGCGGAGGTCGAGCTGACCTATAATTGGCCGCCCGAGAACGGCAGCGCGGCCGAGACCTACACCGGCGGGCGCAATTTCGGGCACCTCGCCTATCGCGTCGAGAATATCTACGAAACCTGCCAGCGGCTGATGGACTCCGGCGTCACGATCAATCGCCCGCCGCGTGACGGCCACATGGCGTTCGTCCGCACCCCCGACAACATCTCGATCGAGATCCTCCAGAACGGCGTGCTTGAGCCTGCGGAGCCGTGGGCGTCGATGCCCAATACGGGCGAATGGTAGGAGCGTGAGCGGCTGGCCCCACCGGCGGTTCCTGGAGCTGACCGGCGCAAGCGTGCCGATCATCCAGGCGCCGATGGCGGGGGCGAGCGGGGTGGCGCTCGCGGTGGCGGCGATGCGCGGTGGCGCGGTCGGATCGTTGCCGTGCGCGATGCTGACGCCGATCCAGGTGATCGTGCAGGCCGCCGAGGTGCGCGCCGAGACCAACGGGCCGCTCAACCTCAATTTCTTTTGCCATCGGCTCGCCCCCACACCCGACGACATCGCCTGGCGGGCGTTGCTTCAGCCGTTTTACGACCAGGAAGGCGTCGCCACCGCCCCGCCCCCGCCACTCCGCCGCCCGTTCGATGCAGCGATGGCGGAGGCGGTCGAGGCGGTGCGGCCCGAGATCGTCAGCTTTCACTTCGGCTTGCCCGACGCCGATCTGCTCGCGCGGGTTCGCGCGGTGGGCGCTCTGGTGTTCGGCAACGCGACGACGCCCGACGAGATGCGCTGGCTCGCCGATGCGGGGGTCGACGCAATCATTGTGCAGGGATCGGAAGCCGGGGGGCATGCCGGCTGGTTCCTTGATCGCCACCACCCGACGCCGCTCGCCGACTTGCTCCATGTCGACGTAGCCATGCCCAAAATTGCTGCGGGTGGGATCGTAAATGCTGCGGACATTGCCGCAGCATTTTCCACCGGCGCGAGCGCGGTGCAGATCGGCACCGCCTATCTCGCGTCGCCCGAAAGCCAGGCGAGCGCACCGCATCGCGCGCTGCTCGGCATGGCGACCGATACGGTGTTCACTAACCTGTTTTCGGGCGGCCTCGCGCGGGGCTTGCGTAACCGCCTGATCGACGCGATCGGACCGATCAATCCTGCCGCACCGCCCTTCCCGCACGCCAGTGCGGCGCTCGCGCCGTTGCGCGCGAAGGCTGAGGCCGAGGGGCGCGGCGACTATTCGCCGCTCTGGGCCGGCACCGGCGCTGGCCGCGTGCGTCCCGAACCCGCCGAAGCGCTGACGCGTCGCCTCGCCGCCGAATCCCTTGCCTTGCTGGAGATCGCCTGATGCCCCTCGAAATTGCCCGCATCCCCGCGTTCAGCGACAATTACATCTGGCTGGTCCACGATCCGGACAGCGACGAGACGATGGTGGTCGATCCCGGCGAGGCGACCGCGGTGCTGGCCGAGGCCGAGCGGCGGGGCTGGACGATCTCGTCGATCTGGAACACGCATTGGCATCCCGACCACACCGGCGGCAACCAGGCGATCAAGGATGCGACGGGCGCGCCCGTGATCGCTCCGGCTGCCGAAGCCGCGAAGATCCCAACCGCCGACCGCTTGGTCGCGGAGGGCGACACGGTGACCTTGGGACGGCATGTCGCGACGGTGCTCGAGACGCCCGCGCATACCGCGGGCCACATTACCTATCATTTCGCCGAGGACGCCGCGCTGTTCCCCGGCGACACGTTGTTCGCGATGGGCTGCGGGCGGCTGTTCGAGGGGACGGCGGAGCAAATGCACGCCAACCTGCAACGGTTCGCCAAACTGCCGCCCGAGACACAAGTCTATTGCGCGCACGAATATACGCTGTCGAACGCCAGATATGCCCACGTCGCCGAGCCCGACAATGAGGATATCGCCCAGCGGCTAGTCGCGGTTGAGCTGGCACGCGACAAGGGCGAGCCGACCGTCCCCACGACGATCGGCGAGGAGCGTGCGACCAATCCGTTCATGCGCGCAGCCTCGGTCGAACAATTCGCCGAACGCCGCGCCGCCAAGGATGCTTTTTGAACCGTCATGCGTTATAGCGTTACTAACGGGGGATGATGCGATGGAGTCGCCAATGCGTATCCTTGTTCCCACACTCGCCTTCGCCGCGCTGGCGCTGACCGGCTGCACGATGACCCCCGCCGAAACCGCGCGCGCGCAGGCCGCCGCCGAAGCCGACCGCGCCGCGCTCGGCCAGCAGCTCGCCGGGCTGCGGCCGACCAAGACCGACGATTGCATGGATAATTTCCAGAGCTCGTCGCTCAAGGCCTATGGCTCGACGCTGGTGTACCGGGTCAGCGGCAATTTGATTTACGTCAACGATACCAGTGGCGGATGCGAAGGCATCGAACGCGGCGATTATTTGGTGACCAAGTCGAGTTTCGGCCGGGCGTGCCGCGGCGATATCGGCCGTACGTTCCAGCCTGGATCGCAAATCCCGACCGGCAGTTGCTCGCTGGGGTCGTTCACGACCTATCGCAAGTGACGTGCGGTACGCGCTGATCCCGATCGTGCTGGCGGGGTTCGCCGGCGCCGCCGCTCCCGCCGCGCCGCGCGACAAGGATCCGCTGGCGGGACGCGTCCCCGGCAAGGCCGTGGACTGCGTCGACCAATCGCAGCTCGGCGGGCCGGACATCGTCGACAACCGCACGATCCTCTACCGCCAGTCATTGAAACGGATATGGCGCAACGATCTTGAGGCGGCCTGTCCGGGCCTACGCCCGATGACCACGTTGATCGTCGAAATCTACGGCAGCCGATTGTGCAGCAACGACCGGTTCCGAACGCGCGACGTGGGATCGATCATTCCTGGGCCATATTGCCGGCTGGGCATGTTCACGCCGTACGATTTGCCGAAGAAATGATAACTCAGGGCGCGGGGTAGCGCTCGACTCCTGGCAACAGGTGCGCGTCCTCCATCCAGCAGAGGCGCTCGGCGGTCTGGATGTGAATCTGCGCGGGCAGCCCGCCGGGATCGTCGAATGTCGCCGATTGCACATCGATAATGCCGGGCAGCATCGCCGCGTTAGTATAGAGCATCCCCGTCCCGCACGCGCCGCAGAAATGTCGGCGGCCGTGTTCGGACGATTTGTAGACCCTGGGTTCCCCCTTGGTGACCGTGATCTGCTCGGATTTAAACATCGCCCAGCCAACCATCGGCGCGCCGGCATGGCCGCGGCAATCGCTGCAATGGCACAGCGTATTCGTCATCGGCTCGCCGCTGGCCTGGTATCGAACCGCCCCGCAATGACAGCCGCCGTCCCGCATCCTTCGCCTCCCTCGCGAGATGACGGCATATCACGAACCGGTCAGAGAACGAACCGGCTGAGATCGGTGTCGCGCGCGATGCTGGCGAGCTGGCTTTCGACATAGGCGGCGTCGATCGTCAGTGATGTGCCAGCGCGGTCCTCGGCATCGAAGCTGACTTCCTCGAGCAGCTTTTCCATCACCGTCTGCAAGCGCCGCGCGCCGATATTCTCGATCGCGCCGTTGACCTCGGCGGCGATCTTCGCGACCGCGCGGATGCCGTCGTCGGTGAAGTCGATCGTCACGCCCTCGGTGCCGATCAGCGCCTTGTATTGCTCGGGCAGCGACGCCTTGGTGTCGGACAGGATCGCGACAAAATCGTCCTCGGACAGGCCCTTCAGCTCGACGCGGATCGGCAAGCGGCCCTGCAACTCGGGCAGCAGGTCGCTCGGCTTGGCGACGTGGAACGCGCCGCTCGCGATGAACAGGATATGGTCGGTCTTCATCGGGCCGTATTTTGTCGCGACCGTCGTGCCCTCGATCAGCGGGAGCAGGTCGCGCTGGACGCCTTCGCGGCTGACCGATCCGCCGCGCACGTCGCTAACCGCGATCTTGTCGATCTCGTCGAGGAACACGATGCCGTTGGCCTCGGCATCGGCCAGCGCCTGGCGTGACACTTCGTCCTGGTCGAGGCGCTTGTCGGCTTCCTCCTCGACCAATTTGGTCCAAGCGGCGGGCACGGTCAGCTTGCGGCGCTTGAGCTGCGGCCCGCCGAACCCCTTCATCATCTCGCCGAGATTGATCATCTGCGCGCCGGCGCCCGGGATATCGAACGGCATTTGCGGCGCGGCTTCGAGCTCGATCTCGATCTCGGTCGTATCGAGGACGCCGTCGCGGAAGCGCTGCTTGAACGCCTCGCGCGTCGCGGTCGACGAATCCTTGCCGGTCAGCGCGTCGAGCAAGCGGTTCATCGCCGCTTCCTCGGCCTTGTCCTTCACCGCGGTGCGGCGGCGTTCCTTTTCGAGCCGGATCGCTTCCTCGACCAGGTCGCGCGCAATCTGCTCGACGTCGCGGCCGACATAGCCGACCTCGGTGAACTTGGTCGCCTCGACCTTGACGAACGGCGCGTCGGCCAGCTTCGCCAGGCGGCGCGAAATCTCGGTCTTGCCGCACCCGGTCGGGCCGATCATCAGGATGTTCTTGGGCGTCACTTCGTCGCGCAGGTCGGCGCCGAGCTGCTGCCGCCGCCAGCGGTTGCGCATCGCGACCGCGACCGCCTTCTTGGCGTCGGTCTGGCCGATAATGTGCGCGTCGAGAGCGGCGACGATCGCCTTCGGGGTCAGTGCATCGTTCATGTATGGGATTTGGTTCCAGGAGTTCGTTGCGCTCCTAGGTGTGCGGCCGGTCGCGAGGTTTCAAGCCGTGCAGCGAAACCCGCCGAAGAACGCGGTGTGGCGTGACAGGATACGCGCGATACGCTCGGGCGTCGGCTCGGCGACGTCCACGCCCTTCTCGAAGCTGCCGCCGCACAATATGCCGTCGGCACGTGGAAACATATAGCCCATGTCGCCATTGAAGGCGTAACGCACCTCGGGCTGGGGCAGCAGGATCGCGAGCTGGCCGCGCACCGGGATCAGGCCGGTGTCGCCGAACAGCCTGGCCGCGCCGAGGCCGGTGCAGTTGAACACCGACCGCTCGGGCAATGCCATGACGTCGGCGGGCGTGGCGAACTCGCGGATGACGATCTTGCCGCCGGCGATCAGCACTTCCTCCTCGAGCTTGCGCAACAACCGGCCGGTCTCGGCATACATCGTGTCGAAGCGGATCACGTAGCCGCTGTCGATCGGGAATGGATGGTCGCGCCGGTCGACGAAATGGAAGCCGGGCATGAAGCGCTGCATCGGGCGCGGATGGTCGGGCCCGTATTGCGTCTGCTGATAGGTCGGCGCCCAGCGGACGCCGTAATCGTCGCCGACCATGATCTGGAACCGCCGCCAGCTGTAATCGGCGGCGCGCGCGAATTGCTCGCGCCATTCGGGGGTGACCTGGTCCTCCTCGAAATGACCGAACGGCTCCCATTGGCCGCCGGCGATGTTCGACGTGGTCTGTGGCGGCAGGGCCTTGGTGTAGAGCGTGACGGGAAACCCCGCCTCCTGCACCAGCCGTGCGGTGGTTAGCCCCATGATCCCCGCACCGAGCACCGCGACCGGGCCGCTATGGCCGGGGAGACCAAGATCGGCGGCGAGACGCGAGGTGCCCCAGCTGAGCGTGATCCCCGCCCCGCCATGACCGTAATTATGCACCAGCCGTTTGTCGCCGAGCGCCTCCGCCCGGACGACGAACCCGCTCGCGCGATAGGGCCGCAGGCCCGCGACGGTGCGGATCACGCGATCGGGCGAGACGCGGACGGGCGGCAGGCATTTGGGATCGAGCGCGGTAGCGGCGGTAGTTGCCGGACGCATCCCAGTGCACCCGGGCAGCGCCAACGCGGTGGCGGCGAGCATCTGACGGCGATCGAGCATCGTGCCGCCAGCCTACCTCGTCAGGTGGCGCTGTCGAGCGATTCCACCGTCAGCCGGTCGTTGGTGTAGACGCAGACCTCGGCCGCGATCGCCATCGCCTTGCGGCAGATCGTCTCGGCATCCTGCTCGTAATCGACCAGCGCGCGGGCCGCAGCCAGCGCGTAATTCCCGCCCGATCCGATCGCCGCGACGCCGTTTTCGGGCTCCAGCACGTCGCCGTTGCCCGTCAGGATCAAGGTCACGTCCTTGTCGGCGACGATCATCATCGCCTCCAGATTGCGGAGATACTTGTCGGTGCGCCAGTCCTTGGCGAGTTCGACCGCCGCGCGCATCAGCTGGCCGTTGGCGCGCTCCAGTTTGGCCTCGAGCCGTTCGAACAAAGTGAAGGCGTCGGCGGTCGCGCCGGCGAACCCGCCGATCACGCTGCCGTCGCCCAGCCGCCGCACCTTCTTCGCGTTGGGCTTCATCACCGTTTGCCCGGCCGAGACCTGGCCGTCGCCGATCACGATCACCTTGCCGTTCCTGCGCACCGACAGGATCGTCGTGCCGTGCCATTTAATTGTATCGCTCATGGCCGCGAATGTAGGGATCGGTTTCACCCGCGCAACAGACGCGCTATGTCGCGCCTGTCCAATCATTCGGCAGCGCATCGTCGCATTATTGTGGTGAAGGGGCGGGTCGCCCCACGAAAAAGGGGTGCAATCATGGCCAGCGAATTTCCCACCGATCCAACACCGCCGCAGCCGTCGGCGCCCCCGCCTCCCCCACCGCCGGGCCTGCCGCCCGCAGCCAGCAACATGATCGAGCGGATCAAGCGCATCGTGATATCGCCCAAGACCGAATGGCCGGCGATCGAGGCCGAGCCGATGACGCTCAACTCCATCATGATCACCTGGGTGCTGCCGCTCGCCGCGATTGGCCCGGTGGCAGGCGTGATTCGCAACTTGCTGTTCCCGGTCACCATCCCGTTCACGACGATCAGCTTCCGCGTGCCGCTGGTCGGATCGGTCGTCCAGGCCGCGATCGCCATTGCGCTGACGATGCTGGGCGTGTGGGCGTGGAGCCTGGTGCTCGATGCGCTGGCGCCCAATTTCAAGGGCACGAAGAACGCGATCGCAGCGCTGAAGCTCGTCGCCTTCTCGGCCACCGCGGCATGGTTGTGCGGGATATTCCAACTCACCTGGGCGACGGCGCCGTTGGCGATCCTGGGCCTCTACAGCGCCTATCTGTTCTGGGTCGGCGTGCCGGTGATGATGAAAGTGCCCGATGACCAGCGACCGATCTATGTGGTGGTGGCGGTAGTCGTCGGCATCGTCGTCAACCTGGTGGTCGGTCTCCTCGCCGCGTCGCTGGCCGGCATGATGTTCGCGATGAGCCCGAGCGCGGGCCTCGCAACGCCCGGCGGCAGCGTCACCATCGGCGGCACGACGATCGACACCGGCAAGCTCGATGCGGCGGCGGCGAACATCAAGGCGGCGGGTGAGAAGATGCAGGCCGGGCTCGCCGGTGGCGAGGGCGCCAAGGCGGTCGATCCGGCCGCGCTGCAGGCCCTGTTGCCCGCCTCGATCTCCGGCTGGAACCGCACCAGCGTCGAGAATCAAGGCGCGGGCGCCGCCGGGCTCAACGGCAGCAACGCCAAGGCGCAGTTCCAGGCTGGGGACCAGAGCTTCAGCCTGTCGGTCACCGACA
>Ga0307517_10005668_pt1 | contig 18717 bp, 7 predicted proteins | sample 23_EM_MG_FD_194515 | JGI IMG/M metagenome (GOLD analysis project Ga0307517, IMG submission 194515) | Populus trichocarpa ectomycorrhiza microbial communities from riparian zone in the Pacific Northwest, United States - 23_EM | ecosystem: Host-associated > Plants > Roots > Unclassified | place... | reverse complement strand
ATTTAAAAACAAAAATAAAAACCTTTTAGAAATATGAATTTTTACCATGCTACTCGTTCAATGTTGAACGAATTCCTTTAGAGGTCAGATAGTTGATCATATTATTTTTTTTTTAGTTTTTTTTTTAAAAAAATTTACTTTGGTTTGACTGGTGAATAGTTTGTTAGGAAATGCTAGCTAATCACTTCTGGTAAAAAGAATTGTTTGGAAGTATGGCTACGGTTGCTTTTTAAAGTGTTTTTTATTTGGAAATGTATTAAAATGATATATTTTTTTATTTTTTTAAATTTTTTTTAATACCAGCATATCAAAATGATTTGAAAATACCAAAAAAATATTAATTTAAAATAAATAAAAATAAAAAAATTTAATTTTTTTAAAAATATTTTTAAAACACAAAAACAATCATATCTAAATCCTAAACATTCTTACGCGTGCTTAAGCTACCTCGAATTTGTTATTCGTGATTGATGCACGCGGTTATATATGATTTCTGACTGTATGGTTACTTTGGGTTAGTATTTAGAATTAGAATAAAAATATCGGTATAGAGGACAAAGATAGGTAAATACAATGAATTTGTTTATAAAACAATTTTGAAATAAATATATGTATTTACAAGACAGTAGTGCATCGAGGTATGTTTATTCTTTTTTTTTTAATCTCTTTTATTCCACGATAATAACAAAACATTATAATATTATATTATTTCCCAACCCATCATCAAATTTTATTAATGCACGTAACCTATTCTTTAACCAATTGGGTCCCCATCTTATGAACAATCCCCCATTATATTACTCATATCCTAAAATGACAGTAAGAGTTTGACAGAGAACATCAAGTTCTCTTAAAAAAAAGGGTACCTTGGATGGGAGCCATTAATGGATTCGGACGAAGGGATCTGATTGAAAATTCTCAATACATTGAGGACTCGATTGATAAAAGCACAGGTTAGATGCAACTGAGAAGTTGTCTGTAGGTCATGAACTAAAATGAGGGGACCCACAGATTTATCCCTTCTCTTAAATTTTACAAATGTTTTTTTTTTTTTAAAAAAAACGGTAAACTGTTTCGGTATGAAATCTAGCAAATATATCCTATAAAGGGCACGCGTTGATTTCTTTTTCCTTTTCTTTTGGGTTTTAGGACAACCATCTCACACATGTGACTCTTAGTTACACTTTCCGAATAATAATAATAAAAAAATAAGACTCAAGGTGGTTACCATATGACGCCCTCTACTAAGGGTTTTTTTTCCCTCTCAAGATTCAAACAAAAAAACGCATGTTTTAATACTGTTTAATATGGTTTTATTAGTGTATTTTATCGTTATTTTTTAAAATATATTTCAAACATCAATATATTAAAACATTTTGAATACATTAAAAAATTAATCTAAGTAAATAAAAAAACAAAAAAAAATATTTTAGTTTTTCAAAACTACTTTTAAAATATAAAAATAAACCCATTAGGGTCATTTAGAATTCCTCCAGCAACTCCAACTTGCAATAATGCACCATAAATTTAGCACAATTCAAACTCAAATCTAAGGAAAAAAAAAAAAAACATCAACATAATCGACACTTTTTTCTTCTTCTTTGCCTTTTTAGGGCACGATAATCATTTAATTAACTTTATTCAGAAATGGGCATTATTTGCATCCTTTCTTTTTGAGAGAGAGGCAGAGAAGAGTGATGGTACTAGTAAACAAGTAACTGTGTAAATTGAGGACGCAAAATCCTAAGGGCTAAAAGGTGGGTCATTTATTAAAAAGGAGTGAAGTGGCAACAAAAAAGCTAGCTGTGTGTCAGTTTTGGCGTGCATGACTGAGCAAAGGTAGTGGCGAGTCATGAGTGCCCTCTTCTTTAATGCCCCCTTCTCCAAAAACTGAATGAACTTCTCTTTGCTTTCTTTCTAAACGAGCAAAGAAAATCAAAGACAAGATTTTTATTTTAGGTTTGATGTAATAACCAAGCAATGTAGGATTGTTAGTACACTCATATGAGATAAAACATCTGTTTCTAGCTCATGTTTTTGTGTAAGAAGTTGTGGGATCTTGAATTTCTGTAACTAAGTGACACCTCATTTCTAGGCTATATTTCTGGGTGATTCCCTTAGTGTTTTGTCGTGGTTAATTTTTTTTGGCACTTGAGACTCAAAGTTGCCATCTTTTGAGTGTCACTAATATTGCAATTTTCGGTGAGTGTTCTTCCAAGAGACTTCTATCTATTTTGTTTGTGGATTTGTTGTAGCTTTAAGTCTTGGCTTTAAAGGCTTGTTTCTTTCTTTTTTGATGATTTTTGTTGTTAAAATGGGGTTCTTTCGGTGGGTTTATCTACATTGGTTCTAGGAATATGGTGGTAATATTTATGGTTTTGTAGATTTGGATACTTGGGGTCAGTTTTGGATTTTGGGGCTTACACGGAGAGTGGCTTTGGGGTTTTGTCTTTTGGTTTCCAAGTTGGTTATATTCATACGTCAACATGTGGGGTTTTAGGGTTTTACATTATAGCAATTCTATCCTGATCTTTGGTCACAATTATTTAACTAGATATTTGTTATTTAATTAGATTTCTGTAACATATTATGGTAGATTCCTTTGATTTCAGTTTCAATTTTCTTGTTGGTAGTTGATGTTTGATAGTTCATTACTACAGCATTTTTGCGATGCATAAATCTCATTTATTCCCATGCTTTTGCCTTTTTCTGAAAAAAAATTGAAGATAGATGCTTGTTGTCTGCGTTTTTGGTGGTTTCTTCAACTGATACCAAGATGCTGTTTTTTTTTTTCTTTGCAGGTTTTCAAAGTTCAACGGTAAAAATATACATATTCTTTATACTTGGAACTTGGAACTTAATTAAGCTGGATTGGTCTTGCTGATATGAATCTTTTAATAAAGAAGGAAGAAAACAAAGTAACAGAGTAATCAGAGACGGAAAGATAAATAAATAGGGTGTGAGTGAGGTGGAGTCAGATTTATGCTTGTGGGTTGTCTCTAATTAGTGAATTGTTTAGTGTAGAGTGCCTGTTGGCCATGTCTCCTGGGCTGATTCATTGCCTCCGTACTCCGTGGGCTTTGCCGCCGATTTAGGCAACAGCCATTTCTTTGGCTTTCATTTTATTTAAGAGATCCTTTTAGTTGAAAAACTACTCAATCCCATCTTCTTTACATCCCTTTAACTCACTCTCTCTCTCTCCGTCACACTTCCTGCCTTGGTTTCTGTCAAGATTCGGTCATACCTCACTTACATATATTGTTCACCGTCTCCTGAGATCCTTGTTGACTCTCCCTTAGGCCTAGAAGCCTGTTACAATTGAGAAACTTGGTCCCCACACCTGTAGTATCTTTTCCAATTCAGGAATATTTTTCTCGAGTTGGGTTATGTTAATGTTTCATTGGGAATGTGTGGTGGTGAGCGTATAGCATAAGGTGTTTGATTTAGGAGTGATCAATTCAGTGCAGGGAAGGTTTGTTTCGAAACTACAGTATTTGGATCTTTAGTCTGACAAGATGAAGTTCATGAAACTTGGATCAAAGCCAGATTCATTTCAGGCAGAAGGGAACAGTATTAGGTGAGAAGTTTCAAAGTCCAATTTGCGTTCTGTTTTATTCCTTGCTGAAATTTTATTTACGATTCTTGTTGTTGCTTTAATGTCTTATTCTTTTTGGTTTCTTTTAAGTCAATCCTCTTATTGATGAATTTGCACAGCTGCTGTTGTGTGGTAGATCTGCTACTCCGGTTGTTTGACTACTTTCTTTGGAGAACTGTGAAGTTTGGGTTCTCTACTGAAGGTCATACAGCATTTGTATTGCTGGAAATGAGGATTTTATTCAGCCTCTGTTGGCAGTTGTTAATATCATTGATGCTTTAACAAAGTGAAACAATCTTTAAAATGATTCGCCAGTATATTTAGTTCCATTTGTCCATGATTTTACATTCATGCATGAGCACAGTGTTTGCTGGTGATTTCTGTCTTCTGTGGAGATTGGAGCTGCTTTGCAATGTGAAGTGGTTCAAAATGAGAGATTGTTCTTATGTTTCTGATTACTTAAGGAAAATTGAAATCTCTTCTGGTCCGAAGTTGTTGTTGAATGCTTGTTATTCTGGCTTTTCCCCACCAATTGGGTCTTGATTTTTTGTACTTGGCCCCTGTAAAGTTTGGTCGGCCTGTGAAGATTATTACATTAAAAAAATAATTAAATGAATGGTTTACAGCTTTGGAATAGAATGTGGTTGCACTTAGCAATATGCATATCGTCAAATTTCTTTAAATTTTTGATTGTTGCTGACATTACTGGGATTTTATATGTCATGTGCAGATATGTGGCTACTGAGTTGGCAACTGATATCATTGTTAACGTGGGGGATATAAAGTTTTATCTGCATAAGGTACACATGATCTATCAATCCAGTATACATTTCTAGTTGATGACTATGGTGTTATCTCTGCAACTTCATCTAGATCTTTGTATCTTAGTGTCTGTCCTGTGTGGTGCCCTTGGTACATAGCATCTCATGATGCTATACATGGCACTATGGGCATCCAAGGTAGCTGACTTTGCTAATTTATTCAATACAAGTGAGCCTAGAATATGATTTTTGGTTCTGAGATGTCAAGGCAATGATCTGACATGGCTCAGCTTGGTTTGGCAATGTCTGAAGCAAGGGTAGTATGATACCGTTTAATCGATTCAATAATATTGTTGAATAAACCATCTAACCTTTTGTCAAAGGCATCGTTGGACTGTGGCTACAGTCATAATGGGTAGAGTGCCATGGCTTGGAATTGTGTTGACATGCGTTTAGAAATCTGTGTTAATATGCTATGTTGCTATAATCATTTTGATGCTAATTAATTTAAAATCCTGCTATGCAGTTTCCTCTTCTGTCAAAAAGTGCTCACTTGCAGAATTTGGTAACAATTGCCAACGGAGAAAATAGTGATGAAGTTGAAATTTCTGATATTCCGGGTGGGCCTTCTGCCTTTGAGATATGTGCCAAATATTGCTATGGCATGACTGTGACCCTCAATGCTTATAATGTTGTTGCTGCCCGATGTGCGGCTGAGTACCTTGGAATGCATGAGACTATTGAAAAAGGGAACCTCATTTACAAAATTGATGTCTTCCTTAGCTCTAGCATTTTTCACAGCTGGAAGGATTCAATCATTGTTCTTCAGACCACAAGGTCGCTTTTGCCATTATCTGAGGAACTGAAGGTGACCAGCCATTGCATTCATGCTGTAGCTACCAAGGCCTGTGTTGACGTTTCAAAAGTCAACTGGTCCTATTCGTATAACCGGAGAAAACTCCCCGAGGAAAATGGGAATGATCCAAACTTGAATGGTCTGAGAAACCGGTTAGTGCCAAAGGACTGGTGGGTTGAGGATTTATGCGAGCTTGAAATTGGCTTGTATAAGCGAGTTCTTATTACAATCCAAACCAAAGGCATACTTTCTGATGAGGTGATTGGAGAAGGTTTGAAAGCTTATGCTTACAGAAGGTTGCCAGGTTTCAGCAAGGGTATGATCCAGTGTGGAGACGCAGCAAAATATAGATCAACAGTTGATACCATCGTGTGTCTGTTGCCTGCTGAGCGAGGCAGCGTCCCCTGTAGTTTTTTGTTGAAGCTATTAAAAGCAGCCATATATGTTGACTTGGGCGATGCAATCAAAGGACAGCTGATAAGGAGAATCGGACAGCAACTAGAGGAGGCTTCTGTAAATGATCTTTTGATTCATGCTGGGGAAGGGGAGAACATGATGTATGATGTTGATGCAGTAAAGAAAATGGTGGAAGAGTTTCTGATGCGAGATCAGATTGCCGAGATGGAGTCTGAAGAAGGCCATGAGGTTCAGGAGATAAGAAAACCAGGGATTTTATCTGATGCTTCCAAGCTCATGGTGGCAAAACTGATAGATGGGTACCTAGCTGAAATAGCGAAGGATCCCAATCTGCCCCTCTTGAAGTTTGTTGAGCTTGCTGAGATGGTATCTGGTATCTCTAGACCAGCTCATGATGCACTGTACCGGGCAGTTGACATGTATCTCAAGGTAATAACATCAATTTTTTTAATTCACATCAATTTTTTTTCAAATCAAGGCACTAAACAGCATGTTTGACCCCTCAACTGAGTTTAGGAGTGCAGCCAATCATAAAACTTGGGTGCATTCAATTGCTTAGTGGTTACTGATATGTAGAGTTTTGCTGTTCTTTGATGCAGGAACACCCAGGGATCAGCAAGAGTGAGAGGAAGAGGATATGCAAATTGATGGACTGCAAGAAACTATCAGTTGATGCATGCATGCATGCGGTGCAGAATGACAGGCTACCATTGCGTGTAGTTGTGCAGGTACTCTTTTTTGAGCAGGTCAGGGTGGCTGCCTCATCTGGCAGTAGCACCCCCGACCTTCCTAAAAGCATAAGGGATCTAAACAATGGGTCTCAAAGGAGCTCGAGGTCAGCGAATACTAACACAGAGGGAGATTGGGATGTTGTGGCAACTGCTGAGGAGCTCAAGGCTCTAAAGGAGGAGGTAGCTTCCTTGAGATTGGCTACTGGTAGAAGTGGTGTCGATAAGGCTGTCAACAACAAAATGAGAGGGATGCTCAAGTCGAAGATCCTTACAAAGCTCTGGTCAAGCAAAGGGGAAAAGGGCGAGAATAGTGGGTCGGATTCATCAGAAAGTCTTGGTTCTGCTAACATGGAAGAAGCTAAATCCACGCCTTCCAGAAACATCAGGCATTCAGTCTCTTAGAAGAATTTAGTTATACAGAGTAGTTTTTCTTACATGTTTCTTATTGGCTTTTTGCCATTGTTAATGACAATAACAACTTAAAAACAGTAGTGTTTATCTTCTAAATTCTAATTGAGCAAACTGAGGCATATATACTTTGCAATAACAGTTCTTTATTTTGTTTAAAAAGATTTGCAGGGCAGAAGAAATCATTGAATATTACTGCTGCGCTAAACTAGTATATCAACGGCCACCAAAAGTTAAAAGTATTTTTAAATAAACATTAATCAGGTGTAAAGATATCAAATTTCATATTAATTGATAGAAAACTATATGTGAATTCATCCGTATAACTTCTTAAAATCTAAATTTTGCTTGATATTACTGTGGTATTCTTTTTTCTATTGAAAAAAAATAAAATTATTGTGATGCGCGAGCTAGATTCGGCCCGCTTTTAGTTGATTTGATTCTCTAATGGATCCCCCACTGTTTTGTTTATATTGGGGTACACTTGCCTGCTAATTTGGGCCACAGTTTAAATGAATGCTTGGATCACTATAAATTACGCAGACTTTACTTCAAGTTTGAATTTTGAAGTAACGAAAGATGGTTTGTTTTTGTGTTTTAATATTTTTAATTTGTTTTTATTTGGTTTAAATGAATTTTTTTAATATTTTCAGATTATTTTGATGTAATGATATTAAAAATAATTTTTTTTAAAAAAATATTATTTTAATATATTTTTAAAAGAAAAATACTTTGAAAAGTAATCATCATTACACTCTCAAACACCTCTTCATTTTTATTGGTAGATACAGAGAAGGTACCATATAATAGCAAACGGTAATAATAATAATAATAATAGTAATAATAATAATAATAAGAAGAAGAATGAATTGTTATTTAAACCTCTTTACCTATTAGTTGTTTTTTTTATTCTATTTTTATTACAAAATGTGTTTATTAAGATTATAAAAAATAAAAAACATGTCTATTTTTTTTTCTATGATATTAATAAATGCGTTTCTTAAAAAAATTTGAGAAAAAAAAAATTGACATGATTAACAAAGTCAAAAGACACATATTCTGTGATTATGCAATTTACTTAAAACCCTCAACAAAATTATTAACAGAGGGCTAAAATTAAATAAATTAATATAGTACTAGAATTCAATTAACACTAAAATTAATACACGAATCTGATTAATCATTTGCTTATAACAGCTGTGCTAATTTACAGTGAAATCTTAGTATAAAGATAAATCTTCGGTTTTTATCTAAGTATATTTTATAGATGACAAGTTGATCAATCAAGTCATATCAGGTAAATATCAAGTCAATTCAAATTAAATCATAAGCTAGGATAGATTTTAGGTTATGAGTTTGACAGCTAGGTTAAGCTGAGCTTTAAAAACCAGCTTTGTTTGATATTTTTCAAATTACGTGTAACAACAACATATCTTAACGGCGTAAATCAGCTCCTTAACTCTGTATTAATCATGCCAAACAATATTTCATGGCTGACCTCACGTTGATAATGAGATGAGAATCTTCGGGTACATAAATTTCAAAAGCAGAGAAAATGTTGGAGCTAGAATGAGTGGAAAATATAGTTCTACACAGATGTTAACTTCTATATGGATCCACTTGTTCTGAATTAATCGCAATCGCTAAAGCTTGTTGTGGACGAGTTTAGTGCAATTATTATCATCAGCTAGCGTCTAATGGTATCCTGCATAGCGATACTTGATATTGCTAACAATATACTGCTTCTTTTAAAAGAGTTTAGGGTTTAAATTCTTTTTGGTAGCAGAAAAAATTAACTTCACATTACCCTTTCAATGCAGGTCAAGAGGAAGGACGTAGGATAGAACTTCAGTAGAAAAGTCTACGTACGAACTGCTTAATATCTGCATGTCATTTTGTATTGATCAGGAGCAGATAATCTGCCACTTCATCCATAAAAAGCAGCGGAGACACCATGCAGCTGTGTATTATTTCCAGATCAGGATCCAGAAAGCTATACGCCTGTGCTTCTTCTTCTTCTTCCTGGGATATTCACAGCAAGACGGGTTGTCATAATTATTTACATGCAGTCAGTGGATAATTGCAGCCTGACTCGAGTGGATCTGATAGAGGCCCTTTCCGGATGATTTGGCAAACATTCGGAAGGAATATAGTGAGTGGCAGGTCGCACTCATCATGTGTGGAAAAGCACTGGGAGGCTGAGCCCATCCCCATGAGCATAGGATTAATCATGTACATGACTCACGAGAGGGATGGCTCATTAGTTCCGTACTTCAATGGCCTTTCTCGGTAGCAAAATCTACCAAAAGATTTATTAATCTTCCCTGTCTCGAGGTCACCTAGTGATCCCCTAGGTCCAAATATGTGATTTGATTACACTTAAAATCAAAGGTTTTTCTATGTTGATTTGATTACACTTAAAATCAAAGGTGTTTTTCTATGTTGATTTGATTACACTTAAAATCAAAGGTTTTTCTATGATGATATTCGAATAAAAAAGAAGTTTATGCTGATATAAAAAGAAAATTGCTTGTGGTTTGTGAAAAAAAATCATATAAGAAAGCTATATTAATTATTTTATATAGAAAACACAAGATTAGGCATTTAATTGAAAACTAAAAAACAATATTGGAAACATAGTATGACAAGCAAAAAAAAAAAAAAAACGTTTCATAGGAAACACATATCAGGGAAGAGCGAAAAAATAAAAACATGTATTAAAAAATTTATACGAGAAATATAGAAAATATGTGTATATTAAATAAGTGTATATATAATGATTATTAAAATAATTTAAAAGTATTATAGTCTTTCAAGAATATTCAAGAGTATTATAGTTAATAAAAAAGTTTCATGAAGTTTTTGCTTATATTGTGTGTGTTATTAACAATAAAGACATTTTATAATTTTTTCTCTAAATCTTTTCTATATTTAAAGAAGATTAAAATGAATCTTGAATCTTTAATACAAATATTCATATATTAAGATAGGATTCAGATATTCAGACACACAAATTAATATTTTATTTTTTCCCCTAATATTAAGATAGGATCCTTTAATTTCTAACGATTAATCAAATTTATTATTCATGAATTAACTCTAATTAAGGTAAATGAATTACGAAGATGTACACATCTCGATGCATTTTCATGTATAATATGAGTTTGCTAGAGGATCAAGGACCATTGCGCTCAACTTTTCAAGATCAGGGATTAGAATGCAACATATACATAACATTAAATAGTTTGAGACTGATCCTAACCGTGAGAAAAACTCAGGCCATGTAAAATGTGCTGCGGCTACAAGTCACCGGCCCAGAACATGGTGTTAATTAATAATTTATCTAATCAAAAGGTTTCTATATATGCGAGTCGCGAATTAAATAGATTTGCTGTTAATTAATTACAATTAGTTGTAAGAAATTGAAAGCTTTGTACGTAGTTTTGCTAGCCGTTTATCTCAAAGTAAATGGTTAGTCTATTGCCTAAAGACAGGTTGAAATTGTGGCAACTCGTGTTTTTGATCGTTTATTACAAAGGCAGTGCCAAACGAATAGGGTGGTTCCTCCTTGTGCCACCGTGTTTATTTTTATATTTTAAAAATGTTTTTAAAAATAAATTAAAATTTTATTTTCTTACTTTAAATTAATATTTTTTAAATATTTTAAATCAAAAATAATTTTTTAAAAATAAAAATATTATTTTAATATATTTATAAAATAAAAATATTTTAAAAAATAATAACTACCCTGCACCACGGTAACCAACAGCCATGCCTTGATAAAGCTAACTCGATATCGATGCCTCATGTATTGGAATCCCATTCTCCACGAACTTTGGTTATCTGTAGTTTATTTAGTTTGTTGGAATTAATATACACTACACCGTACAGATTTTTTTTAATTAAATATTATATATAAATGTGGATGCATATTGGTTCAGTATTTGATAACGATGCCACGTATGGCCTGTAACTGCAATGCATACATGCTCGTCTTTAGTCGTTGAATAATGCTTAATTTCTTACAATTTTCCGCATTCACTTTGCAAATGTTGCCACTTAGTATCAGGAGCTCCGTACGTCAATTGTTAAACAAGTGATGCTCGCATATACATCTTTCATTTAAAAAAAATAAATTAATTTTGATTGAAATACAAACTAATCTGAGAATGCTTTTATTATTAAATGAAAAACAATGATATATATAAATATATTATTATTTTTTATTTTTACTTTTTATAATAATAGTAATAACAACGATGATATAAACCTAAGAGGTGCAACTCAACCGTTCAGATTTAAGGTTTGCTTTCTAGAGATCATCAGTTCGAGTCTTACAAATCTTAGGACCACTGGAGGCTTACATGGTCGTTAACTTCAAGACACGTGAGATTAGTCAAGATGCACACAAACTGACCCGAACATCCATATTAATCCAAAAACAAAAACAACGATGATGCTGAGTGGACATCAAGATTTATAAGAATAAAAAAATAAATAAACTGGAGATTAAATTCTTTTCATTTCGTATTTTAAACAAGTTGCTTATCTTGAATGAGCCATAGATAGATTTTTCGCTTGGAATCAAGATGTGAAAGGTGATTCGGACAACGAAGTCATTGTTATGCTCGAATAATTTAGTTGTTGTTTCATCTCTCGAAAGGAAAGATACAGAAGGATGCAAATTCTGATAAACTTAATTATATTTTTATATGCACTGAATGTTTTCAAACTAACATTTGGTAACTATATATATATATAAAATACCCTATCGATCTTTCCACCCTCTCCCAGTAAACTCAGAGGGAAACAAAAGAAAACAGAAAAAAAAAAGAATATTCCAACAGAGAAATGAACTCGTAGTTAAATGGCAAAGGAAACCCAATCATTCGCGGAAACACGCAGCTGCTCTCTCACCCACTCTCTTTGGAGCTTAACCCTAAAATGGCTATACCTTATTAAACCACAGTTAACTAAACCTAACCATGGACAATTAAATATGCTTAACCATCTTCAATTATTATCCACTTAAGATATCTCCTAGTGCAAGCTCTCTTCTCTATATATGGTTACTTGTAACTTTCCTTCTCTCTAGTTCTAACACCAATTATATATTCTCTCTTGTGACCAAAGAAAGAAATCCTTTTTTCTTTGCTTACAATCTTATTTTCATTCCCAAGAAAAATCTTGAACAATGAGCTGCAATGGCTGTCGAATTCTTCGAAAGGGATGTAGCGAGGATTGTGTTCTTAGACAATGCATAGAGTGGATAAATAGTCCCCAAGCTCAAGCTAATGCCACCGTCTTTGTTGCCAAGTTCTTTGGCCGTGCCGGCCTCATGTCCTTCATCTCCTCCGTGCCCAAAAGCCAAGGTCCCTGTAAGTCTCTAAACGTCATGCATGTACACTAGAAGAACTATCAGATCTAAAGTAGTTCAATTCTCTTGCATCACAAAGAAAAATCTTGATAATTGAGAGCCTGATCATATATTTAAGAACCATTAAACCTAGCTTAAAGTTTCTGTTTTGGTTGGTTTGGTCTTTTCAGCATTGTTTCGATCGCTTTTGTTTGAGGCCGTGGGAAGAACAGTGAACCCAGTTACTGGAGCTGTGGGGCTTCTCTGGACAGGAAACTGGCATGTATGCCAGAAGGCGGTGAGGACGGTGCTTCGCCGCGGCACAGTAGAACCACAGCCAGAACTCGAGGGCGGAGTTTTCGGACCAGAATTTGATAATGTTTCGGAATGTGATAGTTTTAGGCCGCCATCAGATCACGTCAGTTCAGGATCAAAAACATTGAAGAGAAAGAGGGATGTTGATGCGGCCAAACGTGGACCGATGAGGACTGATCTTGATCTTCGCTTGATGTACCAGCGAGTGGATACACCACCAGAAGAGTCTGAAACCACAACACTGGAGAGTGGTTCAGGGAATAATTGCAGGTTTCACGATGGAGGTGAACCAAAGCTTTTGAGACTGTTTGTTTAACAAGCTATAAGAGGAGGAGCTGGAACATCTATTAGACCTGGAAATGATTCTGTCGTAGAGAAACTTATCAACAGTTATTCATGTATTACCATTGAGGCTTTTGTTGTCTGTTATCAGTGTTATGTTGAATACGCATACATGAGCGACTGAACAAGTCATTTTTCACTTCGGCGTAACATTAGTTTCTTCTCTAGGGCTTTCAGGTATCAAGATCTTGATAGTTCCCAGGAGATTAATTAGCTAGCATATAGTATCATTTCCCACTTTATTCTATGCAGAGGGGTTAACATGAGCTGTTAATAGCATCTGAGCTGAAAGGCTAGAAGCCATTAATATGAATAAAGAAATCAACCATGTCTTCGATCCCTTTCTTAGTTTCTTCTTAATCCTGTAATTTCTTTTCCAAGATGGCGGTATGACTATTTGTTGGAGATGGTAATGATTTAGTTGGGAAGTTGAGGTGATGATTTTGGATCATTGCCATGGATGTATCCACTTTTTCTGAATTTGGAATATTGAGTCATTCTTCACCTTTAGTTATTGTCCGATGTACCAAGCCATTAAACATATCGAACCGCCCACACTACTAGAGTCCCACTCACAAAGAAGAATCATAACATTGTAGAAAGTTTAGTTCATGTATAAGGCTTGGTAAGGTAATAAAATATCATATGATTTCATTGCGTTTGGTGCATTGATTGTTAATATTCTACTTCTATCCGCTTTTGCTTTCTAATTTTGGATAGTGAATGAAAGATATGCCCAGCACGATTGATGCCATTCATGACTTTCAATGGCTTTTGCTACCATGAAAGAGGCACTTGCTGTTTCATTATGCCCCTTTTCTTTCCCAAACTCAAGGCCTCCGATAGTCGGTTTGTCAGCATTGGATTTCCCATTACATGTACTTGTAGCCTATCTCCAACTCTCCCTCTCTTTTTCCTTCCACTATTTGTTTGTTTGTTAATTTATTTTACTCATGGCCTCTTCATGTAACCAATAGCCAAAAGGCTAGCAACATATCCCTCTTCAATCCAGAAAATGGGTTGCATGTCGAATTATCATTTTACTACTTGGCTCTGTCGCTTCATCACCATAAATACATATGATGGACCATCCATGACCCTTTCTTGATTTTCTTAATAATCATCAAGTATAAACACACACATGATTATATATACAATAAAACATTGAAAAATGTACTCATTTATCAAGAAAGAAGAGGATTTTCTTAAAAAAATAAAAATACATCGAGAATAATACAGCTATTTTCCACAAAAAAATAATCTATAATAATCATCTTAATATTTATATTCATGGCAATCTAATTATAAGGTGGTTCACAGGTTGATGTTGTTCACATCTGTGACTTCAAGTTGAAAGTACAAGATCTGTGGCAAAATAACCACTGGAACTTTAGAAACCTGATGACAGTGCTTTCAGAATGTGTCTAACACTTTATCATGGTTGTTCGTATTCTGGCTACTCCTCATCCAGATGTCAGGATTATTTGGGAAGCTAATGATGTTGGTATTTACAATTCTAAGTCTGCCTTTCATTAGCTACTGGACAGATCTACAGCGCTGCAAGGGAACCCAATTTGGATCAGGGTTTAGAAGGTAAAAGCTCTTGAGAAAGTTCAGATGATGGTTTGGCATATTATTCATGACTGTCTTCCTACAAAGCTTCTACGCTACAAACAACATATTTCTAATACTTATATCTGTGGCTGCTGCAACCAGGAGGAGGAAAGTGTTTTGCATTGACTGCAAGATTGTCACTTTGCTAGAATCATATATACGGAAAAATATAGGACTAGTAAATGCTCTCGGGTTTTGGAACATAAATGTTGTGGAACGGTGTAGACAAATGGTTTCTTCTAATGATTCGTTCCTTTTTCTTGAGGGTATTTGGTGGATCTAGAGGTCTAGAAACATCATTGCTTATAGGGAGAATTATGCAGGTGACAATTGGCACATGAGGCAAATTCATCTTTTTAAGGAGGATCTTTGCAATGCTTGGGTCAAGCAAGCTGTCAGCATTAGAAAATAGCAAACTATCTCATGGTGCGGACCTGATGTGGGATTCGTGAAATTGGATGTTGATGGCAATTCGCAAGGTAACTCGAGGAAGATTGGTCTTGGAGGCCTCGTTAGGGATAATGAAGGGAAATGGCTTGTGGGTTTTTCGAGCATTGGAGGATTTGACACTAACTTGCTTCCAGAGCTTCTGGATATTAAACATGGGTTAGTTCTAGCTTGGAACCAAGGCTATAGGAAGATCATTTGCAATTTGGACTGTATAAATGCCTCGAGACGAATTCATGATGGGAATTTCATTTTTCAAAAACTTGGGGTTGTTATCGTGGATACCAAAAAGCTTCTTTCAAGAGAGTGGGAGGTTCATCTTCTTCATTTATTGAGAGAAGCCAACTCGTGTGCTGACTTCATGGCAAAGCATGGTGCTCGAAATCTCGCTGAGATTTGTATGCACGGGAGAATCCACCTCCAGGTTTAAGTGCTCTTCTTCTTGCAGATTCGATGGGCACTAGATATCATAGAGGAGATTAGTTTTTGTTTCTTTTATTTCCAGTGTACCAAAAGAAATTATAAAACATTATTTGTCTTTCATTCAAATTAAATATTATCATGAAAAAATTGTACTTGTTAACTAAAAACCTAAAACCTTACATTATATTTATAATAAAAAATAAATTTACAGCACTAACTAATTATAAAAATATAAAAAAATAATTTTAATATTTACATGGCTAAAAATTACTTGTATATAAAAGAAAAAATGTATGCTTATTTTTCCTTCATTTCAGAAATAGTGAAAAACTTGTAAAAGAAAACCATGGAGAAGCATTGAATTGTTTTTTTCCAAACTCATTAGAAAGTTGAAAAAATAGTTTTCTAGCTAGTTTTTTGGACGGAGAAAATTGTGTTTTTTCTTTCTTTCATGTTCTTTATCTTTCCAGCTTAAAGGAAAACGGCAAGCCGAAAATATGCTTATCGGTTGGTTTACTATACCAACATGGAAGATTTTTGTCGAAAACTTGTTCCTGGTATATTAGGGTCCCATAAACCAGATGACACTCAAATTGAAAGGAATGCAAGATTTTCTCATGATCATTTCCACAAACCATATATAATGAAATCATGCCTTGATAACCTTTCCTCGTTTCAAATAATCATCGTCCTGTTCTTCAAATCATTAAGTTGAAATGTTAAAGTTACAACAGTTCACATTTCACACACCTGATATGCAGTCATGATTAATTAAGATCCGAGATTTGACCATACGATGGAACAATTTGGCCTTGTTTTCAATGCCATGATTACTGGACAGCCACCCTAATTTTTATAGCTTAGAGTTTGTTTTTAAACTAGTTTTCAGTATAATAATCTCTTAATACTTGATTGGGGATTGAAGCTCTAAAGAAACAGAGAGCAAGACAGTTTAAGGAGCAGCAAGAAGTTTAGTAAACTCTGAAGATGCAATGTCAGCTCTCCAAGGTGTGGGTGGCCATTAATTTTTATCCAAACCATGAGATAAAAAGAAATGGCAAACAAAACAGGACATGTGAATGGACAATTAAAACGTGCTTTTCTTGTTTTATTCGACAATAATAATAAAAGGTGGAGAGGAAAACCATAACAAGAATCAAAGAAAGGTTTTGCTTTTTCTGAGATTCGACAAATATGTTTCTGTAGGAGAAGGCGGCTAAAGATGGAAAGGTGTTGATGGATTCTATTATTACACTTGAAATAATATTAAAAATTAGGTTAGAACTTCGTTAAAAAGTAGAAGATGGATTCTATGTACCGGCAGCTCATGTTGGTGGTAGGCTGTGGACTTTCACTTCCCCATGCGCCGGAAGCTCTGCCACAACATGAGCTGTCGCTGACTTTCTTAGTCCATACAGTCAATGTAATGTATGAGAAGAAATATATATACGCTTAGCACTCCTTTTTTCTTTGATATCCACACACCCATTTTTACTATAGGAAGAAAAATGTCATTGGGAAGAATTTCAGAAAATCATCATCGTAAGTGTTTGATAAAATATATTTTTAATTGTTTTTGAGGTGGCAATACACAACTCTTTCGCTTGGTAGTGTACCTCCGTCTCTCACCCTCCAAAGAGAGATAGCAAAATCCAGCCCTCCCCCCTGCAGATTAGCGTATCAAAGTCTCTAAAGAGAAATGGCCAAATCCATTCTTGGTAAATTGAAAAATTCATTCAATACGTACAGGTCAATACGTACAGGTTAACTCGGTACTGCAAGCTACACATTTCTCGAGTAAACAAATTCACAGTTTTGAGTATTCTATGCCAAGTTCTGCCCATATTTCATTCATCGATACTTGGAGCAAGGCACATCACTCATGTCCATGCTAGGCCCCGCCAAACGTATGCATAATCGTGAACATAAAGATTTGGCAGAGAGCCGACACCATGACTGGTTTCACTCAACTCAGACACCATGTTTTGCAATGTTATCACTTGTTCAGTGAACTAACTATTAAGCCTTGTAACTAGACTCTCCCAACCAGAAATTCAGGAATGACAAGTTGACAACATCATGTTAAGATTACAAGAACAAGTAGATCAAGAACTACATAATTTTCAGTAATCAGATGAACCACCGTGCATGTTACATATATAAATATACATTACTTTCCTTTTTGCTGTGTACAGCTAATTAGTAGGAGGCGAAAAACCACTTCCTGTCATCTTCGGATATAAAGATAAATGGAATAAAAGAAATACAAGACCACGACTGGTTCAAAAAAATGCCAAAGGTGAAGCCAAAACTAACTATTCAATCCATGTTTATTACCTTCAGTGCACCTCCACCCAAAAGAAAAAGAAGAGTCGGGAGTGATGTTAGCATTTTAGAGTGAGTGGTCAAGTGAGATCAGTTCTACACACGTGTTGTCAGGCTGGTGGTAGTTGGTAAACGATTAAGTTGTAATATATGTGTTCTCACGCTACAATCCTTAACCTGTTCATAAATATACAATATTTCATAAGCAGACTTGGAGGAAAATGATTCGCTAATCCTGGTGTAGCCTGAAGAAAGAACCATTACCTGCACGGTTGCTAAGGTGGACAAGAAATCTTTACATTGTTGAAGCATGTGTCTTTCCTTAGCAGTCACATTAACAAGCTCAGCCACCAATGAATTCATGTCTTCCACCTGTGAATGACAAGTTGTTTTAGATGTGCGAGTAAAGGCATCTCTATAAAGTCCAAGGAAGCGGCAACCAAATGATTATAAGCAAGTTTATTTGCAATAGTGCATTTTTTCCATGCCCCTTCCCCTTGATTTATCAGCGCCAGAATAAATAAACTCTCAATAAGATCTTTGGCACTTTGGAATTAGATAACAGCATGAACAAGAAGACAGAGTACTGGCACTATTGGGTTCAGGAATGACAGTCGATGTCATAGGAGATCAAGATTGAATGACTGAGCTAATGTCTGTTTCACTGACTTGAAAGGTCAAGACTGATTTTCTTTTTAGGGAGAATGGGATTTCAGGTATGAAGAGTGTGTGCGCGGGGGGAGTGCGGTAGAGGTTGTTTTTTAAAATGCTTTTTATTCCAAAACACATTAAAATAATATTCTTTTTATTTTTTAAAAATATCAAAATAATCTGAAAACATAAAAAACATTAATTTAAAGCAAAATAAAAAATAAAAATTTTTAAATTTTTTTAAAATCGCTTCCAAACACAATGCCAAGCACTGCCTAAAGGTAAAAAGAAACCATTAGTAGTGGCGGACTGCATTAACCAGCACTTAAAAGGCAGGACCTGTCCACCCAGTCAGACCAGGCAAACTGTGAGCCAGACTGGGAATAATCCACCAAACTCCCTCAAACCAGAGTCATAACTGGGTGACCAAGCTAGTTAGCAAAACCTGACTCTTCATCAACATAGCAGTAAGAACA
>Ga0307517_10005667_pt1 | contig 18717 bp, 15 predicted proteins | sample 23_EM_MG_FD_194515 | JGI IMG/M metagenome (GOLD analysis project Ga0307517, IMG submission 194515) | Populus trichocarpa ectomycorrhiza microbial communities from riparian zone in the Pacific Northwest, United States - 23_EM | ecosystem: Host-associated > Plants > Roots > Unclassified | place... | reverse complement strand
AGACAATGATAGCTTAGTTCTCAAACAACTTAATATTGAAGGATAAAATTAAAAAAAAATGAGTTGTTGGAGGGTGAAATTGAAAAAAAAAATTAATTAAAAAAAATCTAAAAAAATAAATCAAATCAACTTAACAAACTCGTGATCCAAGTTTTTAAAATTGGGATAACTTCAAAGAAAGCAAATAAAAAAATTATGAAGTTCAATTAAAAAAGAACCCAAAAAAATAAACATAAACAACTCGGATTAACTTACGAAACTCACGATCTAAGTCACGATTTAAAAAACATGATTATTGAAAGATGAAATTGAAAAAAAATAAAAAAAATACAAAACATTATTCCAATAAATAATATTTTGTTAATATTACTATAATAATTTAATCATACTCTTTAGTGGTTTTTTTTTTTTAATTAATGCTAGCTCATGTACATGGCATGCATTGTTTTAGAACATGTAGCAATGAAAAACATTAAATTTCTTACAAAATAACGCAATTTTTCAATAAAAAAAATATAATTTAGATAGTTGTTCTAAATTGAAAACTTCTAAAAATCCAAGACTAAGATTGATACAATAAGTTGTTTATTGAAAAATATGAGACTACTAATAGTCGTGGGGCATTTTTTAGGTTAGTAAAATCAATAAATTCTCTTAGATATGTATTTAATTCAAATAAAAAAAAATGGAGGAAAAATTTAGATTTTTAGTTTTTAAAATTCACAACAAGACTTTATCACCATCTAAATCCAGGTCTCGCTCGCCACTATCATAAACCCTAAATGGAAAATCTTGAGAAAATATGGAAGGTTTTGATAGGTCAGATTATAAATGATGGATTTTCCTATTTTCTTTTTCAGAGACAGCTGCAATACTTGATAGATATTTAATTTGCTTATAAAGCATTTTACTAAATATTCAATTAATATTCTTTACATCTCAAATATATAACCATAGTTGTAAATTCTCAAAATAATAGTCTCAAGTAAAATTAAAATGTTTTGAATATTAGTTTGAGATTTTCTTAATATATTTATGCAAACATTTTATTAAATTATTCATTAAATTAACTAGAATATTTTCAATTTCAAAATTCAATTAATTGTAGCTACTTTGGGATTTTTTTTAATATATTTATGCAACCATCTCATCTCAAGTTCATGGAATTTTGAATACATTATTCAATTAAATTAACTATAGATTTTCTCAATTTCAAAATTCAATTAATTGTGATTTTTTTTTTAATTCTTAAATCAAGATATCTAGAGAACAACACAGTAGTTGCATTTAGAGCACAATATTGTTGCATTAATATTCCGTAGATGTATGATAATACTTAATCATAATTTTGGAAAAGGTCTTACCAATCATCAATTTACTAAATTTGTTAAATGATTAGTATTATCTAGTGTTAATCACACAATAATTAAGGGCATCATGGCACAATCAAAATGTGTGTATTGATCAGTACACAGGACAAGCTAAGCCTACCCCAATTCAAACATGTATCATCAGCAACCCATCAACAGATTAAACTAGCCAAGCATGTTCCTTAGCCACAGCAATTAGTCCTCCACTCTTCGAAACTACACAGTCGAGTCATGCTTGTTCTTGGATTGATGAGGGGGGAAACAATGGTTATGAATACTTGGAAAAAAGTAAAAATCATTTGTATATATCCCACTCCATATATGGTAGCTTTTCATGCGAAGCATATCTCTGAAACCACGAAATTTGCTGGCTTGCACTTTTTTTTTTTTTTTTGCTGTAACGTGTAATGCAGTTCATGGCCAAAAGAAAGAAAGAAAAAGTTTACAAAAAGCATTTTGCCTAAAACAGTAGAAAACCAAGAACCAGAAATCTATCTTTGTAGGATTGGTTTGGTGTTCATTTGCTGTCCATATTTGGAATTGAGTTGTTGGGCTATATATGCACAATATCTGATATATAATCATAGATTGTGCATTACTAGCCTGCATACCAAGAAGGGAGACTTGCAGTGATAATATTTTTGCGAGTAAGAGGAAAATAATGGAGCTTTCAATGGGAAACAATGGTGGCGCTTCGGGCGATGAACATGAAGCAGCTTCTAACTCTAGAAATCAGGGAAATAAGGCTTACCATCGCCATTCTAATCAACAGATTCATCAGCTTGAAAAGTACAAGACTAGCATCACTCTCTTTTCAAGGACTTTGTTTTATGTTCTTTAAGCAAAATATAAAAACAAGATTTTGATCTTTATATGTTGCATTTGTTGTTGTTTTTTATATGGTTTTTGTTTGGCTATTTTGATATGTTCTTCCGATTGATTCATAGTTTCACCATCCATTGATTACTGTGAAGCTTCTGTTGATGTTCACGAGGAAATCTATAAATTTTGGTGTTTTCACTCTTGGCTTGCTCTTTGTTGGTAAGGTCTTCATTATTGAGCGGCTTTTGGATAAAGTCATTTCACTCGACATGAGAGGTCTATTTTATTTATCTGTGAATGGAAGAGGATTTTCCCATTTTTCCCCCTTTTCAGATTGCTGATGGTGTTTTTGATGGAGATTGTTTACTTCTTCTGTAGATGCATTCATAATTTTGTCTTGATAAATCAATTTTCCTATGTGCTAGTTCGGTCCTTCATTGTGTTGTTTGGATTGCTTGCTTCCTTAATTCATTCACTTGGCTTATTAATGTCACAACTTTTTTCATGGATTTTTAATATGCATCCTGTAAGAATATTTGATGTTTCTTCAAAAAGGTCCGTCCTTCCACACCCCCCCCCCCCAACCTTCATTTTCTGCGTTTGAAGTTTGTGGTTTTGTTACTCTGATGAAGATTTTTCAAGGAATGTCCACATCCGGATGAAAACCAGCGGCGCCAGTTGAGTAGGGAATTAGGGCTTGAGGCTAAACAGATCAAGTTCTGGTTTCAAAACAAAAGGACTCAGAAAAAGGTACTCGTGATTTCTTGGTCTAAAACCTTGTGTTCGAATACATTGTATCCCTTAATAATGTACTGATGCTTTTGCACCTTCTGATCCATTTCGCAGGCGCAGAGTGAGCGAGCAGATAATTCAGTTCTTCGGTTAGAAAATGAGAGGATTCAATGTGAAAATCTGGCAATCATAGAGGCACTGAAGAATGTGATCTGCCCAGCTTGTGGAGGTCCTCCCTTCGGAGAAGAAGAACGCCAACGTAGTTTGCAGAAACTAAAGCAGGAAAATGCTCGGTTGAAAGAAGAGGCTAGTTTGGATTATTTCAACGAAGTTCCCTTTCTAAATATCTCCTCGTTCTCTATTAGGCCTTTTCTTTTTAATGATCCATAAATGTTTCTGTTTCGAGAGTCTTAATGATTTTTTATTTATTTATGATTATTATGATTGTTGTGCAGCATGAAAAGGTATCCACCCTTCTTACCAAGTACATAGGAAAATCGATTTCACAAATTGATTCGTTGACACCTGGCGCTGGATCTTCACATGGCGTATTGACAACAAACCCTGGCATTGATCTGGAACGGAATCCAGGACTGGACAACAGTCAGTTGGTCTATAAACGTAGAGGAATTCTAGATATGGAAAAGGCACTCATGGCTGAGACTGCTGCCAGTGCAGCAGATGAGTTGGTCAGGCTTTTGCGAGTTAATGAGCCTCTGTGGATCAAGTCCCCATCTGATGGAAGATACATCCTTGATCGTGTCGGCTATGAGAAACTATACCCCAGGGACAGTCACTTCAAAAGTTCTAATGCTCGTGTCGAATCATCCAAGGATTCAGCAATGGTGATCATGCCTGGAATGGACCTGGTTGACATGTTTTTGGATCCAGTTAGTGCGCTCTTGCTTTCCACACTGTAAGATCGGACCATATTCTGTTGCTAAAGAGGAAACAAGTTTAACTATTTGCTTTGATTTTACAGAATAAATGGATGGATCTTTTTCCGACAATTGTTACCAAGGCCAGGACAATTCTATTACTTGAAGCTGGAACTGTAGGAAACCGAAATGGTTCCTTGCAGATGGTATGTTGAGTAGCTAATAAATCTCTATCATTCCTTAAATTTTGTCAGGTCTTGAGCTGAGTATTTATGAAGTGAAAGGGTTAAATGCAGATGTATGAACAAATGCACATACTGTCGCCCTTGGTTCCACCTAGGGAGTTTTACTTCCTTCGTCTTTGTCAGCAACTTGAGCCTGGGGAGTGGGTGATAGCAGATATATCGTATGACTTCATGAGAGATGGCTCCCCTTCCCGCGCTTGGCGGCTTCCTTCTGGATGCATGATCCAAGATAAGTCTAATGGATGTTCCAAGGTGAGTAGTTACTGCATCACTATACCCGAAATGATCAAATGATTGAGCAAGTGTCACTTCTGCGAATTACTTGTTCTAGATTAACCATACCATGCTTGTTCATAGCACAGATTAGGGCTGATTGTGGCCGAGCTTTACAGTTATCAAATGTTACCGATTCTGACGAACAACGACCAAGTTCTGATGCACATTTGTCAATTAATCAATGAACTATAAAAGGAATGGAGCCTGGCATCTCTATCCTCTTGTTTACAGAATATTTTGACGTCTGCATTTAGTGTAATGTTCATATTAATTAATGAGCATGGCTATTATAAATGTTTCGTAGATGCAATATCTAAAACAAGCATATCTGCAGACCCCCATTTATTCGATACCAATTTTTTCATCGCTGATAATGTCATGTACAGGATGATCTTTTTCTGTCATAAGCACTAAGCAAGCGTTTGTATGCATCGCCATGAGCTACCAACAAACGATGACTTAAAGATTGCAAGACTAGTTTAGCATAGAATCATTGCATAATATTAGTATATCTGAAATTGTCTAACAATAATTTATGTCAATTTTAAGTGAATCGTGTGTGAGACTGATTTTGCATCACACAAACTTGATAGGTAACTTGGGTAGAACATGTGGAGGTTGATGATAGAACTCAAACTCATCGCCTTTACAGAGATCTCATATGCGGAAGATCTGCTTATGGAGCAGAACGATGGATTGCTAGTCTCCGGAGGATTTGTGAGAGGTTAGCTTTCTACAAGGAGGAAACTGCAGCTGCTCGAGAATTTGGAGGAGGTGACAATAATCATTTTTTTGCCTTTCCATTTCTTTGACACCCATTTTATGCAATACTGTTGAGCTTTAACATCTTCCATTGCTCAGTGATCACTTCACCTGAGGGTAGAAAGAGCATAGTAAACCTAGCCCACAGGATGGTGAAGATCTTTTTTGCAAGTTTGGGCATGTCAGGAAAACTGGATTTCCCTCAACTCTCTGAAGTGCACAATAGTGGGGTTCGGGTGGCTATTCGTAAGAACACAGAACAAGGGCAGCCGATTGGCATGGTTGTTAGTGCTGCTACTTCTCTCTGGCTTCCACTCTCACCTCAGAATGTGTTTAACTTCTTCAAAGATGAGAAATCACGAATTCAGGTTTATGAAAAATAGAATGATTCATTCTGTGATCAATAAATACGTACATATTTCACTCATTCGGATATTTATAGCAATGTAACAAATGGTATTTCCTGTCATTGTCTCTAACAGTGGGATATTCTGTCCAATAGCAATCCTGTGCATGTGATTTCACACATTTCCAATGGGACTAATCCAGGGAACTGCATATCCATTACTCACGTAATTTCTCTTCCTTTCTCTCCTATTCTGATGCAGTATAAACTATAGCCAAAAGGCTTACAGCAACAATGTCTTGATTCATTTTCAGTAAGTTTACTTGTGCAGTTCTTTGATTGTTTTTCCTTTCAAATTAAAGCAGCCTTTCATTCCTACTGAGAACAACATGCTGATACTTCAAGAGAGCTGCACGGACTCTTCAGGATCAATGGTGGTATATGCTCCACTTGACATTCCAGCCATGAACATGGTGATAGGCGGTGCAGACTCATCGATCATTCCCATACTTCCATCAGGTTTTGTAATATCTGGCGATGGCCGTCCAGACACAGGAGGGGACAGTTCTACTTCCACAAGTTCTACTGGGGCAGACTCAGGAGGTTCACTTCTTACAGTAGCCTTCCAAATTCTGGTCGCTGGCCCTAATGTCACATCCTCCACAGAACTCAACATGGAATCTGTGGCAACAGTCAATACCCTTATCAGCACCACGGTTCTCAAAATTAAGGCTGCTTTGAATTGCTCTAATTTGGGTTAAGCATTGGTGATGCTGTTGGAAACTTAAACACAAAAAAATAATCAGCTGCTACTTCTGCTCAACTTTTGGCTGCCAGTCTAGTTGTTTTAAAACACTTTCATCTCCAGGATGATGGTCTTGCATTGCAAGAGAAAGACATTGAGTTTTTTTTTTCTTTGATGGATGATGGGGATATTTTATTTATTTATTTTCTTTCTTTCTTATATATCCTCTCTTTAATTAATTATTTGTGTTTATTTATTTATTTATTTGAAAATATTTCACGCTATATTTAGCATCAATAGAGATAAACCATTGATTAATATTTCTTATAATGCAAAGGATTTAATACTTAAGGAAATTTGTTACCATCAAAATGCTTTTATAAATCATTTGTAATACTGTTTTGCACTTGACATTTTGAACACTTTCAACAAAATATATATATCCTGATAGACTTCTTAGAAGAGTAAGAGACTTCAATAAAGATTAATTTCCAAATCCCATTAAAAGGGATTGCTAATGGCAAATCGCATAGTCACCTGCAGAAGCACAAAATATAAGAACAAATTTTGAATCCATAAACTAAATTAAAACTGGTTGCATTCATCTTTTGTTCCTCCATGCAGTATTCGTTCTTGTTTCTAATCAGATGGTTTAAGACTTCTGAAGCACTAAGTCAAGGATATAACACGCTACAGGACTTCAATTCCAAGCATTTTCATGTTTAAAACCAGAACAGAGTATAACAAAAATAAAATCCTGAAGTCAAAGTTTACAATGAGAACCATAAATAATAGGATACTCAAATCAACAACAGCACCGAGGTTCCCTGGTTGGCAACAAACAAGTACTCTTTACCCTGCAAGGTTATAAGGAAATACAAAGGGCATAAGAGCTAAAGTACCAGAGGAGCACAAATTACTTCTTAATATCACAAGGATAAAACAAAAGCAACATCATAGCATCAACCCGTGACAATAAAGCATCAAGCTTGCCACTGTTCTTTAGAGATGGGAACAAATAACCATGTCCAGGAGGATACCTACATGCATAAATAGAAGTTTTCAAAACAGCAAGCAAGAAGATAACACGTTGATAAGATTATAAATTAAACTATACACTCAAACCTCCTCCTTGCACTGTACAATTCCTAACTTTTTTTAGGTGTTATTTTACTTTCATTTCTGAATTTAAGAAATTGCCCATGTTGGATCCCACTAAAAAAATTTCTTTCTTTAAGAGGGACAATCCTTGATCAGACACCATCAGCTTCCAAAAATTTGAGTAACAGATAACATTAAAGATATGCCAAAGTAAGATTGGATACACAATCTTCCAATTGTGGCATACTTTCGTCACTGGCCAGTGATCCAGACACTCCATGCTAAGTTACACTCATCGCTCAGTTTTCAATAAACAGCTAAAAGTATAATAGGCATGTCTTTGTCACAGATCATAAGGAAAGGAAGTAATTTGTGAGAGCATTAGTATGCAAGTATAGGAGTTACTTTCTGGATTTTACACATGTCAGAAAAGCAAAATTGATTTGGAGAAGTTTATACAACTCAGAAGTTGGTAAATAAATAAACGACTTGATATGCATCCAAATAGTCCCTTACATAAGACTCTAGAAGTAAGAGGTGGAATAGATTGATAGAAGTTCACAAGCTCAGAACAGCAGGTAAATAGAAGAGTTTTCAACTCAACTTTCTTAATCAGAATTCAAAGAAGTTCAAGCTCTCCCCTAGTTTTACAACATATTCAAACTCATAAGCATCTGGTGCCAAATATATTATCATCAGAGTGCATCTGATAGAATATATAATTATATAGTGCATGCAAAATGGTAAAAATTGACTGAGATATTCATTGAACTTCATATAGTAAAATATAGAAATTTGAAACTATACCATCCATCCTTGTCAGTGTGTCCTTTTGAAGGCATTGGCACAAAATCATCAGCAACCAGACGAGGATATTGGCTCTGTGTAATTCCAAAGGGGAAAAGGCAAATTTGTTGTTTAACATTTTCAGACGCAGATATTAAAAGAAACAGATCACATAGTAGTATCACAAACCTGATTAAAGGTGTGAATCTCAATATTTGAGTTTGAGTGCTTCTCAATAATCTGAGTTGGACAGCAACTGGTGTTACTATACAAGTAAAATCTAGCAAGGACAAGAGAAAGAGCAGGAGAAAAAGGTAAGGATCAGGCACCTTCTGTGTATCATCATGAGTGTTGAATGAGTTCATTAGAAACAAGGGAACGCTGCACCCATATTTGTTGTTAAGATTCTGCAGCAACTTTAACAGTTAGTTCCATGCAACAACAGAACCAAATCAAAATCAAAGCAGAAGAGAAGAGAAGAGACAAACACTCACCTCAATCTGTATGACAATAAGGTCAAGAAATGTCAGTCCATTACAAACTTCAATGCCAGAACGATGAAACACAACAGCATAAATCAATTTCAATGTCATATATATCTCCTAAACCTCCATTCTGCTCCACAGACAAAAGGGTAAATCATTTCAGCCAAAAAAAACAACAACCATCACCCTAGTCACCAATCTGACATTCACCTTCTTTTTTCCCTAGCAATTTGACAGCATAACGAACAAAAGATTACATATTTAGGACCAGTGCATCCCATTGTTGTCCCCAAACCAAACCTCCATTAACCTTCAAAACAACAAGCTTGTCAAAAAGCTTCTTGGTTTCCTCTGGGTCTGCAACAAAATCAAATCACTTTAAGCAACAACCACACAAGTTTGGCTAAAAATAATGCAATAAAAATTCAGATCATTATCAATTACCCTCAGGAGCTGACTCCAAGGTATCATATGGAACCACTACTTCATCAGTAGGTGTCTGAATCTTACTCCACTCAACTTGCCGCGCTTCCCCACTTTCACACACAAAATCAATCAATAAATAATTCAATAAATTCCAAATCTCAGATTCATAACAAAAAAAAAAGAGCAATTATCCAAATACCAAAAACAATCTCCATCACATTGCGCTTAGCACTAATACAAATATCAGTCATATAAAACAGAATTATTCCTTTTTTATCATTTTTGAGCAACAAAATCAATTTTTTTAACGGGAGTTGGTTGAAGAATAATGAATTACATATGATAGCAAGAGATGAGGATGAAGAATGTTTTCTCACTCTCACTGCACCAAATCTCGAAACAAAATTAAGAAATTGTAAGTAGATCTGAGAACGTAATTACTTTGATTAGTGAGATTAGCAAGAAATGAAGGAGTGACTAAAGCAAAAGAACATAACAAGATTTAATGACAACCAAGTAAACCCGAAAATCATCTATGAATTTTAAAGCAACACCTAAAATTATTTGTGTATTAATATTAATTGATGACTTGATAGGAGAGAAACTTAGGACCCACAATAATAATAAGAAAGAATGCAACATTGTCTCGACTCTAGAGTCAATAAAAACAGTGAAGCATGGCTAATCAGTTCTTGAATATCTTTTATTCATGTGCTATAGGGATTTTGCACTGTACATTCTAGACTACTAAACTAAGCAGTCAAGCCCTAGTACTTTTATAATTTCAGCAACGTTGATTCCTATTTTCTATTTTATCAACTCTTTAAGGTGTGGGGCATAAACAAAGTGGGAATCCAAAAGAGATCAGTTGAAATTGGAAGGAGTAAATGTTGTACTTTGAGTCTTGTTGGTTTCACAAGTTTGCAGCTTTTCCCGCTTAAAAAGCTTGCTCATAATCTTTAGTTTTATTGATGAAACTATAGCAAAAACATCACAGAGAAATTCACATGAGAGAAACAGAGGAGGCTAAGTAATAGCAGTGGCTTATGTTACTCGCAAAAGGAGGAAAAATAGAGGTTTGCTGCTGTGGAGGTACTTGGAGGTCTTACTGGTTATGCAAAAAAAATAAATTGATGCCCTTTTATGCATTAAGATTTTGAACAAGTCAAAATGGAAGAGGTGTACATCACAACAACAACAAGTAAAATTAAAGAAGTCAAGTTTACTTTGGAAAGATTGATCCATTGGCATCCAGGAAAACTGGCTTCCAACCTGCCTTCTCCTATTTTATTTTTCTAGAAAACTTAGCAATGAAGGATCATACTGAGTGCTGAACATATTCACTGGTCAATTTGCTAAAACAACCACACTGGAGAATCTCTGATTTATTCACACACAAATGATATCAACTATCCAATTATAATAAAAATTAGATTAACACTTCACCATCGAATTCCAATTGCCTGTTTGCTATGTCATATCATCAAACATCACGAAATTCAGCTGTACAGCACTAAAAATGAAGATCCGATGCTCTTTCATGGAAATACACCATACATATTCAACCATGAAAACACATATTACCCAACTTTGCAAACAGAACAAAAGATCCAAAAACCAAAATAAGAAACACAAAATAATCCAAACGCACCAGGGTTGTTTGCGTATTTATTTGTTTCTCATTTGCAGAATTGGGGGTAGCATCCACCTGCATCCATAAGGCAACAGTAATTGAGAACATTCTACATACAATAGCACTTAAATTATGTCTTGTTTGCTTTAAGAAAAGCGTTTTTGAAGTTACCCAAGATGATGAAAATTTTACACAAGTTTAATCACTAATGAGAAAATTGAATAGGTTCATCACTTTAACTCAATTCCACACATATTTATTGACAAACATAAATGTGCATGTATAACCCAGAAAGCTCTAGTCCAAAACAGGTATTATGATTTGTGAAACAAAAGCAAGTAACTGGTGTCATTGTCAAGTTTTTGACAAGACTGAACTAACAATATATTAACCAAGATTTTGACAAGACTGAACTAGCAATAAAATAACTAGAGAAGAAAAAAGCTACCTAATATTTGCAGTGTGAATTAGCAGCATGAAAAATTGACATAAGCCTTTTTCACCATGACGACTTCACGTAAGCCTAGATACTTCTTCAGAACAAGATTGTCTTCATTAGATAACAGATCTTCTACCAAGCTGTGGTTCCCGCATCTGCAATGAAACCTCTGTCTCTCATTTCACCGATAAGATGCACTGCCCTTGATTCATCCTTGTGTTGGAGAAATCCTCGGATAATAACATTATAAGAAAATTCATCTGGAGGGCAGCCATCGTCTTCCATATTTCGGAAAGCTTCCAATGCTTCATCTAACAACCCTTCTTTACAAAGTCCATTTATTATTGTAGTGTATATCTGAACATTAGGCTGCAACCTGTTGACAAAGAGTTCTGAAAACAGTTCCCTTGCATCTTTAAGATTCCCGGATTTGCACATGGCATGAACTAGGATGTTATACATCACCAAATTAGGCTTCAAGTAAGTACTTTGCATTGCTCGAAACAATCTCAATGCCTTACCAAGATACCCTTGTTTGCAAAAGCCATCAAGCAATATTGCGTAAGTATATAAATTTGGGAGGTTTCCATTAGTGTGCATATTCTTGAAAAGATCTTGTGCTTCCCTAAGTCTGCCTAATTGGCATAATCCATGAATAAGAGTGTTGTAACTAACATTGTTCGGAGTTGAGCCTTGATGAATCATTTCATTAAAAAGTTGCTTGGCCTCATCTATCCTTTTGGCCTTACAATATCCGTTAATTAAGATGCTGTAACTAAAAACATCAGGTTTACAACCCTTGGTTATCATAACATCGAAAAGCTTTCTAGCTTCAACAACTTCCGTCCACATGGAATATCCATACATCAAAGAATTGTAAGTCACTACATCAGGCTCCACACCCATTTCAGTCATTGTTTTTAACACACCTTCAGCCGCTAAAACCTTGCCTTCTTTACAAAATGTATCAACTAGCACGTTGAAGGTGACAACATTTGGCATGATATTCAAACTCGTCATTTCATTTAGCAATGCCGAAGCCTCCTTCCATCGGCTGAAATTGCATAAGCCCTGGATCAGAGAGGTGTAAGTGAAAATTGTTGGGGAAATGTCTTTAGCCTTCATATAAGAGAAGATATCTAAAGCCTCATTCACCCGCCTGTATTTGCAAAGACTGTGGATGAGTGTACTGTATGTCACCACATTCAGCTGGCAGCCTGCCTCTTCCATTTTCTTAAACAATCCAGCAGCCAGAGCAGTTTCCCCAATCTTACATAAGCCATTGATAATCGTAGTATAAGTGTAGTCATCAGGTTGACACCCTCTTGCCACCATGTCATCAAATAATTCCACGGCTTGGGAAAATTTACCCACCTTACCGAGCCCATTGATTAAGGTGGTAAATGTGACAATGGTGGGTTGAAGACCAAGTTTAATGCCTTTGGCCAAGACAGAGAATCCAAGATCAATACGTTGCAACTGGCAGAAGCAATTAATCAAGATATTAAGCGTACAAGTATTAGGAGAGAGCCCAGCTAATTCCATTTGTTTGGAAAGAGAAATCACAGCATCGTAATACTGTCTCATTTTGACAATTGCAGATAGTAATTGATTGAATTGGATGATACAAGGCAGGGGTTTCCTATGAAGCATTTGATTGAAAGAAGCAAGGGCAACATCAATGTTTCTGAAAGAAGAAGAAGCATCATCATTTTTGTGTTTATATCTACTGCTACTGCTACTGCTACTGCTACTGCTAGATGAAGAAATGGAGTTGGAGTGGTTGCAAGACAACAGTGATGGAAGAATCATACCCATTATTTTCATTTGGCATCGCTGAATTTGGGACCCAATAAAGAAGGCTTCTGAACCTCGAAGTCTGACTGCCGCCACCGCCATCATCATCGGCCTTCCTCTGTGTTTTTCCTTCTCCTTGTGGTCTCGTTTTTTATCGACCAAAACGACAGAGACACTTTTAACAAATCTGGAAGATTGAAGAATGGGATTTGGGGAAGCAGCAGCGTCTCCCTCTAGAACCACGTGGGCATGAACGGTTGGGACTTGGGATCATGCTTGGAGCGCTTCTAAAACGCTGGCGTTTTGAAGAAGAAGAGACAGCAAATTTACAGCTAATACAATCCAGTCCAGATTTGCTTTTAAATTTTAAATTGCATCCATTTTTAAATTTGAATATTTGTTCCAGTTTATATGTAGAAGTTCTTTTAAGAATAAGAGAGTGTTTGGCAGTGTGGTTGCGGGTGCTTTTCAAATAATTTTTCGTGCCAAAATGCATGCCAATGATGTTTTTTCATTTTTTAAAAATTATTTTTGACATCAGCACATCAAAACGATCCAAAACATACAAACTATATTAAATTTTAGTAAAAAAAAAAATTCAAAATTTTTGGGAACACAGCCACGTTCCCAAACGTTTGTAGCCTAAATGTATATTTGAGTGTCCTAAAGCTATTAGTTTAGCAATTGGAGGCCCCAGCAACCTCGATTCTACCCACAAGTTTTTTTCTTCTTTTCAATTAAGTCCCTGTTAGTTAAATATTTCATTCAACAAGAATCTCAGTTTGGGTTCCTTTCAATTACACCCTTTTTCAACACAAACTACTAAATTACAAACCCAATTTATCACATTATACATTCACAAAACACCATTAAAAAAGAGAGAATTGTTACACATTGAATGAATTACAAGCTCAATTTTCAGTCATCCCTTTCTTGATGGATGAAATTGGAAAAATTCATTCTAAAAAAAGGACATAGTAAAACGATCCAAGTCTACCTAAATTAACCTGCAAAACTTGTGACTTGAGTTATGAGATCGGAAAAGCCTCACAGAAAACGAGATCGAAAAAGTCTCACAGAAAGCAAACCAAAACCAATCAAGAAGTTTAATTCATAATAAAAACCAATATTGAAAAATAAAGTTGGAAAAAAATACAATTTTTTAAAAAAAAACTTAAGTCAATCAAGTTAACTTGTCAAACCCGCGACACGAGTCTGGAGACTGGGATAACCACATAAAAAACCAAACGCAACAAATCATGAAGTTCAATCTCTAGTAAATCAGATGTTAAAAGATAAAATTAGAAAAAGAAAAACAAAGATTTAAAAAGAAAGAAAAAACAAAGACAAAAAAAAATACAATTAATAGTATTTTGTAAGGTGATGCTTAGTAAAAACAACATTTCTTTTAGTATTTTGTTAAAATTTTTTATTTGATCAAATAATTATCTCTGCTAATAAAAAGTAAAAAATTAATCACAAATGAAAGCAAACTGAATCAAACTATGGAGTTCAACTTTAAAACAACTCAATGTTGAATGGTGAAACTGAAAAAAAAAATATATATCAGGGTCAACTTGTGCTAGCTCATTAACTCCACAATCATGGACACATAATCGGGATAACCTTGTGGAAAAAAAAAACATGAAGACTAATTCCTAAAAAAATTAAATATTGAAGGATGAAATTGATTTTTTTTTTTGTTGAAAAAAGGACCTAAAAAAGACCAAAATTAACTTGTGTTAACTTTCAAAACCCGTGACCATGATCATGAGCATGAGACTTACAGTGTAAAAGGCAAACCTAAAAAAACAATGAAGCAAAATTCTCAATAAAAAAAATATCAAGGTACGAAACTTTAAAAAATCTAAAAAAACCAATGAAAAAAAAATCTGAGTCAACCCTAATTAACCCACAAACCCAATTACTATGGGAATATGATTGAGATAACTCCATAGAAATAAAAGTGAGGAAAAAAAAAATACAAAGACCAACTCATACAAAAATAAATGTTGAAGGTTAAAATTGAAAAATAAATAATTTTAAAAAATATCAATGCCAACCTGTTTTAACCTTCGAAACTCGTGATCGTGGCTATAAAGCCAGAACTAACCACATAGAAGGCAAACCCAAAGAAATAACAAAGCAAAATTCTCAATAAAAAAGATGTTGAGGCATGAAACTAGAAAAAAAGTCAACCCGGGTTAATCCGCCAACCCCGTGATCATGAGTATAAGATTTGGATAATCCTTTAAAAAGAAAAGCAAAAAAGAAGAATCATGAAGACCAATTCTATAAAAATTAAATATTGAATAATGAAATTGAAAAAAAAATCAATTTTATAAAAGGATAAAAAAAATCAAAGTCAACTCAGGTTAACTTTCAGAACTCGTAGCTCATTAAAACAAATGCCGAGGGATGAATCTTTTTAAAAACTGCGATAAAATAAAGATCCAAAACAAATATAAGTAAAAAGAATGAGGGTCAAATTTGACACGAAAAAAAAAATTAAATCATGAGGGATAAAATTAAAACAAAATTTAATTCATGTAAGGATGTAAAAATATTAAAAGAATATGAACCAAATTTGATATAAAAATTAATCCTAATGATTAAGGATGAAATTAAATAAAAAAAGATTAAAAAAACAAAATAAATAGCAATCAAAAGAATAAAAATTAAATTGAATATGAAATATAAATGGTAGGACACTCCCATACCTTGTCCAACCACTTTTCCTTTCTATTAATATTTTATATTTGTGAAATATCAAATTAATCCTAAATCAACTTGATTATAATAAAAAAAATCAAAATGAAAAGATGAAAAAACCCTTTTAAATGAAGCTTTATTTTTGTAATTGTCTCTAAATCAACTTGATTATAACAAAAACAAATAATAAAAAAAGATGAAAAAGCCCAATGGAAGGAAGTTTTATTTTTGTTGCTTTTTAGGAAGTTTGGTAATTTAATTGTGCTTGAAAGATAAAAATATCTAAAAAGTCACTTGATGAAAGGTTTTTTTTTATTATTATTACTTTTAATGTTAATTAAATTATTTAACTATTCATAATGGAAGACAAAAGTTAAATTTTTCATTAATTAATTTGTCAGTAATTAATGTGTCTTGTGAAAAGACTAAATCAGCCCTTAATTGTTAGGTTAATAAGTTTTTTATAGGGCCAAATTGAGGAAGATTTTGTTCATTCCTACAATACTTTCCCCACTTGTTCTAGTTTCTTGTTAATAACAAACAAAGCAAAAATAGAGCAAAAGAAAGCTGAAAAAGAAATCAGAGGATAAGAAGGCAAAGAGTCATTGCTTATTATATAGAACACCTCTCATTTAATCTTTTTTATAAATGATAATTAATGAGGGACTAACATGTTAAGGCTTAGAAAGATTGGGGATAAAAAGAAAACTAGAAAGATTATAAATGATAGTTACTAATTATAAAAATTATAAAATTTAGAGGCTAATTTTTAATTATTCTGTTTTAAAATGTTAACATTCAATAATTTGCAAAGCAAATAATGAAATAAAAGCTCCAATCACTAGGGTTAATGTTATTAAACCAGTCCGGCCTAATAGATGAATTCAGTGACCCATTAATTTGAGACCTGACCATACCAAGTTTTATAAATAAAAAAGAAGACTTGATAACTTCGATATTCAGACAACTGCAAACTGAATTGATCTCTTATTGTTCTAGCAAAATACATGGGAATTGCGACATGAAAACAAGGCTGCTCGAAGTTTTTCTTCAAAACATTGTTGCGCCAGGCAACTTCCTTAGAGGTCCTCTGGGCCATTAATTTCCTGGGCACAGAAAAAGAGATTGGTAACTCCATGGTGAGCCAATACAAAGAATGTTTTAATTATGATAAATCATTCAAGTTTAGCATCTTACCTTGTTTTCAAGAGCGACTCCCTCTGGTATTTCCAGTTTCACACCAGATTTCACCACGACGCTCACTTTTCCCTGCAGAGGTGATGGAACAGAATGGCAAGTGTCGGTCATGAAGGCTTTTACCCAGAGAGACTAAGGCAACAAATCAATAATTACATGCAACACGTTAAAGATAAAGGGATCTATACAAGTCGCAAGTTGTTGAGAATCAATACTGGTCACTAAAAGATCTCTATACAGTAAAAACAGTCATCTACGCCCATTATTATACAAAAATAAGTTTCACCACCGAGCTAAGGAAAACACCCTTCCAAATTGATGTTAGGCCAAGAGTCTATTAATAATTTTTGTAGCATGGGCACAGGGTAAGAATGGTCACTAGGAGTTTGGCGAGTCAACAGAACTGGGATCAGACTCAAGAGAGGGAACTTTTGAGTGAGAGGCCACCTCAGATCATTTCAATGGAAAGGTTAAACCCCAAATTTGCCTCATCATGTGAAACTTACTTTCGAGGGACTATAAAAAATTCAATGGCTTTTTGTATTGTGGGACTATAACAATTCAATGGCCTTTTTTTTTTAACACCAATCGATTGCTTGTACTAATATAAGAACCTTACAAATTACATGGTTTTTCAACTAGGAACACCACGCTATAATATGGATAGGTATTCAAGTTAGTAAAAGTTCCAAACACCTCATCTCCTAATTTTCCTAAATACACCCATCCTACGGCACATAAAGAGCAGTGGTCACTATTATTATAACGGTTGATTTTTAAAGTGTTTTTTACTGAGAAATATATCGAAAAAAATTATTATTTTTTAAAATTTATTTTTTACATTAGCACATTAAAACGATCAAAAAAACATCAAAAAAATAATTTTAAGCAAAAATAATTCAAATTTTTAGCAAAAACACAGCTAGCCGCATTGCCAAACAGGATCTAAAAGATCTCTGTACAGTAAAAACAGTTACCTTTGCCCATGATTATACAAAAAGAAATATCAGCACCCAGCTAAGGAAAACACTCTTCCAAAATGATGTTAGACGAAGAGTTTATTAATAGTTTTTGTAGAACGAGCACAGGGTAAAAACGGTCATTTGCAAAGAAATTGGGAGTATAGTGAGTCAACAAAACTGGAATCAGACTCCACAGAGTGAACTTCTAAAAGTGAGATGACATCTCTTGAGACGGCCACCTCAGACCATTTCAATGCGAAGGTTAATCTCCAAATTTTTCCTCATCATATGAAACCAACTTTCGTGGGACCATAACAATTCAATGGCCTTTGTTTTAACACCAATCGGTTCCTTGTATCATAATACAAGCACCTTATAAAATATATGGTTTTTTCACCAGTAACACCATACAACATTCAGGATAGGTATTCAAGTTAGTAAAAGTTGAAAACACTTGCAACTTCATCACCTAATTTCCCAAGGGTACACATATACATGGGGGCAAATGGTTAAATAGTGAGCATAAAAAAGTAACAAAAGAACATGTAATACCTTGAGAATAATATTAGCACCAAACCATACATCACCAGCAACCTTAAGACAATCGAGCTCAATGATACAAGGATTGACTTAAATCGGCTCAAGAAGTTTGCAACCTGCCAGGAGGAGAAAAAAATCATATATATATATATATATATATATATATATTAAAAGAACTCATAAGGGTGCTTGTTATCAAATAATTTTTCACCTTCTTAAATTCTGGGCCCGGTTTGATAAAAGGATTTGCAGGATTTGTTCTAGCTGGATTTTGGACGACAAAGCCATAAACTAAAGTGTAAAGATCAGACTGCAAAAGAGGCAACCAAATGAGTTAAGCGAGTTGCAAACAGTTCTCCAAGATCTAATGGCAGTGAAAGAAAAGAAAGCAACCTGAACAAGAAGCAGATCTGAAGAAGCCTTCACTGGAAGGAATCGAGATCAAGGTACATTTATACCACTT
>Ga0307517_10005666_pt1 | contig 18718 bp, 8 predicted proteins | sample 23_EM_MG_FD_194515 | JGI IMG/M metagenome (GOLD analysis project Ga0307517, IMG submission 194515) | Populus trichocarpa ectomycorrhiza microbial communities from riparian zone in the Pacific Northwest, United States - 23_EM | ecosystem: Host-associated > Plants > Roots > Unclassified | place... | reverse complement strand
ACAAACCTCACAAGTTAGCCCGACACCAATGGCCAGTGTTAACTTTGGAAAATGGTTGGATGTGGGTATAAATAATATAGCTGGAAATAAGGGTGAGTAAGAAAATTAAAAAATTAATTAAATTGAAAAAACTGAAAAAAAAAAATAAACCATGAAAAAAATCAATTAAACCGATTAAAATATTTTTAAAAATATTTAGTTCGGTTCGGTTTCATAAACCTGAAATCAAAAAGCCAAACCAAACCGAAAAAAATAAAAAAACCGAACCAAACCGAACCGAAATCAAACCCATTAGAAAGTCCAAAAAACAATATAGTTTTTTGTTTTTAATATAAAATAACCGAACCGCACTAAAACTGAACTGAAACCAGTCGGTTTGAACCTGTTTTGGTTTTATTTTTTGTATTTTACAAAATTTTAGTTTGGTTGTTTTTATAGGTAAAAATCAAATCGAACCGAAAATGATCACCCTTAGCTGGAAAACATGCTATGAAGACTGAAGAGAGCACTCACACTATTTGGCTGGTGGTTGACTGGCCCAAGGCCCGAGTCACCGAGTCATTCCAGGTCGACTCCCAATCTTTTTTATAAAATAAAATAATATTGTTTTTGTTAAAAAAAATAAATAGTCAACGGGTTATGACTGAATTTTTGACCAGGTCAACTCAAATTTTTATCTTCCTCTATTTTCTCTTAAACTCGACTTGGTTTCAGCTCTAAATCAGCCGGTTCATGAATTGACCTACCCGGGTCTTAAAACCATTCTATCTGGTCTGAGTAGTCACCGTTGGATTAGGTTTTTATTTTATTTTTCTCTTGTTTTCTTTTTCTGGTGATGTGATAAAAGAAAGCACCCACACAGTCACACTCGCTCGCTCTGGTTAATACACTTGACGAGGTCCGGCGTATCACCAAGGCCTTCTATTACAAGTGGGTCTAGGCTGGGTCAATGTGTCGTCAATGACTTAATGACCTGGTTTATTATTTTTGGGTTTGTGAAGGCCTCTTGGGCCTATTGGAATAGGTTAGAACCTTGATTTCTGTGACCTCCTCTTCCTCTTCTTTTTTTATTTTTTACAGTAATACATGCTATGGCTCAGCTGCAACTACGTGGATCTTTTTGCCATATTCTTAGTCCATTAAGCATCTTTGGACTCGATTATTGGGCCTATTTTTTTCCCTCTGTGTTCAATTAACGAATCCATTTCTCCCTGTCGTTTACTTCGGAAAAGCAATGGAAATGGCGGCGGCAAAAGCAGCGTCTGGGGTGGTGGTGTCACGGCCGCTGACATTCGTGACCGGAAACGCAAAGAAGCTTGAAGAAGTCCGTGCAATCTTGGGCCAAACCGTTCCTTTCCAATCTCTCAAACTTGACCGTACAATCTCTCTATATACATATCCCTGTCTCTCTGTAGAAAATATAAAATTTATGCTTCTGGGTTTGATTGTTGTTGGCGTTTACAGTACCCGATCTGCAAGGAGAACCTGAAGAAATCTCTAAAGAGAAAGCTCGTTTAGCTGCCGTAGAGGTACAACATGTACTATCTCTGTGTGTGCAATTTATTTTTTTGTTATGTGTAAACAAATATATAATGTTTGTATTTCTATTGGAAATTGAAGGTGAAAGGGCCTGTTTTGGTGGAGGATACTTGTCTTTGCTTCAATGCCTTGAAGGGTCTTCCAGGTACTAATGACCTTGTTTGTTTGATAACTTGTTCGTGTTTATTTATTTTTGTATGATTTTTTTTTCCAGTTTATGATTTTTCGTGCATTTGTTTGCAGGGCCATACATGTAAGTTGTGATAATTTTTTTCTTCTATTATCAAGGTGAAGTTTCGTTCTTTTAACAAGCCTTCTGATTATGGATTACATATCGAATTGCATTTCTTTTCTTGTCTACTTTCATAAATATCGATCAGAGGAGTTTTAGAATGATTGTTGATGGGAGGGAAAATAGTATCTAGGGAAATTCCAACTTGATGAAAGAAGGCCAAACATGCCCAAATCATACTCCCGTGCTAAGCTGAGATTTCAGTGGTTAGCATGGATTATCCCCATGACTGTATTCAGAACACTTCACCAGAGCCATGAACCATCCCATCTTTCCAATATTAGAAGGAATGTGATGTTGAAAAGAAAATACAGTCGCGAGGAATATTTCATTGGTTAACAGTTCAGGATTAAGATTTCTTGGATCTTCTCAAGCGCCTGGATTAAGCTTTCAGTAACCTTTTCTTCTCAAAAGATGTTCTGTTAAGTTGTTTAATCTTTTTCTAAAGAAGTATGATTTATCCATCATAATAACATGCAAATAGGCCGAGGTAACAGTGTTGACATGATAATCGACTCTGTCAACAGATATAACTCATCTCTTCACCTGCTTAGAATGTTCATGAACACAAAGGTTCCATTTTTTCATTTTATATGCAATTCCAACCTTGTTCTGTTCATTGAGGTAGAGTAGAAAGAACTGGAGGGGGTCATTTTTTCCTAATACTGCGTTGCCCTTGCCACATTAACTCCTCCAGAATATCTAAATGACATAGGAGATAAAGGTGTTTGATGCTCAACTTGCCTTATGCTTTTTGCACACCTCGTCTTTCGTTTTTTTTATCCTTTTGTGCCTGATGACTTAGAAGATCTTGCATGATTCTACCTCTTCCCTTCTTTTTTTTCTTCTTTTCAAAGGAAGATTAATGAGGTCTACGATTTTTGTTTGTATTTCTTTGTAATGATATTGGCAAGGTTCCTATCTCCTCTATTTCTTTGAAAATAAAAAATTATTAATTTTATCAAGCTCGACCTCGAGTTTTAAAAGATTCAACAGTTCAGTATCACCAGACAATAAAGCGTTCATCTAGTAGTTTTTTGGTAGTATTTTCAAGAATATAGTTGTAACGATCTTGTTTTGTGGTTTTTCTCTGCCATCATCTAACAAGACTATCAATTCACGCAGCAAGTGGTTTCTGCAAAAGATTGGTCATGAAGGTTTTTCTTTTCATAGTCTTTTGTTCCTATCATTTTTATGTTGTCATTTTTGTTGGTTTCTTGTACAAAACACCTTATGTCTTTTCTCCTTTCCTAGGTCTGAACAACTTGCTGATGGCATATGAGGACAAATCAGCCTATGCTTTATGTGCATATTCTTTTGCTCTTGGGCCTGATGCTGAACCAATTACATTTCTTGGAAAAACTCTGGTACATTTTCAAAACTTACAAGAATGTAACAAATATTCCTACCCTGAGTCTCTTTTCTTTTAAGATTTAATGCATCTATAATGCAAATAACTGTTCCTGAATCTTTTATGCAAAATAATTTCTAGCCTATGTTATTTAGGAGGCCACTGTGCCATTTTAATTTGAAGGGAATTATGACCGAACTTTGACTACGATCTTTCTCTTAGCAGTAACTTATCCTATGAATTTTATGTTGTGTCAGTGATGCGTGTAAGAGCTGTCTATTAATAATGAATCAGATAACTTTGTTGGTGGCTATTTCAAGAAAAAGAGCACACACATGCTGCCTTGACCCTTTTGTTTCATATAATTTCCTGGTCAGTTAATCAAAATTTTCAAATATCAAAACAGATACTTCTGGCTCCACCTTTTCCATAACACTTGAAAAATGTTACGAAGAGTTGAAGGATTAATTGCATTGGGAACATGTATCTAGATTACTTATATCTACTTCAATTACGTTTGCTATTGAGTTTTTTTTTTTTTCCTTTTCTTTTCATTTTTTTTTCTCACTTAGTCAAGGCCTACATCCCATTCTTAGTCATCTGAATACTTCTGGATGGATGATAATCTTGCTGAAGTTCTTGGTTGAAAAATGCAATAGTCTATCATAAGAATAAAAAAATCCTGGAAGAAGCTGCATGATGCTTTTTATTTACAATCCAGACAAATAGATGACTAAGGAAAATTCCATAAAATAGGATTTAGGAGTCACTGACTCATTGCTTTGTCCTTTCCTGTCAAGATTATTAAACTCAAATCAGGAAAATGATTTTCTGCTGTATGCTTAAGTTGAGAAATCATAATTATTTTAATGAACCAAAAATATATAATTTCAGATACAGCTATTTCTCAGGAAAACTGACAAATACTAGTTAAAAGTTTAAAATTAACAACATACAATCTGTGGCTTTATTTTTTAGGGGAAGATAGTTGCAGCGAGGGGACCTAATGATTTTGGATGGGATTCAATCTTTCAACCTGATGGCTATGAGCAAACGTAATTTTCCGCTTTGATTCCTGCTGTTTTGGCCCAGTCTTGCTTGATAATTGAACCAAGAGGCAGCTAGATTATATTAATTTTCCTCTTTTACAGTTATGCAGAGATGCCAAAGGATGAAAAGAACAAGATTTCTCACCGTTCCAGGGCTCTTGATTTGGTTAAATCCCACTTTGCTGAAGCTGGATACATTTTCGAGACAAATGACTCTAAAAAGAGTGAGCTATAGTAGATTTTTGGCAGTTAAAAAAGATTTACTTGTGCTGCAGGATCCACACTTGCTTATTTCCATGATTGTCTTATGTTAGGAAAAAAGGACGAGGAATAGAGAAGGGTTCTTTTAGAGGGGGGGGGTCAAGAAGAAGGATTTCCGTCAACTGTACTGCTATTCTGCTGCGTAGAAAAAGTCAAAGTAGCTGTTTAACATATATGAATGATTTCCCTCTGAACTGAGGTGGAAAAGTAAATGTTAAAACCTTAATTGAAAAGCGAAATTTTACCTCTGACTCTCTTGGATGATCATCTGTTTTACCAGGAAAGGATGCTCTGGTTAATAGTTAATATGAAACTTTTGATATCTCATTGCAAGTGTGCAGATTATATTATTGCATGTTTGTTACCTTTTAATTATGATAAGTGTTTTTGATAAGGCTGGTCGGGTCAACCGAAGCACTAGAAACCTGGTCAGGTTAATTGGATCTTACCAGGTTAATATCTTGTTTGTTGTACCAGTGTTTTAAGACCCTGGATGAGTTCAGCTTGACATTGAATTGTTAGCGCTAGCGTTTGAACTCTGTAGCTTTCACCTCTTTAAGCAGAGATTCTCTATGTGAGCAGATATCACCAGCCTAGCGGCTTGTACCAAATGTTGCAAAAACAGGCGTTAAAATTTCCATTCCTAGGCCACCTTTTTCTGCCCAAACAAGTCAGGCACCATATGTAGGTGAAATCCAGAGTTTGGGATCATTCTATGTCTGCTTAAAAAAACAAAGGGCACAAACATCATATCCATTGCACACATTTAGTCTATTATAATGTTATGATAGCAATTATAAGTCTATATTTATGTCTAAGAAAATTGTGAAACAGTTTTGGTTCAATTGCTGGGCACTTCTATGTGACAAGCAGCATTCAATCCTACTATTCTTACCCTACTCGTCCAAGTTGTAGCCATCAATCATGTTTTTCATAATAGAGAAGTTCGCCTGCCTTAACTCTTGGGATTTCTTTTAGATTTTGTGGATGACGATCATGACAATTGACAGATAGTCTTCCCCACAATCATAAACGGACAACTTGCTATCCTTTCTGGTATTCATCTCCTAGACTTGTTGTCCTAAGATTCTGATCTTACTAGAATCTCAGGATTCCCGAGAATAATGAACAAGCAGAAAGATGCCCTCATACAATTCTGTTCATGATTTCTTTGGTAGAATTCATTCGACACCTAGAAAACTTCCTATAAGGACTAGTTTGTGTTTCCAACATTTCAACAGTTTGTCATTTTCCAGTTTGTCCATAACATTTCATTGTATTTTGAAAGGAATTCACTCCAATGGTGGAATCTGTACATTTTAGTGTGAAAACAATAAAGCCATACTGGGAATTAATGAAGCAGAGCAACGAACGATGCTAAATGTAAATGGCTAACTCTGGAGAAGGCTCTGAGATGACAGCGCTAGCAACGTTCACATGAAAACCATGTATTGTTGTTACATGTTCAACTTGGCTAAAAAATTAAATTGGCCCCATTTCTTACAGGTACAGAACTTCTCACATGCCATATGGGACCCTGACTCACAGCAAATCCATGCGTTTTTATCATCTTTGCATGTGAATCATACCTGTTAACCACCTCTCCTTCGGGTTATCCTCTTCCTTCTGTAGCCATCGGCTAAGAAGCATCACATGTTGAGAGACTTGTGCATAAATCAACAGTTCCGTTATTGCCCAAAAACCATGGTGGTGGTGGTGATTGTGAACCACATGGAAGGGGACAGGAAGTTCACCACGCCATTGTGAGTGGAGGGGCGTCAAATGTCCAGTCACTGTTTCTTGAAATGATTTATAAGGGGTTTAATTAGCTGTATTGAGAAGATCTATATGCTCTGATATTCCACCCAAAGCAGCAAGGCAGAATGTGCCGTTCTGGTGGTGGTTCAACCTTAATGAAAGTTTTGCTTATTCAATCTACCATTTGGAAGTAGGGAAATTTATAGCATTTACATTACGGTTTCAAGCTCATGAGTGATCTTATTATCATAGATGCTCTGTTGATTTAGATTCAAGATATATTTACTGAAGTAAGAAGTCGTCGCTCCTCAAGGCCCTGGCCAGCAATGAATCACGAGGGATTCCATTGGACAGGTGATGATGTTAGTTATTAGTTGGTTAATAGCTTTATATCATGTGTAGGCAGCTGGTGCTCACATGATAAAATCATTTCTACCATAGAACAAGGGATCATTTGTAAATTGCACAAGAAAAAGTAAAGATACGCAAAGCTTCCATTGCCAAAGAAAAAGCAGAAAAAAGGTAAGAGGTAAAGAACTTCATTGCTATTTCTTTGCACTCTGTAACAAAGTTTTTCCATCGACTCAGATTTGAAATCCATGGTACTGCTTGCTTGTATCACTAGACAGATAAAATTAAAAAAAAAAAGGAAAGGAAAGAAAGAAAGAAAGAAAGATCACAAATCATTCAAATCCTATAGACTCAAAAGCCTAGACAGTATGTGGAGATCGACCAAGACTGACACTGTAGATATAGATGCATGACTGGTAGCTAGAAGTAAAGGAGATGTGGAACTGGAAAGGGCAAAAGAAATGGAAGGAAAGAGGTGAAAGAAATAAAATGAACAACGCTTCTGCGCCTGCTCTTCTGGATAATGGTATAAGGTGTTGGTTTTCATCTGAAGCAGGCCGAGGTTGAGAAATAACAGAGACAAACTGGAATGGAGATGCCGAGATGGTATAGGTATGACACGTGTAAAAATTGTACACTTGCCAATATATGTGATGAATGCAGATAGATATGACAGAAACAATGGCTGAGACACGAGTAACAGGCAGAAGTAGCAGGACTATATAGTTGTAAGAAAAAATTAAAGGAAAAAAAGAGAGAGAAAACCAAGTGGCCTCTTTTTGACCACTTAAATTTGACTGAAAAGACTAGCACTGATGGCCCCTGCGGCAGCCAAGAACACCGGAATTAGCAGTCATTGCTCCGACCATGGAAGAAGACTTGGCACCCAAGCTTGAAGCGCGAGCATAGCTAGCTGAAGCTCCAGCCCCGGATGGAGTGAAGTAAGCTCCATTCGCCAACAGGTCTCCTTCTGACCTCCAATTCCAGCTTTTCCATTTGCCTGGAGCTGTATCCACCCTCTTTGTCACCTGGTCAAACCAATGAATCATCAATAACCAGCCTATGCAAAGTGCATTTCACCGCAAACATAAAAGCAAGGAGACAGAGAATGAGAAGAGTTAACTGGTTGTATAATACCTCCTTTGCAAAAGGGTTGGCTGGAGCATTATATCTGTTGCCCTGGCTGTTGATGGTGGGTTCTGCACTGCCACCGATGGCATACATTTCCCAGTGAGTGTAGTCATTGTTTACCACGTGGAAGTACCCATGTCTACACCTGCATAATTCATGAATTCAAGCAAAAGAAGGTTTAATTTCTTGAATTAGGCAATTTTCTCCCTTGGTCAAGTTAAAGAAACTATTTCTATATAATCACTAGTGGTCAATTATTGGGGTATAATTCCCGTCGTGTTAATTTTACAGGGCAAGTTTATAGTAATAAAGAGGTAATTTCGGGAAGCCAAAGTCCTTTCAATAAGAAAGATATAATTAAATGTTACCTTGGCATTCTCTGGATCAGTCCCTCTCCAAAATGGTTGTACGCAATGGTCACTTGCATTTGCTTGTCTCTGGTATAAGAGTCACTGTGGCCCAGGAGCATTACCTGTATTAAATGGCATGCAAAACAATATTAGCTTCCATCAACAAGAAAAATAAGTAACATTGAGAGTACCAAAAGGATCAGCAAGCTAACCTCATTATGGTGGGTGAAGTGATTGTTGGAGACGGTGATGGCAGTCGAACCCATAACAGCATCAACCAGGCCATCAGCACAGTTAGAAAGGGAATTGTGATCCACCCAAATGTGACTTGATCCAAAAATAGAGATGGCATCACCATCAGCCATTGTCCTCCATCCGTAATGAGATGGTGAGCTACGCACCATAGCATTGCCAGTGGGTTTGCAGTCATGGATGTGTAGACCATGAATGATCACATTGGTAACAAATTGGATAGTGATGCACCCACCATTAGCAATGTGAACATTGACCCCACGGCCATCTATGGTCTTAAAGCTGTTCATGATAAGTTCCTGCTTCAATTGAATCACCATGTCCCTTTTGAACACGATCCATAGAGGAGCGTCCTGGATCACGGCATGGCGCAAAGTTCCAGGCCTTGGGTTCACAGGGTCATGGTCACTAGAATCAGTAACAACATAGAAGCGACCATCACGGCCACCGATGGCATTTCTGCCAAAACCAATGCCACAGTCAGCAAGGCGCTTGCGGTTCTTGTGCCAGTTGGGGTCACAACGCCAGCAATCATCAATAGGATTGCCTGTTCCACAAGAGAAGTAGCCTAACCTCCTCCTTTCAGTACTGTTGCGGATGTTCCTGCAATCTCAAATTCAATGCTCTATCAGTATCAACATTAATATCATGAATGCTATTCAACCAAAAATTAAAGCTCATCTTTGATAATTACAATCCCATTTTTGAACTTCAACTCCGTTTCCCATTTCCAAAATGCTACACAAAATAATTTTATAATTTTAATCATTAACATTTTAATTACTATTTTGCATCAGATAATTATTACCGATTTCATTTGAACACTAAAATCTGCTGACTTTTGTGTCGGTGGAAAAAAGGCCACAGCTAACTCGGACATATGATTAGTGGCACCAGGAAACAAACAATTTGTCATATTGTGAGGACCATCAGGTCTTTTCAGTTCTAACGGGTAGAATTATCTTGGCTTAGTGTACATGACATGTACGTTGTGTTGTCCAGCTTCATACATGAATGAAGCTGTCACCTCAGATAGACAATGCGAATTAAGAACCCACATGCTCTCTGCAATCAACTCCATGAAATTTCACAAACCCATCTTCAGCTACTTGAAAAAAACCCAATTAAATAAATTGATCTGCAGCTGAGATTTTAAAAGGCCTATCAACAAAAAATGGAAAAATGACAAAAAGTAGAAAATTGGGTCTCTTCCTTTATAAAAGCCAAACTCTTTTATATATATATATATAATCCATACTGGTAGGTCACGATCAATTAAATCACAGCTACAAAAAAGCATCCGACTAAGACATCACTGGTTAAATTATGTGAAAAGGAGGTGTCTAAATCAGTCCCATGTTAAGTAAAATACAGTGACCAATAGAGATATTAAGTATAATTGTGTTCATAAGAAATCAAAATCTGTACCACTCAAGTATAATTTAATTTACATGGATAAAGAAAATATACAAAAGAATGATATTCTTGGAACACAGATCTCACTCATTCACTGCCCCTACTACAACAACTACAGTAGCTGGCAGGTAGTGGAGAGAAACAACGTGAAAAGGGTCAAAATATGAACAGCATATCAGATTTAGGAGAGGAACGTGCTGGGAGGCTGATTCCACATATTCCCATTGTCCCTTTTATTAAAGTGCAAATCCCACATGAAAGATTAAGGCATCAAGGGAAATTTCTTCTTTTTTTAAAAAAAAAAACATTAACTGGTCTAGTGGTAGTAAGTAATTACGAGAGTAGCATTTTCTAAACACCTACCATAAGCACCAAATCCTCGCTCTAGTAGTGAATTCGGTTAGATTTCAAGTGCTATGTCGGAATGTAATTAAAGGGCAATAGCAATATTATTAATTAATCGCTCCTAAAACATTAACGAGAGGGTAGAGAAAGTGACATACATCTCAACCATTGAAACCACCTCTTCAGGATCAGCAGCAACTGCTTTCTCATTAAATGCATCAGCCTCTTCTTGAGACCTAAAACAACCACCAAAAATTAACAACCTTCGAGTATTAAGTTAAATCAACCAAACCCAATTAAGGACTAGTGGAAAGGTGTGAATCCCAGGAAGGGAGTGGACAACATGTGGGACACACAACGAAAGTAATATGTACAGAGAGGAGAGTGGAGTGTGTGCATTGCTCAAGGCGTCGGTCACTGACTGCTAAGTGACACCGTTAAAACGCGTTTCTCCAGGAAAGTAAAACCACAGGGTCGACTCGAGGGCGAGAACATATTTTTATGACTAAACTGCCCTTGTTTTGTCCTCAAGTGAGCAGTGAAAACAAACGTGGAATTCGGGAAAAGGTGTGAGGGCAATATTGGAAAGCAGGACTCTTGGGGTTTCTCGTTAATCTTAACCGAGGAATCCAAAGGTGGTAGTAGTAGCAAATAACAGAATAAACGATCCAGATCTGATGATCTCAACGGCCAAGATTCCTACGGTTACTTTGGATAAATAAGAGACATCTACCTGACCAAAAAAAGACAGTACATATAAACAACGGCTCAGAGTAACCGTTAAAATTAACGTTATACCTGGCCGCCATTGTTGAGTTGCTTGAGCTCTGTTCCTTCTCTGCTTCTACATTCCTGAGAATACAACAAAAACCCATAATGTAAACATTTTAGGAGAAAAAGTAGTGGAATTGAACGGTCTCTCTCTGTTTTTTTCTCCTTCAATCTCTCTGTTAAGTTTGTGTGCTCCATTGATGAAGAGAAAGCAACTCCCCTTAGTTTTGTGAAAATGGGCATTAATGGAGTTGAATCAACAAGCAGAGAACCGAAATCTTGGTTTTACAGATTTTCATTAAAACACCATAGACTGTAGCTTTGTTTTCTAACAATCATGAGATTTTCAACCCAAAAAAAAATCAAGTATGTCAAAAATATTTCAATTGCAACCTCAAAAGAAGCTCATTGCATAACAGTTAACATAATTTCAATTTTGGCAGAAGCTGGGAGAACAAAAAATAAAAATACAAATCAGAGAAAGCTCTGTTTCTTTTAACCCAAAACGCACACAAAGCAAGCACAAAGACAGAGAAGTTGAGCAGCTAATTCTGTGTCTTGACAAGAGAGAGGCGCATATGTGTAAACATATACATTTTGTGCGTTTATATGTTTACCTGGTAAGAGCAGAGATCCCAACAACATCGGGTCTTGAAGTAGCCACGACACCAACGAACAACAATACAATCACAGCAGAAAACACACAAACCCATTTCTGAGGCACCGCCATTGTCATTCTCTCTCTGCTTCTTTCTCTCTCTGCGTGGAAAGATTTGAGAATAGAGAGAAATAAAAGAAAACGTAAAGGGCAGGGAGAGAAAAAAGAACCTAAAGTATAGAGTCAGAGTTTAGAGCTCCAACATAACGGCCTTCTTATAGACCCACCCATGCAGTAACAACAGTACCTTACAACATAAAAGTCTCTAAACAGTACATTTAACGCCGTTAACTAGCTAATATAACCCGTATAACGTTTTCCTTTTTCCTTTTTCTTTTTTCTTTTTGAGCTTTGACGATTGACATTACCTGCTGGTTATTGGTTAGTTGTTAGGTTCCATTTAACCTAACCTAACCCAACACAACACCCTGCTCTTCCTCTTAACCACTAACCAGGTAACCCTTCTCCCACGTGCCACTCACACACATACACGAGAATTTGCCTTCTTTTTTATGTTTATATTTGTTCCAGCTACGAGTCATATCAAAATCAAATGACTACTTCAAAAAAAAAAATTGTAAGTGTAAAATTGTAATTGTTGTTATTTTTTTTTACATGTGATAAAATATTTGAAATAAAAAATATAAGTGTTGTTATTTTTTAAAATGAGATAAAATATTTGAAATGAGGATTAAAAACTTGACATATATATCAGAAACTTGACAAACTCAACTATCATATGCGTTAATAAATAAATAAAAACTAGTGTTGCTTTTTCAACGTAAGGGGACAAGAGTGTACTTTTTGTTCTGTTTAAATGACAATCAGGTTAAAAATAAATTAAAATCACTATCGTTTCAACCCTTAACTAACCCTAACTCAAATGTGAAACAATAGTCTGTCAACGAATTAAATCGCAACAAAAATCTATGAAGTAAAATGAAAAGATAGCAACACATTATATTGACTCTTCATAACCCACGAAATTGATGACCCAAGCAATGGACACAACCACAATGGATTAACCCAGTTGGACAACATGCTTCTTCTTTTTTCCTTCTCTTATTCTTCTCTTGACTAAGCCTTGATCATATCTCAACTAACCTCGGGTTCGATTGAATAATGGAGATGAGATTTAAGAAATAGATAAATGTTGAAGGATGAAATTGGAAAAACATTAGTTTTGAAAAGGAAGAAAAAAAAACTAAGGAAACGCGAACGAATCTCTTAGACCGAGGTTAATCATTCAAACTCGCAACTTGTAAAATCCTAAATCAGAGTTCAATAAAGAAACTCAATCCTCAGTCAATTTAATGTTTGAGGATCAAATTGTAAAAACAAACTCAATTTAAAAAAAATCTCCAAAGCAAAAGGAATTGCAACAAAAAGAATGAGAACCAAAGCACATAGGAAAAAGATTTGGAGGATGACATAGTAAAAAAACTTAAATTCTAAAAATTATCCAGAACAAAACTAATAGCAATTAAAATAATAAGGATAAAATATGTTAGATTAAAAAAATTAAAGGAGGATGAAACTTAAAAATAAATAAACGTTGAAGGATGAAGTTGGAAAAATATTATTTAAAAAAAAAAACTAAACAAACCCACGTGAATCTCCTGGACCTGAGTTAATCCCTCAAATTTGCAACCCGCGGAATCCTAGATTTTAATTGAAAAAATAATAATGAGGATTAAATTACATAGGAAAAAAAATTCAAAGATGATGAAATCATAAAAAAAAACTTCAATTCAAAAAATTATTCAAATCAAATAAATAACAATTAAAACAATAAAGACTAAATCTAATAGATAAAAAATTAAATGAGAATGAAATTAAAAAGAAATTATAATTTAATAAATTATTTTAAATACAAAAAAAAATAGTAATTAAAAAAACATGGATCAAATTTGAAGAAAAAACAAATTGAATGAATGATTTTAAATTTTGAAGAGACACGTGTGAAAACCGAGGTAGAGAGAGAAAAAAAAAACTCACTAACACCAAACTGGAGCTAAAAACGCCACGTGCACCGCCCGGAAGGGAATGGGTTGTTGAAACGTATTTGACCACACCAAAGAAGCTTGTTGTTAATGGCGGTGGAGTTCTTGATGTACGTCTACTATGCACGCATTAATGATTTTTTAAAAAAATATATTTTTTATTTATTAAAAAATAAAATTGTTCCGAAGCAAGCATAAATATAAACACAAAAGAGTGAAAAGACAATATAGTCCCCGGTGATAGCTTATTATTTTGTGCCTTTTAAGGGTACAAGCGTCCTTTCACCATGCAAATAAAAAGACTTAAATGACCTTGGATGATAATTGATTATTTTTTACTTTTTAAGGGTATTTATGTAATTTTACAGTGCAAACGTAGCAAAAAAATCTTGGTTGCCCCGGTTAATTTCACAATGACCGATGAACAATGCGCAGATATTATATTACCCTTAAAGACAAGCAAATTTTTTTTTTAAAAAAAAATCATTACATTATAACGACGTATAATAAACTGAGTCTTAAAACCACAATGTTTTAACCTTCCAATTTAGCTGTTTCGATATTTACAAGTATCAGGGGTATTTATGGGTTTTTCATGCTCAAAAACTAACGCTCGGCATCTTGGAAGTTACTGGGGTCGTGTCAACAACCTCTTTAATCAGAGAGAGTCTATCGTAAATTTCTAGGAAGGTAGAAACTCCATGCTTAATAGTAAATAAAATTTATTTACGTAAGTTATCAAGTGCGAGTACATATGATAGTTACTGAATTTACAGTAAGATTTTTTTCTTGGACTTAATAAAAACAAAGTGCAAACATTAAGAAAGTCCCCTATCTATAAGGGTAATTTCAAATAAGTCCCTAACCCTTTTTTTGTCTTGATTATATTCCCAATGTATCAACGGATTCTTAAATGGATTCTTTTGCTGGTTTAAGTTAATAGAATAGTTAGGTATTCGTGTGAAAATCATGTGATTTTTTTTTATCTCGTTAAAAGTCAATTAATTACTAAAATCTTCTACATCACATGATACAACGTATTATTACACCATAAACTAGAAGATGATGGGAAATTATTATTACTCCATGCATGGTAGTCTTTCTCACAATTCACTATGAACTTTCACAATTAATCTTTTTTTATTTTAAACCTTTTTTTAATTTTGCTATTAAATTGCCAAATTAGAGGCCAATTTAGGTTAATTTTTAAAAAGTAGTGAGATTAAAAAAGAAGGGAATCAATGTGAAAAACACAAAGAAAATAAGTGATTCTAACAAAGTTTACATGAAATGTACATTTTAATCCCCAATTTTTTCCAATTATAAGTATGCGGTTCCTTCAACTTTCAAAGATTAAGAACAAAGTCAATATGGGTCCAAAACTTTATTTTCCTTTCTTTTTGTCCATTGTTTGAGAGAGGAAAGGGAAAATGGTCGTATTTTAATAATAGAGAGAAAAAGTCATTATTTACATCGATCAACACCATGAAAAAAGGTTATTTTACTGTTATTGAGTTTTTTTCGACGATGAGAGTTTATCCTATGTGTTTTTTTTCCCTTGAACTTGCCTTATATGGTAGATCCAAGCCCGCAAATAATTTTGGTTTTGGGTTGATTGTGGGTTTTCAAACACTTTTTTTGGGTTTTTTTTTTAGGCAATGAATACATTTCATAAGGTGTTTAAGGTGTTTTTTTTTTTGTTGGAATATGATTGAAAATGAGTTTTTTTAATTCGAAACATCACAACCTGATTTTTCAGCGACCATACGTCGCTGAAATTCGAGCAGGAGAAGTGACGCATTGCATGGAAATTTTTTTAAAAAAGTTTAAGGGGTGGACGACCTCGTCCGACACTTAAGAAAATGAAAAAAATAAAATCCAGGCATAAGGGTTGCTCTAGACCCGCATGCCCGAGCTTTTTTCATTAGGCCTATGTGCTCTGGGCCAACTAGCCCACTAACACCTGGGCTTACCCCCCACCTCCCAAAAAAAAAAAAAAATTACCCATTGCAACTAGATTTTTTTTATTGTTTTTTCCCAACTCTTGTCGGTTGATATTTTGTTGATTATTAATTGAGCAACATGATTTGTTTTGATTTGGTATTTTTATTTATTAGTTGCCTCAGTATTTAGCCAATTTTTAATTTTATAAATGTCTATTTTAGATAAAAAAAATATTGAAAAAATTTCTTTAGCCCAATTAAGTTCATGACGCAGGAGATGAGTTTGACTGGATAACTTTGATTGGTTAAAAATTGAGTTTCATGATTTTTTTGGTTGCACAAATAGTTATTGGTTTATTTAATTAAATGCATAAATAAATTTTTTTTATTTGTGATTAAGATTTTTGTTAAATTAAAAAACATGTAGAAAATGTTGTCGTATTAAGAGAAAAAATTATATGACCCGCGACGAAGCACGAGTCAAGTACCAGGTAGCTAGTAGAAAGTAAAGTAAGAGTTTTGAATATTTTTTTTATAAATAGTTTGGTATATCTCATGAGTTTCATATTATTCAAAACAAAGATTTTAAAGAATTCATTGGTTTTTTTTTAAAAAAAAAAGGAAAAAGAAAGAAAAATAATGTGAATTTCATACGACTACTAAACAGCTTTGTCACTAAAGGTGAATTAAGAATCTAATTGAGAATTTATAATTAAAGATCTAGCAAAGATAAAAACAACAACAAAAACAAGAATAATAATAGTTTGTCCGAAAACAAATCATATCTCATGTCGATTAGCATGTATAACATGGATTCAAATTCAATGAATTCTGGTTAGAATATGAGATATTGTCCCGTGAATTTCTCACCGTGAATGAGAATGTTTTTTTTTTTCTCTTTCTATCCAATCAAAGAAGTATATTTATTTACTATTTTTTTTTATATCATGAATTGCTTTTTAAAGTTTTTTAATTTAAAAAATATCAAGTTAATAATTTGTAAGTGTTTTTAAATAGTTTTAATATGCTAATATAAAACATAAAAAATATTATTTTAATATATTTTCAATTAAAAAATACTTTTCAAAAAATACAATACCAAATATTGGCATATCATAGGCAAGTTCACCACAAGATATCATATATTATAATTGCAAAATCAACAAATTTGACTGCACTGTCTATACTCTAAAGAAAGAAAAAACAGAAGGAATTGGAATATAATTTGCAAAATAATTTCTATAAAAAATAATATAAAAAAGAACTTTCAAGAGCTAAACAGAATAGCTTCCAAACGCATTTTGAAATTCTCTTCCAAGTTCCCATCTCTCTTTCTCTCCCTCTCCATAATCAGTTACTTGCCGTGGGAAGTCATAACGATGACGATTTAACCGTGGAGATGCCACATCAGCAACGGTGTCCGTACAGAACAGGCAGATTGTCACGGTTTCCTGCTGATTTTGCGGTGGTTGGATAAAAGCAAAGTCAATTGCGTGTTTACAAATAAAATTCCGAGGAGAAGTGTCTTTATTTATTTATTTATTTATTTCCCTTTCCTCTCTATTATTTTTTCTCAGGCGCCAATCGCGGCATTTACCATTGACCAACCGAATTCATCACCCGCTTCAAAACTAGAAGAACAAAAGCCAGTCTCCAAAGGGGTCTCCACGTTTTTTATTACTTCTTATTATTTTTAGGGTGGTTTTCAAAAAGAAGTAGAAGACTTCTTTTTATTTATTGGTTTTTTTTTACTGGGGTTAAAGTCTAAGAGGTTATTTGGAAACGACTTTGAAACCTGTTTCTTAATAATTAGATTTTTTAATTGTTTTAATGTATTGATATTAAATATATTTAAAAAAATTTATTGAAATATATTTTTTAATAAAAAAATATTTTAAAAAATCTCAATCTGAGTCAAAATCTCGATAAATTGAGAAATCTTGGAATACGAATCCATTGCGTCACATCTAATTATTAATTGGGTACATTAATTTTGGGTGCGTGCATGTGAATTTTACAACCTTTGACAGAGACCCTGACCATGCCATGCTGTGCACTTCGTGTAGACCTCTGTTTTCAGATTAAGGTGAAGGAATAAAGATGAACGTAGAGATCATGAGTGTTGACCTCAAGTACTCTCCATGGTTTACGAAAATGGATTTTTATTTATAAGTGATTACGTAATTTAGTCAAAACTAGACATGTTACGCGATTCTTGTTTTGCTAAAGGCTAAATATATTTATTGTCTTCAAAAAATTATACATGTAGATTTTTTTTAATATATTTTTGTGATTTAAAAAATCTAAGTTCAAATTAATTTTTTTATGTATATATATAATCAAATAAATTGAAAATGATGTGTGTGAATAAATAAATAAAAAAGTACTAACGATATCTAAAAATAAAACTTGAAAAATCAAGAGACAATTATAGATCAAGAAATTTAATCTTGAAAGACAGGACGTTTATCCAGTTGTGTTTGTTAATTTTTTTATTTATGCAAACAATAATATAAATAGAAACACAAATTAAATTGATCGAATAAAATAAAAAAACATCATGTAAGGCTGCACATATTAGAAATAGTTTTTGATTTTTTTATTTTAAAAAATAAAGTTCATCCATAAAAAAACAAAAAAATATAAATGAATAAAAAAACTCTTTAAATTTAATGTATAATTAAAAACTAATCATCATTTAATAGAGACTTTCCAAACAAAATAAAAGAGAGAAGAGGTACTAATTTAAATATAAATTAAAAAATAGATAAAAAAACCATAAAAAAGGAATCATTAATTTAAAAAAATAGAAAAAAAAACTCTTTCAATCTCACATTTTCATAAAAAAAATCAAAATTAATTAGTTTTTAGTTAGAATTAAATGGCCGAAAAAATATATTTATGAACCAAATTAAAGAAACACAAAATTTTACACAGCAGCACATGTACAATAATATAAAGAGATTAAAAATGAAAACAAATAACCAAATCTTTTTAGAGTAATATTTAATGAAGTAGCTTGTTTTTTCCAATGATAAAAGTAAAACTGATAAATCAAGAGATTTGGTCTGGACTCTCAATTTAGTCATTACGGAGGCAGCCTTTGACTGTAGCCTTTTTTGAGAGTTACTTCTCTCGGCTCAGGTTCTGATTTTTTTTTTTAAAAAAAAACTGGTTTAGATCCATATTCAAATGGACAAAGTAACATTTTATATTGTAATTGATAGATAGTGATTGGCTACTGTATT
>Ga0307517_10005665_pt1 | contig 18718 bp, 8 predicted proteins | sample 23_EM_MG_FD_194515 | JGI IMG/M metagenome (GOLD analysis project Ga0307517, IMG submission 194515) | Populus trichocarpa ectomycorrhiza microbial communities from riparian zone in the Pacific Northwest, United States - 23_EM | ecosystem: Host-associated > Plants > Roots > Unclassified | place... | reverse complement strand
AGCACGACAGAAAAAAGGTTCCATGAAAAAGAAGAAGAAGTTGAATATACACAGTGTTGCATATCAGCACGTCAATGACGTATTCAAGATTGGAGAGCAATTTATTTATCGTTGAGATTTGAAAATTAACAAGATAATATCATTTTTGTTAAGGCTAAACCATAAAAAATTGACTGGAAAAGAGACCAAACCCATCTACTTTCATATATGCTTAACAATTTATTAATAATGATCAAGTTGCCGTAATCTTTCTGAGATGCCCATTAATTAACTAGGCTAAAAGGGACGAGTCGACTCAGACCCAGACTCAATTGGATAAATGAGTGGAATGCAACAACAGAACAAAGTATAAAGCAACAAAGGTGAAATTACAAAATCACTGCACTCTTCAGCTCCTCTCCACCCTTTCCTTTCCTTTTCTTCTCACCGAATCGAATTTTGCTTCCGCATCTCTCTTCAGGTAAGCTTCACCCTTCTCATCACCTTCTTCTTCGTCTGATAGATTCTTCTTGCTTTATCATCCTTCTTAGTAACTGTTTAAATTACTGTTTTCTTTCTTTCCCTTCTATTACCGGCAAACCTTTCAGATTAGGGTTTATTTCCTCTCTTTGCCCATTTGGTTTCTGAATTCGAAGCATGATGTTGTGTGCTGATAACTTGTGTAGTGTTAATTTTGTGATTCTTAAGGTCATGTACGTGACTCGTTTTAACTTTGCTGTTCACTTGATGGAAATAACAGGAAGCTATGCTACAGCCATTGGTTGAATAACAGTAATAAAATTGCAGGGAATGGGAGGTTGCTGTTGTTCTTCAAGGAAACCTCATTTACACGGAACGCCCGTGTATTACTATGTTAGTATTATTATTAATATCTTCGTTCTCCTGAGTATATATTTATGTCTGCTTATCGTTTTTTTTTTTAAATGTTTACATTTTTTATAATGTTCTAGTAGAGAGTGGTTGATTTTAATGTCGTGTGCTTATGGTGTCTTGCGTTTATTGAAGTGGATGTTGAGCGTTGGGAAATTTGGGAGTTGGATTTAGCTGTTATTGATTCCCGAATCGCGTATAGGATTTGGAACTAGCAAGCAAGAGTCCTAGGATGTCTCTGAGGGTCTTAAACATGGGTTGAGATTGTATCATACATGATGGCATTTGTGATTTGTACGTCTCGGTCTTGAATCAACTTTACTTGGATTGGAAAAGGAAAAGACACTTTTTAATTATGTTTTGTGATGATGGTAGAATTTTAGGGTCAGCATTGCACCTGTAGAGGACAAAGCATGTTATAACTCAGTTGTTTTAGCCTTGAATATAAGCTCAAAACCATGCCTCTAATTGTAGCTTTCAAATTCTTGCACTATTTCACAATCTATGCCTTGTCTGACAGCAAGATAAATAGAGAAAATTCGTGATGCTCTTCAAATTTGCTCCACCATTTTTCATGAGTGATGTATTGATGGAATCGTAGTAAATATATTTCTATATGACCATAAACGAAGAGGGGGGCAAAGATTAGAGGTTTGAGGATTTTTATTGTCAAGATTCTGTCGGTGAAATGATGTGAATTGCCATGATAACATAATCTTAGAAACACCCAAAGTTCTTGCATCCTTTTCCACACCATTTCACAACGACATGGCCTAAAATTGCTTCCACTTTCAAGCGGAAATCTCTTGAAATGGAACCAAATGGGTTCTTTTGGCTAACAAAATACCATCTTGAAATTTAAAACACCCTTGTGCAGTGTCCACCAGCTTTGGAAGAGCATGGATCCTTAACATCTCACAACGGCGCAGCCTCTGCATTCACTGCAGGTCTCCTGGTCGAATTGCATTTGAATACATCAACGCCTGATACTTTCCGCCCCCCTCCTGCACCTCTGCCATATGATGTGATTTTGGGATGTCCACAGTCACCGTTTTCTGAATCTGTTCAAGAAACAATTAGTCGTGGTAGTTTTGGAACGTTGGCAACATGTGAAGATCTTGATGAATTGGACTGCGAAACTCAAGCCAGTTCATTGCTTGTCTCTCCAAGGAAGTCAGAAGTGACAAAATTACATGAACCTGTTGCGTCCGCAACAGAAGAGGAAGATGCTTGTCCCATATGCCTTGAAGGTGCGGTAGTGCCATTTCCATTTCCATTTTATTATTTTATAGTGTTTCTGGATAGGTAGAAGCATAATCAAGGTCATGCCTGAAATGATGTGTGGTTGTCCTAAAGTAATTAGTCAGTGTTGTCTGCTTCCACTTGCAGAATATGACTTGGAGAATCCAAAACACATAACAAACTGCGAGCATCATTTTCACCTCTCCTGCATTCTAGAGTGGATGGAAAGGAGTGACACCTGCCCCATATGTGACCAGGTTTGTTTCTTGTAAAATGACTTTATGTGCAGTTAGCGGATGATTTTATTGCTCTTATTACTGATGAGATGATTGATATAATCTGGATTTCTTTTAAATATCGCTTGCTGCCCCCTGGTCAAAACCACACACCAATTTACTATTTAGTTGGTTGTTTCACATAGAAGGTGGAAGCACATACGAGGGGAAACATTGACTTTACTCATGCTTTTGGTGGAATGACTAGTTCTTGCTATTGACACGATTCTTATATACGCTCATTTGCACTCTGCTTTTTTAATGTTACAGGAAGTAATATTGACCACAACTTCATTTAGTTGTTGTTAATGCTCTTTGAGATGGAGGTTTATTTGTTTTTTCAATTAAGAGCTTGCCAACTTTAGTGGGCTGCAGATGGTGTCAGTTCTGTCTCACAACTGGTCAGCAGAGTGCCCCCTGGTTCATTTTTTAATTTGGTCTTACTTGGTTTGAAGGGTCAACTTATCATTTATGCGGTTCCTCTGGAGAAGTTCAGAGGTAAAGGAATGAAGTTTAGCAAAACATGGAAACAGGTTTCTCTCTGTTCGTGCCCCCTTGTCCTTGTTAATACTTTGGTTGCTAGTTATGGAATGGATGTGCAGATATCTACAAGGTTGTTGAAGGGAGTACATGCAAACAATTCACCTCCAAGTTAAAAGCAAATGGTCTGTCCTGTCTTCCATGTTGGGTCAGCAAACTATTTTTCTGTTTCCTATGCATATTATCTTCTACTTGTTTGTCGTATGCTGCATATAGTTGTTCTTTTGCACTGGGTGATTTGTAAATTACGACTGTTAGTTTTGGATGGATTCGACATTTAGGATTAGATGAATGTATGAAAAGTGTAATGAACAATGAAAAGTTATACTGTATTTACATGAACTCAGATTGACATGGCATTAGAGATCTACGACACTACTGTTTAGTTTCAAGAAAAAATCTTGGATCACCATCCACTAAGATTCATGCTTCTGCATATCAATTCCTTGCATGTATGTTTCACATGCAGGATCGCAGATCTCCCAGCACCTCCCATCCTCTTCCCTTTTCATTTACTTTTTTGGTTACATGAGTGGATGGTCTGTGAAATTGTTTCAGGCTGCTCAGTGCTACGTCAAAAGCTTGGAGTTACTGGTATTGTATAACAATTGTAATACCTTCATCTAAATCCTTCTTTGGGAAAACTAACTGAAGCATACTTCTGGGAACTTTCTTCCATTTTTTTAACCGAACTTCAAGAGTTGGCCATGCTCTGTGGTAGTTGCATAGCTACTTTTGGATCACCACACCGCGATCCACAGCAAAGCCCAAGAGACACTAGCTATTGCTAACTGGAGCTGCTATGTCCTTCACACAAAAAACACAGAAATAGAAAAAAAGAGAGGGGACTTGCTAGATAGATCATTTTCTTCAGTAGTCGGTAGATGAAAATATCAGAGTGGTTTCGTGTCAGTGTCCACGCCTAACTTCTGCAACATGTGGTGGTGAGAGCCCCACTATCACACTATTCTTGGGATTAAGTAAAAGGCGGTCGTATTCGTCTGTCAATTTTTTCGTTTCAAGGGCCAATCAGTAGATGCCGTAATTTTCAACTTCTATTTGAGGTTTTCATTTGATTTTTCAAGCTGTCGACACTTCTTTTTCTTTTTGATAAAAAAAGAAAGAAAGAAAGAAGGGCATCGGTAACTTTCAACAGCGGCTGCTTCTAGAGATGGCCGCACTAGTCAGTCTTGTCCCAGCTAGTAAAATTTCTCTCTGGTGCCTAGGAATTTTAGATTCACTGTCGACCTCCCCAAGGAGTGTTGCTACCAATTTATCAAAAATACATGGGGTATGAGTTTTCAGCTGTGGCACTTAACATATGGATTGTTATAGTAAAATTACTGTTCGGTTTTTCAGTTAAAAAAATAGAAGCATTTGTATTGAGACAATTTGCTTTTTTTTTTTGTGGTTTATTTGTCATTAAAATTTTGTTTTGGGGTATATACATTTTTTTTCCAAATTTCTAAACAATAAAATGATTTATTTACTCTCTGATATTAAATTAAAAGCAATTAGAATTGTCGATCAAGATTAAAAGACATCTTTTTTGAATACTTGTTTTTTTTTAAATTGAATTGTGTGTATTTGTTTTTAATCATATTATTCTAATTTATCTATAATTTTCCATTTGTTTTACACAAGTGAAGCTTATTTTAGTAATAAAATATATTTATTTTTAGATAATATTTATAATATATTCGGTTTTGCATAATATTTTTTTTATTTTATTCAATTAATTTCATGTGTATTTTTATTTCTATTATCTTTTATTGATTTTAATAAACAAATTTAGTGTACACAATCGGGTAAATATTTTATTTTACGGGATTAAATATCATAATATATATTTATCTTTTAATTTTTTTCAGTTTCTCTTTTAGTCATTTTTAACTATTTATTTACATAGATGATTATTAATTTATTTAATTAGATACTTGCATAATTTTCTCAATTTATATTATGAATTTTTTTTTAAAAAAATAATTATTTTTTTTATATATAAAAAAAAACATACAACATTAAAGAAAGGGTTTTGCTACCTTCCGAGGGTTTCTTGGTGATTAAATTCCAATTTTCCATCATTCGGTGATATAACTTGAAAACATCTTATGGACAGAATTGCAATGTAATGTCATGATTTTTAAAATTCTGATACAAGTTCTTAACTAAAGACATAATTAAAAAAAGTATTTAAGAAAAATTTTAAAATTATATGGAACACAAAGGTCAAAGGAGGTAGTAGATTGTTGACTTTAAGTGCTTTTGAGCCAATAAAATTCCTACACGATCTTTCAACTTTCTGGCATTGAGAACCACAAATCTCACCCATCCAGAACGCAACCCACGCGCGTAATTATTTTATGATTTTTCTCGAACAAGGTTTTCTGAAATTCATTTAAAAATTAATCTTGTTTTGTTACAAAGATACGACGACCTCGTGAGTGGGTTTCAGCACTTTTGTCTGCCACCAAACCACACTATCCCGTAGACCTCCTCAGCTTTCACTTCCGATTTACCAAAGTAACCCCTACAAAAGCTTCTTATTACTATCTAGTCCTCCAAGCTTCTAATTACCAAACCAACCCTTACAAAATCGCTTCCCCTGTTCTGTTGTCTTTTAAACCACCCCTCACGTATCAAGAATATGCGTGTTATTTTAATATATCATAGAAAAATAATGAAAAATAATTAAGAAATATTAATTTTTTTTTTTCAGGTAAAAAATACTTTTAAAAAAATGAGTGGAGCCATATTTTAAAAAATGCCCTCATTTACATCACATGATATTAATCATAATAAATTCAGTAGTGTGATTAATCAAAGGCATACATGATCAAATTAATCTAAGTTGTTTTAAGCAAGATTTAGACACAAACAAAAAAAAGATATCAAATGAAAGCGTACCATCAGTGAAAAAGCAGTGAAAAAATAAGATATTTACAGGATCAAAGCAAAGTTATGAAGGGCATTTTTGTAAATATATGGTTTGATCCTGTTAATAAAGGCACTTCAAAAAGATGATGGATTCAGTGCAAAATGTGTAAAGGACATTTTTGTAATTAAGCAAGACTTCCAAGAAATTTAACTTTTTTGTTTGTAGCTTTGAGTGCTCAAAGTGGCAGTTTTTTCAGATATTCCATAAAAAAATCTTCTTCTCACTCTAAAAAATTGAAAACTTGAATCAGAGACAGACTGCTCCCATCACTGAACCACCCACACAGCACAAAGATTCTATGTCATCTTGTAAGTGCAAAGATCATCATCATCAATGTCACCCTTCAAGTGAAAAAGACATGCCCTTTTCCTCCAAGACCCCAAAGCTATGAAACAATGCCGCTGATGATCAGTGAAATGTCACTAGCCATCTTCTTCGCTTTCATCCTCTCCCTTCTCTTACCAACCTCAAATGCCTTGCTTGTTTCCAAATTTGAAACAAACAACACATTTACACCATCAACTCCCTGCAACCCAATACAAAGCAGTAGAAGCAAGAAATTGGAGACTGCCAATGTCCTTATCACAGGAAACTCAACCATTTCAAGCCTAAACAAGACATTCAATCTGGGTTTCGTTAACCCAGGTGGGAAACCCAATTGGTACTTGGCCATTTCGTATGCTTCAATTCCAACACCACCAATAGTTTGGGTAGCAAATCGTGAAAAACCCATTACCAATCTCACCTCTACAAGGCTAGAAATCACAGCGGAAGGCAAACTGGCCATCATTGCATTACCGGGTTCAACGATTTGGCAAAGCACAAACACAGAGGAAGCAAGAGGGTTGCTCCTTCAAGAGAATGGAAATCTTGTTCTTTTATCGGCCGAAGGGTTGATTATTTGGCAAAGTTTCGATTTTCCAACAGATACATGGCTGCCAGGCATGAATATTACAAGTGAAAGATCTCTAATTTCATGGAGGAGCATAAACGATCCATCGCCTGGTTTATTCTCTTTGAGGATAAACCCGCTAGGGTTTAATGAATTTGAGCTTGTTTATAATAAGAGTGCCAAGTATTGGAGTACAGGTAATTGGACTGGTGATGCATTCAATGGTGTGCCTGAAATGACTATTCCTTACATTTATAAGTTCCATTTTTCGGATCCTTTTACGCCAAGTGCATCCTTTTGGTACACAGAGAGGGAATTAGATGGTGGTTTAAGGCCACCATTGACTAGGTTTCAAGTTGATGTTATTGGGCAGTTGAAGCAGTACACTTGGACTCAGCAGAATGAGTATTGGAACATGTTTTGGTCACAGCCAGACAATAAGTGCAGAGTTTATGGATTATGTGGGAATTTGGGTGTTTGTAATAGCACATTGTTAAAGCCTTGTGTTTGTGTTTCTGGGTTCATTCCTGTTAGTGATTATGATTGGGAGTCTGAGGATTATACTGGTGGTTGTGTCAGAGAGAGTAGGGATTTGTGTGAAGAGAGTGATGGGTTTATGGAGTTTGGTGTTGTGAGATTTGAGGGAGCGGCTATGGTGTCTTTTGGGGGGACTAGGAATGTTTGTGAGAGGACTTGTTTGAGTAATTGTTCATGTATCGGTTTGTTTCACGATGGTAAGACACACTTGTGCAAGAATCTATATGGATCTTTGTTGAATTTGAGAAATTCCAGTTCTGATAGTACTTTTCAAGATGTGTTATATGTCAGGGTGCCGAAGGAGGGGATTGTGAGGAAGGGTGTGTCGAAATCTGTGCTTTTGATTGGTAGCATTGGTGGGTCAGTTGTGCTTTTGGGGCTGGTGGCAGGGATGCTGCTGATTTTGAGAAAGAGAAGAAAGAACGGCAAGGGTGTGGAAGGAGATGGTGTGTTTCCAGGGTTGAATTTGAAAGTGTTTACTTATAAAGAGCTTTGTGCTGCAACTCGAGGTTTCTCGGATAAACTTGGACATGGTGGATTTGGGGCAGTGTTTCAAGGCGAGTTGTTGGATTCTACTCTTGTTGCTGTGAAACGCCTTGAAAGGCCAGGCAGTGGAGAGAAAGAGTTCAGGGCAGAGGTGTGTACTATTGGAAACATTCAGCATATCAATCTTGTCAGGCTCAGAGGATTTTGCTCAGAGAGTTCTCACAGGCTTTTAATTTATGATTACATGCCAAATGGCCCTTTGAGTGCGTATCTGCGACGAGATGGTCTGAATTTGATCTGGGATGTTAGATTTCGTGTAGCAGTTGGTACTGCTAGAGGAATTGCATATTTACACGAGGAATGTAGAGATTGTATTATCCATTGTGATATCAAGCCAGAAAACATCCTTTTGGATAGTGATTACACAGCTAAGGTATCTGATTTTGGCTTAGCAAAGCTTATAGGTCGCGACTTCAGTAGAGTATTAGCTACCATGAGAGGTACCTGGGGCTATGTTGCACCAGAATGGATATCTGGTGTGGCAATTACCACGAAAGCAGATGTTTATAGCTACGGAATGACATTGTTGGAATTGCTTGGAGGCCGTAGAAATGTAGAGGCACCGCCATCTGCTCGTGGTGCTGGTGGCAGGGAGGGTGAAAAGGCAGAGAAATGGTTTTTCCCTCCATATGCTGCACAGAAAATAATCGAAGGCAATGTGGCAGCAGTGGTGGATGATAGGCTAGGCAGCGCATATGATATTGAGGAAGCTCAGCGTGTTGCATCGGTTGCCGTTTGGTGCATACAGGATAACGAGGAAATGAGGCCTACAATGGGAATGGTAGTGAAAATGCTAGAAGGGGTAGTCGAAGTGACCACTCCTCCACCACCAAAATTGTTACAAGCACTGGTCTCCGGGGAGTCTTATCATGGTGTTCAGATAGATTCTGGTAAGGGAGTATCTATTGGTGGTGATTGTTGTGGTGATAATGCAGGGGTATATAGTTATGGTTCACCTTCATCTCTTGGTAATGCCTCTTCACCAGCTAGATGAAAATGTGAAAGTTAACTGACAAGCGTCCTGGAGATTGGTGGATACCTGAGGAAAAACTAATTCCCCCCCCCCCCTTTTTTTTTTTTTGCTTTCATTTTATGTGAATTGTAGCCTTGTACGGTATCAGAAATGTAAATGGAATTGCTTGTTGCTCAAATTTTCAAGGATGTCAAGCTCTTCAAGATTCTATTGTCCCATTATTTATACTGCGTCCGTTTCATATTTGATGATCATTCGTGTGCCAAGAGCCGAGATTCATTAGATCGGTCATGCTTCTTAAAATGAACGTTATTTGTACAATTGAAGACCAGCACACGTCATTCCAGTGATCACAGATTCGAAAAGGAGGAGAAAGTTGGTCCTGGATGGCCATGTTTAGCTATTGGTGTTCATTGCTGCGAAAAAAGTCAACCACTCACTGGTGGCCTGTCAACTTCAAATTGGCATGTGCTCAACTAGTCTTGTTAGTAGCCAACTTCAATTTCTTCCTTCTTTTCATGGTTTGGCAATTGACAGGAGAGGTCTTGTGGGTCATGATCACCATTTGACAATCCCCCAGGTAGACAAAGAGGCAGTTCAAGGATAAAGAAGAGGGCAGACAGGGAGGGATTATACGGTGTATGCCCTATAACGTTTTGTCAAATACTGTCCATTACCTGCCTAACCGTTTGCTTTGTTCTATCCAAACATACCAATGAGGAGGGGTGAGCAAAACTGGTTCGGTTCGGTTTTTATCTAAAAATCTAACCAAAGTCAAAATTTAAAAAACTTAAAAATTCAAACCGAAACCGAACCGGAACCGGTTCAAACCGACCGGTTTCGGTTCGGGTCGGTTTTTTAACAGAAAAACCGGAAAACCTGTATTATTGTTTTTTTGGGCTTTTTTAGGCTTTCTGATGGGTTTTTTGATGGGCTTTCTAATAGGCTTGTAATTAATGGAACTATTATCTAATTTTGTTACAAAATTCTATAATATATTTAATATTTTTTATCACTAAATATTCATTTATATTAAATTATTAGTGCTAATATTATGTTTAATATGTTGCGAGTCTTTCTAATATTTATGTTTTGAAGTTTGGACTCCTCATGCATCAAAGTTTAAATAACACACACCAAATTAAAATTTAAATTACAAAGCTTTGCCTTCAAAAGGGCTTAAAAAAAAACAACAAATAACATTGCCATAAAAAATAAAACACTTCATGCAAAAAATATAAATCTTCATTGTGCACATCATCCCAATCAAAAAGCACATCAAGATGACAAGAACATTGCACTTTGATTCCGTAATACCATTGACATCAAAACCTGGAAATCAAGATCTAAAATTATAACATGATAAAATAAATTAGAATATGTAAAAATAAAAAGTAGTATTTTACTATCAAAGTAACTTCTGAACTAATTATCATCCGATGCTACATGTAACTTTCCACCAAATTCTACAAAATAAAAAATTAGACATGTTAGATGATTGCAAACAATTTAATTAATAAATTACAAAATAAAAGGTGCAAGTTTCTAAATTTTTTTTACCTAACTCAAGGTTTTTGTAGGTTTCAAGATCATTTATCAAGCCTCTTGAACCTTGATAAATTCAAAGAGACTATCAAACTAATAAAAACTTAAATGTCAGGCAAAAACAAAAAACAAAATAGAAAGTAATATCAGCCAAAACATTACATAGAAACAATCACATTACACAGAAACAATGAAATTAATGACTAAATAAGTAAATATAGGACACACAATCTAATTTCTAAATCTTTTGTTCCATATCACATGCCTGGTATGTACATAAGAAGGCACAGATCAGTCCACTAGATAGAGGACGGACTAGAAGACCACCATGAGTTATAATTGGAGGTTCCTGGGGAAGCAACATGACAGAAACTCATAAATTTCCCATAGCTAACAATAACAGCAATAGATGTTAGCAAAACTATCCATCTAGCATTGTACAAATAGTTGTATTAGTAACAAGTACAGTATATGTTGATGTAAATTCAAACCTTGTTTCCATCTTGATTAGTAAGGTTTAAACTTCTTCCCACCCACCCTATAACACCTGAACTAAAGCACAGGCACTATCAAGTTTTGTGACAGCATTTCTACTTCTCTCTAAATGCCAAGAGCAAACATCTAAATTCCAAGAACTTCACTACAATTCCAGGAGTAGAAGAAAAGGAAGTGATTCAAACAACAAGAGATTGCAATAACACAAATAAACAGTCATGAAAATCACAAATACAATGAAACAACAAGACACAGTCAACATATATCCTCAAGTTTGAAGAGTACATATTTTCAAATCAATAAGAAAAGAAAAACATAATTTCTAATTTCTAAACATTCATAGGCACAAAAACTAGCTTCTCCAGGACAAGTGACCAGGCTGCACAAGTTTCCTGTTTAAAATGGAGTATCAATTAGATAATATTTAGTCATACACGAGACCAATCAAACCGACAACTCTAATTGTTCATCAATACTAAAAAAAATAAACATTCCACCTCAAACTAACACCAAGCTTTCAAAGATTTAATTCTTGTTTTTGTGTTTTCCCAGTGTTAACAGTGAGGATTGCCCATGTAGCAGCTACTTACACCAGGCATTTGATATGGAACAAAAGTTTTAGAAATTAGACTGCCAACACCATTTTTAGTCATTAATTTTAGAAGTTTTAGAAGTTTTAGAAACAATCACATCACACGTAATTAGTGACAAAATTAATGAAATTAATGACTAAATATAGGACACACAATCACATTACACAAAAATGAATGAATGACAATGCGGGGCTTTACCCAGAATACACATTACACACTACACAGAACACACATAAACAGAATCATACAGAATACACAGAATGCACAAATAAAAATCATCCCTACGCTAATCACAGAATACACACTACACGAACAACAGATTTATTAATGCAGAAAAAAATCAACCAAAATACATAAAATACTCAAACTCTGGTGTTAAAAAAAAAATCAACCAACAAATATACAGAATCACAAAGCATATGTTAAAAAAAATAAAAATAGAGATTAATGGAAAAAAGATATCATACCTGGTGTGAGTTGGGACACGATTCAAGGTCCCGTGTGAAAGAGGGAGGGACTGGTTTGCTAGATTTAGACTCTGGTGTTAAAAAAAAAATCAACCAACAAATACACAGAATCACAAAGCATATGTTAAAAAAAATAAAAACAGAAATTGACAGAAAAAAGAAATCATACCTGGTGTGAGTTGGTACACGATTCAAGGTCAGGTGTGAGAGAGGGAGGGACTGGTTTGCTAAATTTGGACTCTGGAGGTTCGGTGTGCCAGTGTAGTGTGTGTCATGCGACTCGTGGCTGACTGGCTAGGTTGTTAGTTTTGAAGATGAAAATGGTGTGGGAGAGCCAAAGAGGGATATAGATGAAGAATCGAAGATAGATTAACTTGATTTTGTTGCAGAGTGAGTGAAAGTGTGAGTTGTGTGAGGTGCGGCCGTGAGGATGAGGGAGCGGCTGCAAGGAGTCGTTGGAGTGAGAGTGTCTAGGTCTAGGGTTAAGTTTTTTTTCTTCATATTTATAGTACCTCTTAAACCGAACCGGTTCGGTTCGGTTGGGGGTTTGCCGGTTTCAGGTTTCGAAAACCGAAACCGAACCGAACCGAAAATTTTTACAAAAAAAATAATCAATTTTCTTTTTTGATTCGATTTTTTTGATTATTTTTTTCTCGATTTATTCGATATTTTTGCTCACCCCTGCAAATAAGCAGAGCACCTTTTGAGCCTCCTGCTGTGTGATGTGAATCGTGTTCATGAATGCCTTTTTCAACCCTCTCTAGCATAAAGAAAACACGCCGCCATCATTGTTTTTTTTTTTTTTTTGTCAAAAAGAACATCCTATATTCGCAATGCCACGAAAAAACCTCAACGTTCTTTTTAAACACAGGTATCTTCTCTTTCTGGCCCTTCTAAATGCATGTGAAAGCATGGAAAATTTTGTGGTTTACATTTCATCTTTTCATTGAGACTATAAAGTAGCACGAGTTATGAAGTTAGAAAACGGGTTGGCTCAATTGACAAATGGATACCCTCTATGTCACCAACCAGGATTTAACTTTGAAACCAGAAATTTCATAAATCTTCTAGTCTTAGCATTGCCTACTAAATAAAAAGAAGGCTGCAAAATTTAAATGTTGGCCAATGTTTCAGCTAGTAAATTTACTTGGAGTGTACATGCAAAGATCATGGATAATTCTGTTTGTTGCTTGCTTATTCCTGTTGCCGCTCTATATATTTGCCACTCCAATCCTAAAACTCCCTGGACAACGAAAAGATATAGCAGAGCTTGCTGGCAAATTTACTATTCGAGTTATTCCTCAAATGTTCTCATTAGCCATCAATTTCCCTACCCAAAAGTTCTTGCAGGCACAAAGCGAGGTTGGAGTTTTGGCATGGATTGGTTTTGCTGCTTTGATCATGCACATTGGAGTGCTTTATCTCTTCGTTAACGTATTCAAGTGGGGGTTGGCTGGTGCTGCCATTTCTTATGACGTCTCAGGTTGGGTCATTGCTTTGGGCCAGTTAGCTATGTGGTTGGTTGGTGCAAGGAAGGAATGACAGGATTGTCTTGGTTAGCCTTCAAGGACATTTGGGCCTTTGTTCGGCTCTCTATAGCTTCAGCTGGATGCTTTTATTTTATGGCCATAATTGCTCTCACCGGACACCATGAAGATCCTATCATCGCGGTTGGGTCACTTTCCATCTGGTGAGAAATCCCTTTACTGAATTAACACTTCCTGTTTACGTTCAGTATCTTACAATAGCAAAGAAAAAGAAAAAAAAAAAAAAAGAGTTGAAAACATATTCCTAAGCAAATCTTAGAAGCACCTTGAGAGAAGCAGAAACACCTTTTCCTGTTTGATTATAAGAGACATGTTTGAGAGCAACAATTGTACTGATCAAACCAACTCAAGCATCTGAACAGGTTTATTCCTTACATTACCATCTACAGTAATTCAAAATGTAAGGAAATTTCTCTGTAAAGAATCACTCAGGGCAGAACTGGCCTAACTAGTAGAATTAAACGACAAATAACAGCACAAGAGCGACATAAATTTCTCCTAACACGATAAATGCCTTCAGAAAGTTTTTCTATGCATCCAGCATTGCATTCGTGTATTAAACAATGCAGAGCGTCATTGTGTTTGGAATTTGGAAGTAATATTATATTTTAAAGAATTTTTTATTTTAAAATATATTAAAATAATATTTTTATATTTTTTAAAAATTATTTTTGACATCATACATCAATTATCTAAAAACATAAAAAAATATTAATTTAAAATAAAACAATTTAAAAAAAAATCAAATTTTTTTTAAAACAGAAACATGCTTTTAGGTTTTGTCCTCTACAAATAATGTTGCTTCTTTATTTGGAAGGAAGGGGTGAAAATTAAGGAAGGGAAAACGAGATGAAAAGCCCCTCCTCGTGTTTGGATGGAGAGAAAAAGGAGCAGTGAAAGTCAAGAAAAAGTTGTTTTCCCTTGGCTTGGATACTTGAAGAAACATGATGGGAAATTTTGAAGAGTGTAATTACATTTAAAACAAAATAATATTTTTATGAAGTGAAATTTGTAGATCTAGCACTTCATCAAATCAAATTCTAAAAAAAAAAAAAAAAAAACCCACTTCCTCTGCAAGTTGGAGAGAAAAGATTCTGTGGATTGAGGAAGATTTTCTCTTCATTTTCCATTTTAATCTTTATAAGGGAGAAATCTTCCCACTTTCCCTCGTTCCAAACACGGCGTTTCATGTTTTGTTTTCTAGTTCTTTGTCTGCATCAAGTTTGGGGGGATTCTGGTATTTACTGAAAATGGAACCCTCCTGTGCAATTCTTTATAGTCTTCCCACTTTTTCTTATGACCCACTTTCTAAATGTCTAATATCACCAATGCCACTCAAATTCTGTTTATTTCCGGACCTCGCTTTCGTCTTTTGGTAATTACTGTACTAACCCCGTTCCTCACTTTGAGTAATTGCGACGTAGCCCATGTAATAATCCCTGTTCTCTTTTTTCGAACGCCAACTTTTCTTTAATTTCGAAATCACACTCACAAGATAAGAAATTGTTTTAGGGTTTAATAAGTGGAAATAGAGAGAGAATCCGTTGACTTAAAAAACGAAAGGAGAATTAAAATTAATGAAAAAAAATAGTATAAAAATGGCTTTGGACCTCGCCTTCTTTCTTTTTTGAACAAATCGCTTCATTTTACTTGGCAAAATCAGTGCCTTGCATCATTTATGCTTTCCGGTTGCTATTTTTTTCTTCTTCCTAGTTTGACCTTAAAAAACAAAGAGAAAATTCCAGTCAAAGATAAGGGAGGATGGGGTTTTTTTATATAGGCACCGGAAAAAGAAAAAGAAAAAAAAGTAGTCTCAAGGGACAAGGTAAAGATTATATGGGAAGACGAGCATGGTGAAAAGGTAACAACATTACTAATTAATATTGTTTTTTCAAATATATTTTTTAAAATAATATTTTTTTTAATTTTTAATATCAAAATAAAATAAAATAAATCAATTTAAAGCAAAAAAAAATAAAAAAAATCTCAAAAACATGATTGGGTCGGAAAACAAATACTACCATCGTAAATATTATTCACAATTCACCTATTTATTAATATTAATTTAATAAGATCTTTCATCGATGAAATTTCTTAATTCGACCATGTACTGTTGTTTTCTTCATCTTATTAGGTCTTAGTGTTTAGAAGATGTTTAGAAGATATTAGTTATTTGGTCTGTGCTTCGTCACGAGTTGGGTAAAAAAAAAAATCAATGCAAAAAATTAAATATACAAGCTTTTTCAACATGATTTTTGACAACAAGAAATAATTCTTATTATAGATTGAAAATTCATTGCATGTATTTAATTAAGTAGATTTAAAATCATCTGTGCCAATAAATATTAAAAAAAATTGTTAATGATAATTAATGACTACACAAAAAAATCAAGAGATAGATACAAATCAAGATATTTGATATTGCAATGCGGATCATGTACCCGATTGTGTTTAATAGCTTTGTTTCTTATAATTATTTTTGTATATAATCAAACGATAGTAAAAACACACACGCATGAAAGAGATCGAATAAAATCCAATATATATAAAGCCTATTAATATTAGAAAAAAAAGGTTATTGTCTCATGTGAAAACTAGTAGTAAAAATTAAATGATATTTAACTGAAAACTAAATTGAAAAGTTGAGAATTGGATGTAGATCTAGATATCTAATCTCGAAATACGAGGTTGTGGACCCGGTTGTATTTAATAACTTTGTTTTTTGAAACTAGTTTTTTATTTAATAAAATGATAATAAAAAATAAATGCATGGGAAAGCAATTGAATAAAATCGAAGAAAATACAAGTAGAGATGGACACACAAAAATAAGCCTGCTAGTATAAAAAAAATGTTGCAATCTTATTTGTAAATTAAGTAAAAATTAAGCGATATTCTATTAAGAAACATTATAAAATTTAATCTAATTTATTTATTTTAAATAACCTCAATTAAAACTCAATATTTGTCAGGTTAGGCATTTTACACATACACTTGACTAATATATTTTAATTAATTAATATTTAAATAAAAAAAATAAAGCTAAAAAGGATCCAAACATGCAGGCATGAGAGACCTAGTGTGTCTGGCCCATTAATAGAGAAGGCCACACACATGGGCTTGTAAGAATAGGCCTATGTGTTTGACTTCTTTTTTTTTTTTTTTTTGTAAATGGATGGATGACAAGTCACATGTCATTTGTTTTTTTTTTTAAAAAAAAAGAAAGTTGTATGCCTACACATAATCCAACCAACACAGCAATGACTAAAAATTGAAAGGCTGTTGTTTAGCCTAAAAATTTATTTTCAGCTTATTTTTACCTAAAAAACCCTTATAAGCACTCTTATAACATTAAAAAAACATTTTATCAACTAAAAAACCCCTAAAAATGACCTATAAACACAAAACCAAATCGATACGAAATTATATCTCTTGACCTCGATCTATTTTTTCAAGTAATATGAAGGTTAAAAAACATCTCAATGGGACTCTTTCGTCTAATGAAACTCGTTGACATTAAGATCAATCTTTTTTGTCGTTGAAATGTGACCAACTGATGACTTTTTATAATAGCCCTAATTTTCTTTTACCATATTCACTGTAACATATAGTATTATCATTTAAAGTACATGAATTTTATACACACACACACCCAAATTTTAACAGAGTTTCCTTTATATTTTTCAATACCAAGTTATCGACTCAATAAATTTTCATAACTTGCATATAAAATTTCAACATATTTCCATCGTCTGGGACTTCTATGTTTATATATTACCTCTAGCACAAGAACAACTTCTTCCTTTTCTTCCATATTTCCTCAAACAAATCAATTATTATATTATTTCAAAATATTTAGTTATGGACGATTAACCTAGTTACGACATAAAACTAACACATATTCATATTAATGCAAATTGAACCTAAATCTTAGTCCACATAATTATATAGGTTTAAGAGAAACTAATTAAGATATGCATATTTAATTTAGATTTATACACTACTTGGTTATAAAATTATACTACATAACAAAATATGTATTGATTTCACCAAAATTATAAATGTGATATCCACTATTTGTTACATCGTTGTGAAGTACCTAAAATTTATATAATACTCAACATAATTAGCTTATACACATAATATTTACTATTATTACTTTTATGTGAAATTATTCCTAATTCATACAATTTACATAATTTAAGAACACAACATCTTCTCTTGCAAAACCAACACTTGTTCTATTTCTACGTTATGGATTTTTGTAATTTCTCATTAACTAGGGTATTAGTCACAATAATCTCATGGACTAATGTCTCCAATTTTTCATTAATTAGTGAATTGTTCTATTTAACAGGGGATCAAAATTTCCATATACCCATTAACCAGGGAATCAATATCTTCACCTGCCCATTAATCAAAACACTAATCTCATTAATCAGGGGATTAATATCTTTATTTGCTCATTAACCAGGGCACTAATCTCATTAACTAGAGTAACTAGTTTCTCAATCGCCCATTAAGCAAGGCATTAGTTCTTTTTACTAGGGTGACTAGTTTTTTCAATGATTTATCATTTATCAAATAAAAATACTATACATTTAAAGAAGAATTACAAATGCAATTAAATAATGCTTAAATTTTAAGGTGCTAACCACCTACCTAGCACCTAAGTGCGTGAAATGGTTCTTTATTGTTGAACGGGTCTTACGGCATCTTCAAGTGATAAAGTGAACTTTTATCCTTAATCAATCAAATGTTTTTTGGCACTTTCTATTTTTCCCCTCTTGACCCGGTTCTAATCATCTTTAAATTTTCAAATCCTCCTGTTTGGGATTGTGGTAGCGGTGGCGGTTCAAAATGCTTTTTGCTTAGAAATGCATCAAAATGAATTTTTTTTTATTTTTTAAAAATTATTTTTGATATCAGCACATCAAAACGATATAAAAATATAAAAAAAAATTAAAATTTTTAAAAATATAATTTACACTGCATTCTCAAACACACCCAATCTCCTTTAAGTATTGCGTTGATATTGTTTCCCGCTACCTAGACTAATCTCACTCAAACCCTTTTCATTTTTATTATAGGATTTTCTCTCAAGTTTTGTAATTAAGCTAGAAAACCTCCTCCCTTTTTTTTTTTTTCAACTCTTGCTGCCGGTTCGGAGTATTTATAGTCAAATCTTTTAACATTTATAATTTGACCTATTTTGCTTAATTATTATATTTTGAGCCCATCTTTTCTTCTTTACCAACAG
>Ga0307517_10005664_pt1 | contig 18720 bp, 3 predicted proteins | sample 23_EM_MG_FD_194515 | JGI IMG/M metagenome (GOLD analysis project Ga0307517, IMG submission 194515) | Populus trichocarpa ectomycorrhiza microbial communities from riparian zone in the Pacific Northwest, United States - 23_EM | ecosystem: Host-associated > Plants > Roots > Unclassified | place... | reverse complement strand
CAACCGTCTTCCCATATATCACACACCGCCCTTCTACAAGGTACAGGACAATATGGAGGTACTGTTGGCATACAAAAGTGATGACAACATGGGCCTCGGCGGCATTTTTCACAACATGTGCATGGTTTTGGTTCTTGTTTTGTTTCTGGTTCTGTTTGTGTTTGTGTTTTTGTTTCTGGTTTTGTTTCTGATTCTGGTTTTGTTTCTGGTTTTGTTTCTGATTCTGGTTTTGTTTCTGATTTTGGCTTCGGAGGCGGCTTGATCTCAACGCACTTGACAGTTCGACCTCCTTTGCTGTATATTTTTTTCTTGATCTTTTCAGGACAGCAACACACCACAGTGATTGTCACTGTGTTTGCCTTCTTGTCATATGTCTGGTTCTGGATTTCTCTTGTTCGTTAATTAACATCATCAAATCCACAAAACTTAGTCACTTCCTTTGGTAATAAAAACAACTCAAACCTAGCACTGTTCTTAAAGAGAAAAAAGAAAGACTCACGAGGGATAGCACACAGTACTCTCTTGATTTTCTTGTGGCATTTTTCGCATCCTAGGTCAACCACCTTAATCTCCATCGTTGTGACTTTCTGTAATAGTAGTAGTTAGTGCTTGCATTTCATATAGGACCTCACCATGATTAATCCCGATAGAAAACATAAAAACACGTCATGATAAATTTATAGACAGAAAGATTGGAAGAACTCAAAACATGTTCGTCAGACATGGAAGAATCCGCTTTAGAGATTATCAAGAACTTGTACGTAACATTTATAGGACCTCCACGTAAAAAGAAGAAAAGCCAAATTAAGAGGATCGATGCATTAAAAGATAAATTAACACACACAAATATATATCATACCGTTTCTACCATGGTTTTGTGTATGCTTTGATCCGATGAGACGATGGAAATAATGAGAGTATATATACAGAGGTGTGGGAGGGGGGGTTAATTTAATTAAGATAAACACATCTGAGACATGTGAGGCCTTAATTTAATTGTCCTTGCATTTTTAGACCAATAAGATGAGGAAATGTGGACTTGGGAGTGGAAACTTGATGCAACCATCGTAAATATCGTCGTGCTGACCCAACAATCTTTCATCAGCAAGAGATGGTTTTGATGTGCACATCTGATCACCTTCTATTTTGTTACTCAATTCAAAGGTTAAGCTAAGGACAGCCGCCGGGGTTACAGAAATTGATTGTAACATATTTTTTTTAAAAAAATATTTTTCTTAATGTATTAGGTTAATGTAAAGGATTGTTTCTTACAATTATTCAAAATAAAAAATTATTCTATGTATAAAATGGTTCAAAATATCTATACCATGAAAATAAAAATCAATATAAAATAGAGATGTTTTAAAAAACCAACTCATTCATAATATTTTCATTATCTAACTTGACCTAACCCGTTATATCATATTATATAAATATTATAGACAATAGCTAGTTAAAAAATTTTAAAAATAGATATTACAGGTCAGGAAACTCAACCTAGCATGTATATCCTATAATAATAAACTTAAATAATTATTGTTATATGTCTTGTTATTTATTTATTTTTATTTTTTTACAATTAATTCTTTCATTTTAGTTAATTCAGTTAATATATTAAGCTTAAATTATTTGTTAAAACTTATAAGGGGTTTTAAGCTAATTTATTGAGAATAATTCTTAGTTCTAATTAAACTCAATCCATAAAAATTAGCACATATACTAAACTTGTAACTATATATAATATTTATAAAATATTTAACTTGCCCAGATATATCCAACTAGATCAAGTATAAATAAAAATTAAGTAAACTCTGAGTGGTGTAACTTAATTGGTCAGACCCTGAATTTGCTTTATAAAGATCACCAGTTCGAGTCTTACAAATCTCAGAGCTATTGAAGGTTTACATGGTCGTTAACTTCAGAATCCGTGAAATTAGTCGAGATGCGCACAAATTAATCCAGACATCCATATTAATAAAAAAATTAAATAAATTAAATTTATAAAACATTAAAAATTAAGTTGGATATATACAACATACTTCACCGAATTATATTTATGAACACCGCTGATGTAAAAGTTGTATTGTATCTATCCTAAGGTACATTAGTTTGGTGATGGTCAATTTTGCTCCATGCACGCCCACCCCCAGCACATGGCATGTGTCCCAAGTGTTTTATAAAATATTAATAGGTTTTTGTAGTATGATAATGGTTTTAATTTAAAGTATTTTTCATTTTAAAATATATTAAAATAATATTTTTTTATTTTTAAAAATTATTTTAACAATATTAGTATATAAAAATGATTTAAGAATATATAAAAAAATTTAATTTTAAATAAAAAGTTTTAAAAAATACAATTTTTAAAAAATACAATTTTTTATCACGTTTTTAATCACCAGTCATTCCTTATCCTTCGCTGTTATAGTCATCATTGGGTTTGAATTCCTATGGAATGGCATTTTTTATATATATAATTGTGATTTTTTTAATATTTCATGCTGTGCTTTATTAATATATCGATTTGGAAAGGAGAAAGAGACTGAAGTGGTTAGGCGACGATGATAAATGAATGGTGCTTCAAAAGATTAAAGGGGTGGCTATCTGCCAATTGCCATGTGTGGGCACAAGGGAGAGAAGGTAAAGAAAAAAATTGTGGGCACAAGGGAGAGAAGGTAAAGAAAAAAATTGTGGGGTCCAGAAAGAGTCCATGAGTGCAAAACTACAAAAGAAATTATCCAATCAATCCAACGTCCTAACCTATTATTGTCAATTTACAGTGTCGTGGAACTAAAAAAGAAAAAAAAAAAGAAAGACGATTTTACTTTGAAATTTATGCCACCGCGGGTCATGGAAGACATTATTCGGTATCAAAAATTATTTTTGTTTAAAATTATTTTTTATATATATTCTTAAATTATTTTATGTGCTGATATCAATAATAAATTTTAAAAAATAAAATAAAAATATATTATTTTGATACATTTCTAAATAAAAAGAACATTAAAAGTAATCGCTACTATACTCTCCAACATCCTCAAAGTAATGTTTGTTATTGTAATTCATTGTGTTTTTAAGAGTGTTTGTAGTTTAAAAATACATTATAATAAATTTGTTTTGATTTTTTTTTGACATCAATGTATTAAAATCATCAAAATATATTAAAAAAACAATTTAATACCTTTTTAAGCCAAATATAATTTTAAAACGCACTCAAACATAATTTAAACACAAAATCAAACGGATCCTAGAAGAAAGCAGTCATTGAACATTCTCTAATTTGATGTGGCCTCACCATATATAAATCGGGTTCCCATTAACTTTAAGCTTAGCTCGTGGCTCACATGACAAGACTAGGACTGATTATAAGCATAAGGGCTACCTGACGAGTCTCTTTTATGGTATTCTTGTTAGTTTATTATATCTTATAGTCAATCGGTTGGTTACAAGTAATATTATTGACACTTTTTCCTTTAGATTCCATTGTGGTGTATGATCCCTCCTTACTGACTAAATTTTGGCTTTACATTCTTGTGCTTCCGAGCACCCTAAATAATTCACCACTCCTCCATATTAAGTAATTGGGGCTGGTTGAGGATTTTTTTTTTTTTTTGTTGCTCTCTATAGACTAAAATAAGCTACCCCAATTACATCTGGTGGCGTCTAGCTCAACTAAAAAATTAGCCTCTTTGAACAAACTAGATACTTGGCTAATCCCCCGGTTTTTGGTATAAACAATGAGGGTGAGTAACTAATATAAGCAGTTAAACCAATCAATCGGACCCATCATTTGTCACCACAGCTCATAAGATAAGATGAATTGTCCACCCAATGAGCTATCCACCTGAAATTACTATGATAGAGTGCTTTATATTTTTTCACTCATGCCTTCTCATCTAGGTCATTCCACTCTTTGCTTCAAATCAGCCTAATATTGAACCACAAAAAAATTATTGAAAACTTCTCTCAATGTCTCTAAGTGATTGACTATCCATATAAATAGTAGAGGAACACAACACCATATCGCTCTTTTTCCATTCAGTATATAATGGTTTAGGGATAAGAGAGTTTTAGCTAAGATAACTGAGATGAGGTTATTCTTTATCCATTTATACTCAATGAAGACATTGACAACTTCAATACTGATGATCCCAACGGCTTCTAAAGGAAACAAAACTAACCTGAAGATGGCGAAATCAACTACTTGGTATTTCTCTTCTCCTAGCTTTCCATTATTTTTTATTTGTTTTTAACTTATTCTTAATCAACTTCCATTAAAATCCTCCATTGGACATCCTATATTGATCAACTTGGTCTAGATGCATTAATTTTTCGAACTCGACAATTTTGCTCTCAATTCTTTATCTAAAATATACTTTGTGAGGGTCATTTGTGAAGTTTAAAATATGGGCATACTTTTCAATGGTAAGGGTCATGCCAATGTCTCTGAAGGTGAAACATATATAGCCTAGATTCCAAAAATATATTGACTTGCTGAAATCTGAACTGAGATCCTTATTTGGTGGGCAATTCTCTCATTCTTTTTCTCAAATAATATCTCATTCACAGACCCCGAGACTGACAAAAGCTTCTTTATATTGTCCATAGAGTAATATACTTTGGTAATGTGCGATAGTTCCCCAACCTGGGTCCTTGGGCAATCCTCTTCAACTAAATGCATCATCTCGGATCTTTCCCCATACTCAGAGAAAGTTATGAAAGTCATGGTCTTAGCTTAAAAACCCTGCAAAGTTCAAGATTTTAATCAGGTTTGCCCTAATGCAAAATGAATTATTAAGGAGTTCATACCCTAAAGGCACGTTCTAGGTTATTACATGAGGGGTAAGTTTACTATATGATCTCAAAAGGGTTTATGATATGTCCAGTGACTACCTTTCATGAAGGCAGTATAAGGGTTTACAAGGAATGGTTAGGGCACAATGTAATCGTGATTATCAAGTAAAGGCTCAACTTATAGTTGGATATTTTATGAATCTGAATCTCGACTGAAAGTCATGAGACAGACCGCTACTCCCCACCTAACCTAAAATTCAGTTTATTAAAAAATTAAGATGCATAAAGGCATTAATCTATACCCGATATACTTATACATGAGAAATATATAAAAATATATGTTAAAGCAGAAAAAAGAAAATATGCATAAGTTAAATTAAACAGGCCAATAAAATAAATAGGCAAATAATCAAACGAGCAAAGTTCAGTCCAACCAGACAAGTCCTATGTGGAGTCACCATCCTATCGTGGCAACGTTGTATGGTGGAGCTGCCTACTGGAATTGAGAGGGTTTTGGGTTTAATCATAAAGTTATAATTATAGAGTTTAGAAGTCACCACCTAGTATTTTTGTCATTATAAAACCTAATGGTCTATGAGAGTCTGAGTAAAAGAATTAGTTGTGCAAGGGAAAGATGCATTACCCTTAGTACACCCTAAATAAGGTAAATTACATTGTTGATTGATTGTTTTTCTAGGTCATATTTCTATTCGTTGGTCTCATCTAAGATTCAAGATAAATCTTCATTCGTGAGGAAGTCTCTCACTTATTGGGTTAAACATTAATCGTTTTAAATACTTGAGGGTATATTTTGCAATGTAATTTTATACTATCAAATATTAAAGTCTTACAACTAAATTATAATTCTCTAGATAAAAAAAAAACTAATTGTTGTGAGATTTTTGGTATTTTGGTCAAACCCTAATAGATAATTATAAATTAGTTATGATATCCATTTTGCATTTTTAAAATACGATAAAAAAATGATTTTATCCTTTTTAGAAAATGTGCATGAAAAAACTTTAGGATTTGGCCATATGCATAAAAACAAAATATTTTTTGTTTTTGAAATAAAGGTTTTTTAATTTTTTTTGGATTTTTTTTGAAATTTCGAAGAAAATCAAATATTTTTAATATCAGGAATGTATCTTATAGTGTAAGTCTACGACCTGATATTAGGCAAAATTATAGGAAAAAACATGCGATGAACCCATAAATGATTTTAAAATGGTCCTTAAATTTTTTTAATTTTTTTTGTTTATTTTTTTAGGCTTGTTTGGGTAAACCTTAAAACAAAGATATATATATATAAAAAAAAAAAAACATAAAGGAAAGGCATTATGGTGTGTTAGGCAAACACACCCTTAGTCTAAGAAATGGGTTGGTTGGGCCCAAGGCCCGAACTTGATCTGATTAGATTGGGCTGACTGAAGGCCCAACAATTTTCATTTTTAGGATGGGTTGCTTTGGCCCAAGTCCCAAGCTCGGCCTAGTCGGGTTAGGACGATTGAAGGCCCAACAATTTTTCTTTTCCTTAAAAAAAATTTGGCTAGACCCAGCCCCACCATGTTGGGTGGCTAAAATGGGCTTAGCCCATCTTGGCCTTAGCAAAAGCCAGTAGCTGCAGGACGTGAATTAATTCAGGTCCTGTATGCATTGAAGGAGTATAAACACATGAGAGAAAGGTGATTACCTAGCATAGGGGAGAAGCAACAATGCTAATACTGGTTTGTTGGCGTGGTTGAGATGTTGCTGGAGTTGTTCTCGGTATCGTTGCAAGAGGTTATTGTAAAGAGAAAAAAGAAAGAAAGAAAGCTTGTGATGCTGCTGCTATTTATGGATAAGATATAGGAGATGAGCTGGTTATCTTGGGTGGTTTAGTTAAAGGGGGTGGAGAATGAGACGAGGAATGGTGGTTGGTTGAGCAGTTAAAAAGGCTGACTTTCTAGGTTACTTTCTCTTCAGAGTTCTCCTTGTTTCATGCTCGAAATTCACTTATATTTATAAGGGATGAAAGAGAGACATCTTGTCTATTTTGGAAACAAATCTTAGCCCTTGATTCAAATAGAAAGGATCTTAATCATTAGCCCAAAGTCATCGTCATAAGCTATAAAATTTGGCTATTAAAGGCTGCTCGTGTTAGCCTCTTTAAAGTGGCGGTTATAGAGACAACCAGCCGACAAGAATTATGTTAGGGTGTAGTATGGTGTCAGGCTATCAGAGTAGTGTCTTGTTTGTCTTGTTTGGTGGAGAGATAAAACATTAAATGAAGATGATAAACAATGGTCAAATGACAATTCATTCAATATCCTTTTTTTGGTTTTTGTGTTGGTCAAAATAGCGTTGTTTTGTACCAAAACAAATTTTTTTTACATCCTTAGGGATTTGACTAAAATTCAATTTAGTCCTTTTATCTTTTGATTTTTTTAATTACATCCTTGATTGATTTTAAACTTTTAATTTTATGCAATTTTAACCTTGTCAAACTCAAATATCAACCCTGAAGTTTAGCACCTTTTTATTTTGATAATTGGTTTTGGATTTATACAAATTGATCCTCAAGTAACCATTAAACTTTCAATTTGGTTCAATTTCATCTTTGTTTTCAACCAAATTGAATCCTTTAAGTTTAACGCCTTTTTCAAAAAGGTCTTTGATTGTGAATTTCTTCAATTTAACCCTTAATTGACCATAAACTTTGATTTTCTTGCAATTTTATCCTTGATTTTAATCAATTCACTTCGTAAAAATTAAGTTTGGTCCTCTAAAATTTTAAACGTCTTGGTTTTTTACCAATTAAGTCCCAAACTTAATTTTTCACCAATTAAGTCCCTAATAAAATTAATTTGACCCATTAAAAGTATAATTAAGTCCTTGCACCTAATTAAATCTTTTAATTTGGCCCATGATTAAGTTAAATTGACCTATTAAAAATCTAATTAAGTCTTCAGTCTTAATTTTTATGCAGATTCGTCCAATAATCATTTAATTTGACTTTGAATATGTATTGTCTCTTTAGTCTTGGGTATAATGGGGTATGATTAGGCTCTCAATTTCATCCAAAACTATAACTTGATTCTTCTACATATTTGAAACCCTCCTCTGCCTGTTTTTGCTAAGTTATTAGTCTTCTTCTTATTATTATTTTTTGAAAGAAAAAAGGTAAGTTGGGGGGAAGAACCCAAAAAAGGGTTATGACACCTCTTATTTTTTTGTGGTTCTTTGTTAGACAAACAAATTATATAAATCACAGAATAGAGAGCTAGCACTCTAGGCATAACAATCCCTTTTTTCTTACTAGGGATTTATGAGATTTATCACTAGTGGTTCGTGTGGATTACCATTAGAGGTCAGACAATTAGACGACTTGTGGTTTGCGACAACTCAGCCTTTAAAGAATTATTCAAAAATCAAGAAGATCAAATCTTCAGGTAATAAATCCCTAAACAACTGTAGATCTGTTTAACAGGATCTTAAAAACTTTCGAATAATTTTGTTTTATTATTTTCACTACATGCATGATATTCAAGAACCTTAAAATTCCTCGCAATACAACATTGTTGCAACATATTATGAAGTTCTTATTTTAACACGTGAGTTTTCCAATAAGGATTGAACTAATGATGATAGAGTAATGGTGATAAAGTATTTTGATCACATGATATATTAAAAAAATTATAATACCATATTTATATGAATAACCAGTAGTTTCTTTTATGTTGATGTTAAGTTTTTATTATTGAAATAATAAATTTTATTAGTGTTTGTTTTTATTGTCAAAATGTGTTTTTTTTAAATTTAAAATTTTTGTTTTGCTTTAAATTAATTTTTTGTGTGTTTTTGGATCGTTTTGATATACTGATGTTAAAAATAAATTGTAAAAAATAATAATAAAAAATATTATTTCGATACATTTCTAAGTGAAAAGCATTTTAAAAAACAAAAATTACCACAAAGTTAAACACTACTTTAATATAAACATTTAGGGGGTGTCTAAGAGTATGATAGTGGTTGTTTTTTAAAGTGATTTTTACTTAAAAATATATCAAAATAATGTTTTTTAAATTATTTTTTAGAGGGGCAACTCAAAATGACAAAAATAAATTAAAATTATTTTTTAATAAAAAAATATTTTTTTATAAAACACGTTTTGCAACACAATTCTAAAGGGGCCTTCTTGTAAAAAATGCGTGCCGGTCTTTGATCGATACCGAACCAAAACGCAAACATGACCAATTATCATTTATCATAATATAAAGTTAAAGTTCTATTGGATTCCATTATCAGGAACGCTGACATGTCATAAAAAAGACAAAGCGATTCTGTTGACATGGCTATAAAAAGATGATGTGACATCACATGTCAATTTCTTTTATTGATTGAATCCTTACGCTATTCATTTTGTTTTATTTCCATCCTTTGCTATAACATCATTGGTCCAAATAATATTTTTGAAAAAATTTATTAATTTTTTATATAAATTAAATATTTATTAATATTTTAATACGATATATTAAAAATAAATTTTAAAAAATAAAAATATATTATTTTAATATTTTTATAAATAAAAAACATTTTAAAATTACCTATATCATGGTAATGGTTTTTTTTCAAAATACTTTTCACTTGAAAATATATTAAAATAAAATTATTTTTATTTTTTAAAATTTATTTTTAATATTAGTATATTAAAATAATTAAAAAATTTTAATTTCAAGAAAAAAAATTAAAAAAAATAACTTTTTTTAATATTTTTTTCAAAACAACGGGGTGTTAATGTTCTGCTAAGCTGGTCGTTTAAATACTGGTCGTTCATTATTATACATGCCACCTTTTTGGAACAAGACTGGAAAAAATCAATCAATAATCGCATGTCAAGTGTCTTAATTGGTGGGCCACAGCTCATTTCAAGCTTATAGGCGGTCCAGTCACCTACATAATATATCACGATAAACATGCCACCATATTCACAAATTAACAAATACTCTAAAACACGTGTAGATTTTTCACTGTAACAGGTTTTTTTTTTGTTTTTGTTTTTTTTATATGTTTTTTTCCCTTTTTTTTAACCCAAAATTGACTTTTTCTTTTCTTTTTTTAATTTTTTTTAAATTATCTTACTAATTTTTTTAAATATTAAGCTTTTTTTAAAAAACATTATGGATTGCTATAATATTCTCATACATTGCTTTTTTTTCTTTTTATGATTTATTTATTCTTTTTTTTTTCAAAATGATCTTTGTAGAATTTATTTTTTTTATATTAAGTTGGTTGAGAATTTAGCTTTGTTGTTTTTTTAATATGGATTGCTACAGTGTTTCTCCTATATAGTTTTTGTTTTGCTGCAATATTTCCCCACATATTTTTTTAAAAAATTATCTTTATCGAATTTATTTTTTCAATATTGAGATGGCTGATAATTTAGCTTTAGCTTTCCCCACATGTTTTTTTATTTTTTTATTTGTTTTTCTTTTTTTCCAAAATTGTCATTTTTTACATATTTTTTTTTGTTTTGTTTTTTTCATAATTATTTTTGTTGATTTTATTTTTTTAATAATGAGCTGGTTGAAAATTTAGTTTTTTAGTTTTTTTCTTTAAAACATTATAGCTTTCCCCACGTGTTTTTTTTGTTCGCTTTTGTTTTCTTTTTTTTACATGTTTTTTTTTCATTTTTTTACCCAAAATTGACTTCTTTTTTTTAAAAAAAAATAGTCTTTGTTGTTTTTTTTTTATTTTTTGAGCTAGTTGAGAACTTAGCTTTGTAGCTTTTTTCAAAAAAAAAAAAACACTATTGGTTGCTACAGTGTTTCCCTTATATGGTTTTTGTTTGGCTGCAGTGTTTCCCCCACATGTTTTTTTTTTAAATTATCTTTGTCAAATTTATTTTTTTAATATTGAGTTGGTTGAGAATTTAGCTTTAGCTTTAGTTTCCCCACTTTTTTTTTTCATTTTTTTAAAGTTTTCCCAAAATTGTCTTTCTTCTTTATATTTTTTTTCATAATTATTTTTGTTGATTTTATTTTTTTTTACTATCGAGCTGATTGAGAATTTAGTTTTTTAATTTTTTTCTTTAAAACACTAGATTGGTACAGTGTTTCTCTACATTGTTTTTTATTAAATAATTTTTTTTTCAGAATTATCTTTGTCGATTTTATTTTTTTCATGTTAAATTGATTGAGAATTTAACTTTGTAGTTATTTAAAACACTGTAGATTGCTACAGTGTTTTCCCACGTAATTTTTGTCTTGCTATAGTGTTTCCCCACATGTATTTTTTCCAAATATGTTTTTGTCAAATTTATTTTTTTCATACTGAGCCGGTTGACAATTTAGCTTTTTTTTCTTAAAACATCGTTAATTGCTACAGTGTTTTTCCATATGATTTTTTTTTATGTTTTTTTTTCAAATTGTCTTTGCCGTTTTTATTGCTTTTAATATTGATCTGATTAAAAATTACAACTGTAGATTTTCTCATGAAACACTATAGATTGTTATAGTGTTTTCCTGCATGTTTTTTTTCCTTTCGTTTTTTTTTATATTTGTCAAAATTATCTTTGTTGATTTTTTTTTATATTGAGGTGGTTGAGAATTATAATTGTATATTTCATCACAAAACACTATAAATTACTACAGTGTTTTCTTAAATGATTTTAATATTGAGCTGGTTGAAAATTAGCTTTAACTTTCCCCACATGTTTTTTTTTCTATTTTTTTAATATTTGTTATTTGCCTTTTTTTTCTTCCAAAATTGTCATCTTCTTTTTTTCTTTTTTTTGTGTTTTTTTTTCATAATTTTTTTTGTTGATTTTTTTTTTTAATATTGAGATGGTTGAGAATATAACTTTGTAGTTTTTTCCTTTAAAATATTGTGGATGGTAACAGTTTTTTTTATATGATTTTTTTTACAAATCCACAATAATGCACAAGCATACCACAAGCCCGCGGCATCGCGCGGGCATGTCACCTAGTATTAATTACTAGCCGTTTAACTTGCTGGGTTATAATTCTTTTTAAAAATATCAGATATATAGATTGTTTCAAGTTTTTTTTTACGTTAAAAAAGCAAAATATAAATTAAAAAGAAATTTAATTAATTAAATAAATAAATATTTATGTAAATAAAAATAATATCATTAACAATAATCAAGAAAAAAACTGAGAGATAAAAATAAATTAATATATTCAATTATATAAAATGAGACTTTAACATAATTATGTTTATCGAATTTATTTATTTAAATAAATAGAAGATAAATTCATACCCTAAAAAAGTAATGACTTAAAAAATAAACATAAATAAAATTGACTGAATAAACTCAAGCTATAAAAAAATATTATGTAAGACCGAACACATCAATAATATTATTAGCCGGTACAATCAATTACATAATCTATCCCGATAAGCACGCCATCAGATTCACAAACAGTAATTATTAGCCGGTTAACTTGCGATTCTCCGTGGGCTATAATTTAAGAAAAACAAATACTAGGTATATAGGCTATTTCAAAATGTTTTTTATATAAAAAATTCAAAATGTAGATTGAAAAATATATGCAAGCATCTAATTAAATAAATTGATAGCTATTTATGTAAATAAAAAAAATTGTTAACAATAACCAAGAAAAAAAGAAAGAGAGATGAAAGTAGATCAATATATTCAATAACATAAGATAAGACTTTCATACAAATAAAATTGACTAAATAAAACCAAACAATAAAAATATTATGCAAGGTCGAACACATCAGCAATATTATTTAAAAATGAATACGTTTTATTTTAAAAAATAAATTGTATTTGAATAAAAAAATTATAGATGAATTAGAATAATATCTTGAAAAATCAAACAAAAATAGAAAAACAAAAACTTATATTAAAAAAAGGCATGCAAAACTTGTAACATAAATCATGAGACTGAGATAAACTCATATAAAAAACTTGAAGACAATCACAAAATTAATATTAAAAAAAACTAATGTAGAACGATAAAATTTTATGAAGCTGAATGATTAGTACTTAAAAGTGTATTTTTATCAAGGTTTTATATCATCATTCTGCACTTGAAGTATCAATAACTCATTAACTAAAACATATTTTATAATAACATATCTAATAATATAAGATACTTTTAATTTATGGTAAATATTCATCTTAAATGCAGGCCTATCACATAAATCAAAGGATTGATTGATGAGTTTAACTACTGAAATTGAGAAGACAAAGAGAGGGTTAAGCTTAGAAAAGAGATGTTGGTTCAGTCCAAACTGGAACACTGTTTAGTCATTGGGTCATATCTGGAGTTGTAGATCTTGGATTTCAATTTGGTTTACATGGCTAGAAAGCTAAAACATAGGCCTAAAACATTCATGAGAAGTCCAAGACTCAATTCTGCTGTTTGGAAGTTCAAATCTTAGCAACAACGGAGAAGTCAGAATCTGTCCTGCAGTGCAGACACTGTTCAGTGTTCAGCCCATATCTCAAGTTCTAGAAGTCCAAATGCACTGATTCTTTCAATTAATTGAATGATGAAATTGAAAGCAAATGAAACTTCAATAAAAGTGCCAAGGAGAAGAAAAAAAGGGACCGAAATGAAAAACAAAACATATAAGAAATTGCAATTAAAGGACTAAATTGAAAAAAAAAACTTTTACAAAAGGAATAAAAACGAAATAAAAATTAAGAAAATGATGATTGAAATTAAAAAATATATATGAGAAATATTAATTGAAGGACTAATTTGAAAAGAAAAGACCTTCTATAAATGGAAGAATAATGAAATAAGAAATAAAGAAAATGATGACTAAGATTGAAAAGTAAAGAACAAACAGGATAATGGTGTACATTACTTGTCAGGAAATAGAAAAGAAAAGAAAAAAAATCAAATAACCACCAGCGACAATTCGACCATCGTTAATTGCTATGTGCTACTCCACAGGGAAAAGACACGATAACGTATCTAGGGAGATGATGGAAGGCTAATTTTGGCCACCGGGTTGCATCACATATACGGCCTAAAAATCACGGACACCACACACTCCAATAGCTTTTCTCATTTAAAAATTCAAAAATAATATAAAAATTTCAAAAGACCCCAATGACCTTGGCAATTACATTAAATACTCGTGTGAAAGTACAAAACCCCCTTGAATGCAAAAATATATTTTATATATATTTGTATTGTTTTTAGCATTTTCAATATTATCTTAAAAGAATTTAAATTTTTAAAAATATTTTAAACACTTTTAACTTTTAATCTGTAAGTTTTATAATCACTGATTTTTTTTATTGAATTAATGTTAACATTATTTGGTTGTAAAATAAATTAAAATATAAAAAAAATTGAGGAACTAATATGATTGTGGCCGAGCCACACTTTTTCTGTAAATACCAGTCTACAGTTAAAAAAACAAAAGGGGTGGAAAAAAATTTAGAGGCACAGGGGCGGAGAAAACAAAAGAAAAAACCCTAACCTAAGCTGATCTACACACAAGCCGCCACTTCCCCCCCGTTTTTGCCTTGGCAAAGCAAACCAGAGAACCCACACAAATACACAGAAGCCGCCGCCTCCCCCCCTTTCCTTTGAAAAAAAACCTCTCGGCCATTCCATCTCCACCTCTCACCTTCCCTCTTCCACAGCTCCACTCTCTTCCCCAGCGCCATTCTCTCTTACTCATCGCCATTTCCAGACCCAACAGCCCATTCTCCTGAACCAGCCGCCAGCTGGTGAAGACCCGGCAATCCCCGTTCTCTTCTCCATCTCCCCGCAGATTAGCCTCCACAGAAGCCAGCCACCGCCTCCAGCTAGCTCCACCGTTGCCCGCAGTCCCTAATCGGCGCAGACCGGCCTCCACCGAAACCAACCCGGAGCGGCCTGAACACAGCGGCAACCCACACACGGGTGAACTCACAGATCGTCCCCTTCCTCATCAACTGACTCTTCTTCATCGGTTCAACCGCACGGAGCAGATCTGGACCGCGAACCAACGGCCGGATCTGCCACCAGCAGAGGGAAACGAACCGGGAGGAAGAAAGAAGACAGAGGATGGTCAGATCTAAAAGAAGGAAACGATTAAAACCCATTGCTGTTTGTGCGTTTTCTTTTTGTTGCTGGTGACGGGATTCCTCACCACCGGCAGGAAAGTGAAGAGTGGAAGGTGTTAGAGACCCCCTGTTTCCCGGTTTGTTCTCCACGCGCCGCCACTGTTTCCGCGATCCAGAAGCCTTCCAGCACTGTTCCCAAGGCTTTTTTTTTTGTAATTTTCAGATTTTGATGTGTATATTTATATTACTGTTTGATTTATTTTGAATTTAGGTAATTGTTAACATGTAAATGTGGGTGTATGGGAAAAACATAATAAAAAGGGATGAATTTTGGTAATTGTTAACATGTAAATGTAAATGTGGTTGTATGAGAAAAACATAATAAAAAGGGTTGTGTGGGTTTGTATTTTTTTATGTTGAAATTATAAAAAAACAAAAATAATAAAAAGAAGAAAAAAGAATTAAGTGTTTTAATTTGTATATGGTCTATTTTAAAAATAAATAAAATTATGTTGTATTTTTTGTGAAAGTATAAGTTTTTATATATTTTGGGATTTAATAATTGATTTATTAAATTATTAAGAATTTGCTTAATATTTTAAATTTTTAAACCACATTAAACTGCGAAGCAGCTTATCTTATCTCGGGTGGAGTGTGCTAGGAGAGCTAATATCTTTTTTAGTTGTAATTAGTTTTTTATTTATAAAATTCTGACAAGACTAGTATATCAGGTTTGTTTTCTAGTAATCTTCAATCAAATACTAGAAGGTTACTTTCAAATTAAGCAAATGAACGAAAATTGTAAACCGACACCGCGCTCAGGTGACGTGCGACAAAGATTGTGAAAAGTCAAAAAAGTTCATGGTCAATAATTTTAATTTTGTTTAACTTTGAGGGTAAAAAAATATTTTTATTGTGAAAAAAAACTAAAAACGATTTAAACACCCATCAATGAGCAAGTGAAAAAGACCAAGACACCCCACCCTCAAGGCTCTATCTTTTTTTCCACTCAAGAAAAAAATGATAATTTTATTATAACAATCTACAATAAAATATATCTTAGGCTATGGTGAAACTTCCATTTGTTTTAGAGTTTTTGTTAACTAGTTTTTTTAGCCGTGCTGTTGAGAGTCAGCTCATTTTTTTTCAACTTTCAAAAATATAAATACATAAGAAAGTTATAAACTCAATGCACAATGCTGAAACACTTATAAAATATTTAAATTGTTACGTATTGGATGAAATATATTTTTTTAAAAAAATATTAAAACGGCGGCATATTAGATCAATCTGATCCAACCAATAAAACTTGCGATATGGGTAATGTGATTATGATAAAACCATGAAACTCATATTAAAACAAACTAGGTAGCTCAATTATAATGAACCAAATATTGAAGGCTAAAAGTTGAAAAAAAAATTAAATTTTACAAAAAGGACCCGAGAAAGTGACTTGAGTAAACCTACATCGATGGTCTACACAATACCGCAGGTCTAACCAAATTTTTCTTAATGGAAAAAGAAAAAAGTTCAAGCAACACTAGAATTTCTAAAGATGTAAAAAAAAATTAAGACTCAAGTCATTAAGTCGACTGAGTTTAATAAATTCAGTTAATTTAATAATATGAAAAAAAACAAGCAATCTCGTGCAAATATTTTAAACTTAGGTTAATATCTCAAATTCACGACATGTGAAATTATAGACTTGAGTTCAATTAAGAATCTCAATTCTCAACCAATTTAATATTTAAGAGTGAAATTGAAAAAAATATGTTATTAATCTTAAAAATTTACCAAAGAAAAAATAGCAATAAAAAGAATGAACATGAAATCAAAAGGGAAAAAAATGAATAGGGGTGAAATTTAAAAATCAAATTCAAAACTATCTCAAATAAAAAAAAAATAACAATCAAAAGAATAAAAATCAAATTTAACAGGCTAAAAATTGAAGAATGATAAAGTTGGCAAAAAATTTAATTTTCAAAATTAATTACAATAAAACAAACAGGGACCAATTCCATAGAAAAAAAAAAGACTTGAAGGGCTAATCTAAAAATCTAGAGGGTCAAACATGAATTTATAGGAGAAGAGAGAAAGGAAAAAAAAGGTTTTCGACGTCAAACCTAGGTTCATTGATCACACACACTGCTTAGCGAGGAATAGGTATCCAAGACGATCAATCGAATGACACAATGAAGAAATGGTTTCATCCACAAGAGTCAGCCACACTCGCTATCAAAAAACCGTGGAGCAAATAACACATGCAACACACGCATCAACAAATTTTTTATTTATCAAAATACCACATTGTGCCCAGGACCAAATAATTACTATGAAAATACCTGTGTGAAATGACTAATAAGTCATTGCAATAAAACTTTGAGAATTTTGATTTTAAGGGTCATAGAGTCATTACAATGTACTTAAAAAAGTAAAACATAATAAAATCCCCTAGACTATAGTTAAGTGTTTTTGTTTTGTTTTTAAAGGCAATCAAGTAATTTAATTATGCAAAATTATGAGAAGACCGAGATGCCCCTAAAAAAATTCTAAAATGACAAGTAAATCATGTGAGAACCATTTTACCCTGAAGGCTAGTTCTTTGTGATTTTTTAAAGGGTAAAGCATAAATTTATTCTTCCAATCCACGTTGAATCACGTGTATTATATAGTAGTACTTTTCCCACAATAATTAGGTTCAATTAATTTTAAAGGTTAAAATTAAAAAGAAAAAAAAAACTAAATCTATGAGACTGATATATAATCCAATAGAAATAAAATTAAAAAAACTTATGAAATATAATTTTTAAAACAATCTAATATTTAATGATAAAATTGTATTTTTTGTATGTGCTATAATGATTTAACCACTTATTTTAGTGTTTTGTTAATATGCTTGGTTAGAATTTAAATAAGAAATTTGAAAAGATTCGAGATATATAATTTATTACATTTGATTTTATTTTTTAAAATAATACAAGGTATATTAGTAGGAATTAACAACTATATGTCGTGTACTATATGACTAAGTTAGAATGATTTCAATAAATCAATTATTTATAAATAAATGTTTTATTTACTTGTAAACTAAGGTTGTCAATTTCATTCCATTTCGTCTGGAATGACCGAAATATTTGATACCAATTCAAAAAACTGAACAAAATGGAACAATTTTCATCTCATTTCAAATTTTGGTCCGTTCTGGATTTTTCAGCTAAATTTCAGCCAAAATGTTCCGGTTTCATTCCACATGTTCTGTTTTGGTCTTGAAAAGCCACTGAATCCAATTGAACCTCGTTCAATTTAATTAATTAAACCACTCAAGTATAAAAGGCTTTTTTTCATTACTATTTTCAATAACAAAGATATTAATAATAATATTGAAAATTATTATTACTATTTTCATTAACAATGATATTAATTTTTTAAAATTAGATTTATCACTAATATATTTGGTTTATATTCATATTGTTTTTTTCATGTTTATACTTTGTAAGAATTTGAGCAAAACAAGAGATGTCTTAGATCTCATTTAGCCTTGATAACATTGACCTAGCTTTATATTTAAAATATTTGTGTTAAAACATTTTACTTTCATAATATTTTGATATTTTGTTTAAGTTGAATTATTTTAAGTAAAGATCTATTTAATCTTAACTATTTAGAAATATTTTAAATTTTAAAATTATATTTGCTTGACATTATATTTGTATTACATAATTTATAATTAATTTATCTTGAATTTAAATTATGTTTGTTGAATATATATATATTAACCCCAGCATGCCAAAATACTTTAAAATAAAACATTTTATTTCAATTGAAAAAATAAAACATCTATGAAAACAAAATCAACAAACTTATTGTAAACAAAACAACAACAAAGA
>Ga0307517_10005663_pt1 | contig 18721 bp, 16 predicted proteins | sample 23_EM_MG_FD_194515 | JGI IMG/M metagenome (GOLD analysis project Ga0307517, IMG submission 194515) | Populus trichocarpa ectomycorrhiza microbial communities from riparian zone in the Pacific Northwest, United States - 23_EM | ecosystem: Host-associated > Plants > Roots > Unclassified | place... | reverse complement strand
TCCCTCCTTCCTCTGCTGAATTCCGCTCATCCTCGTTCAGGTTCCTCGGCACTTACCCTGATCCTCGTCCCGGTCTTTCGTCGTGCACATCCCGAACTCGCTTTCACTTCTATTAAGCCTCCTCGCCCAAAACACACGCATCGTGTCCGGAAGAACCTACCCGACGTTCAAGACTCGTGAACAGACCCCCGACGAGCTCAAAAGGGCTGTAAGTGAAGAAGGGACTCGAGGATCTTAAAGGTTAAGAAAAAGCTGGTGGGGAGTTGCAGAAGCAGAATGACCGCGGGAGTGCTACGGCTAGAGTCCAACCTGCCCGGTGTGAAGGGTGTTGCCTTGTACGATGAGGTGCGTTCATTTATTCTCATGCCCGCAATAGGTGGGTTGATCTAACTGCCTCTATAGCCGAACCGGTGCGCGATGAGACCACAGCAAAATCGTAAAAAGAGAGTTACGTCTGGCTCCGATATGCTTACATTTACGTTGTACAAGCTACGTACCTTTCATGGGTTCTTCATATTGTAACGCCCGATAGGGTGTCAGTTTAGCGTGAGGCAGATACGATAGGGTCACCGAGCCCAAGCGGGGTCGACTGTGCATACATATCCGAATGGTGACGCTCATTTTTTGAGGCGCAGGAGAGGGTCGTGCGTGTCAGGTTGAATTGCAGGAGTTGGTAGTGGCAGACTCGTGGAACTGAGGTGATCCCCTGAGTCTCTGGGAGTAGGTGACTGGGGCACTGGACTCACAAGCGAGGACTTGGATTGTGCTCAGCTGTACTCATGCCGTATCACGTTTGAATGTGGACTCTAGCTGCATTACCCCAATACAAGTAGTGTCCGTTATATCCCATTACACATACATCTTACATCCCCCCGCTTCACCCATCGAATCGGCAGAATTTAAATACCCCGTATATTTCGTTGAGAATACGCTACAGAACGTGGTTAGCACGGTACTATCAGGTTTCCGTCTGGACTTACGGGACCAGGAACATTACTCGCAGACCAGGTATTCAGAATCTCGTTCCCGATTCCCCACTCCAAGATCTCAGTGGCACACCCGATGCGCAGGTCGTCCACGAGCTGTCCCAGCTCAGTGTAGTCCTTCAGATGACCATACTCGAACCCTCCGGGTCCTCGTCCCACCACAAGGGTCTTGAGCGGCACACCGCAGTCCCTCCTTTTCTTTGCAATCTCCATCAATCCCGATTCCGGTCCGAGGTTCATGATGCGTTCGAGGCGTGGGAATGGAGGTGATGAAGGGTCATTCGGGGCAAGTAGTCCCAACAAGTTGTGTCCCTTGCATCGGAAGAAAGAGATAGAGGCAAGGCTTGACATGGCTGCGTTGATGTGGCTGAACTCTTGTCCATCATCGAAGGAATAACCCACAATATGTAGCTCCCTCGCACTTTCGATATGGGGGAGATGGGAAAATAGCGCCCCTTCTGCGCCGAAGGGAGCATCCCGAGGTCGTACATAGGTGTGCGCATAGCCGGCGGTTATTTCGAGGGAACCGTGCAGCCCCTCAAAATGGATGAGGAGCTCTATTTTCCCATTGGGGTATGGAGGGGCCGCAAGTGTGATGCAGCGTGCACCAATCCTTCCCAGAATATCTCGCACCACGACCGTAACTGTGGGCGAAAAATAACCGTGTACATTGTTCAAGAGAACCCCTCGGAAGCCCACCGCGACACCTGAAGGGAACTGAAGATGAGGTATCAGTGCGGTCTCATGTGGACCAAACTCTAAGCCGCGGAGGTTTGGGAGGTTAACAAGGGAGTGATGGCGAGTTGGGTTCTGAAACTCCTGACGGATGCAGGAATGGATGAGGAGGGTTTCCAGCAAAGAACAGCCGCGGAGAAAACACAAAATGGGTTGGGCTTCGAGGGTTTGACCCGTTTGTTTCAGAGCCAGGTGCACGAGGTTTGGGGCAGTAAGCCATTTGGTAGAGATGTAATGTCGGCAAACGAACAGCTCGCGAAGAGACGGGAAGTCGTGCCATACTGTTTGTCCTCTAACTCTCCACCCCCCCACCTCCCCAGAGTATATGTGTAGCTGTTCCATGGATGAGTTAAAACACCTGATCAGGTGGTGTAATTGTGGTATCCGGCCATCCCCACGAGTTACAATCAACGAAGCTATCTTCTTCCCATGAAGTCGAACATTCTCAAGGGCCGCAGTCGAAAATCGTGGTTCGAGCCGCAGCCGGATTGGCAGGGAGTCACATCTCTCGAGACTGATAATCGTTCGGTGCGCACGGCGGCAAGAGATCCGGGTCCACAGCGATGGGTATGAAATGAGGACCGAGCGCCAATGATGACAAACCTGGGATGCCGAAAACACGTCCTCCTCGGTGAGATGGGAAGAGATCATTCCGAGTATTTCTGGTGGTGTTCGAGCGGCAGCGTGAAATGAGTTCACAAGACGTCTCGCGTGGACGAGCACGTCATTGATCACTTGTTGGTAGGCTCGAGCCTGGTCTCGGGGTAAGTCTTGGGAAGGGGAGGAGAGTCGAATTACACACTTCACCGAGAGTCAGATCGGCAGGTTTTTGCCGGCTGGCGGGGCGTTAGTCGATGGAGCTGCTTAGGTAGGGATCGACAAACATGGCAGACAGGAGTCGCTCCCGCAGGAGATCCAGAAGTTGCCTGACGGTAAACCCGTCGCCTGGGTGGATATCGCTCATCGATGTTGTGATTGAACTTGAAAGGGTATCGATCTCACGTGACGCGGAAGGATGAGGAGACGTCAGGCGCCCAAGTCACAGTGACCAACGAAAGCTAAAAGCCACGGTTGTCCTCCAAGATCGCTGTCAATTTACTGCCTGGTCATTCCTGAACTATGCCCAGCCGTCTCCCACACAAAGTCTCCCACCGCTGCTCGTGAACCCCTGAAATAGGCACGATTTTCGCCGACGGAGGTTGGCACACGCCAAACCAAACCGAATCCCCATGCGAGACCCGTGAGGAGTTCTTGAAAAGAAGTCGATCCAAGCCCAGCTTTTGGCTCTCGATGTGGTCGCAAAGAACATGGATTGGCCTTGGAGATAACTCCAACCCGGAGGTGTCCGCCAAGTTCTGCGGCGAGTGTCACGAACCTACCCCGATTCTCACCCCATGTCCTCCTGCTTTTCGCCCGCAACTGACACGTTCGTCACCCCCAGAACCTTCTGGGATCTCGGGGGCTTCCCCGCAGTCCCGTAACGTCAGACTCATCCGTGCGGTACTGATATTCGAACACACCCCCATCCCAGGCATGATACCCACGGAATATTCTCCCCGCCCTCGATGGTGGCCTATCAGCCTGGCAGTCGACTCTGAACATCGAAAAAGCTTCCCATGCACTCTCAATCCTAAGCCAGCCCAGTATCTCCCTCCCTCTCTTGATGGGAGTTCACACGGGGTATTTTATACGGGATCCAGGGCTTACGTTCGGTGTAATGACTTAGGATCTTGACCATGGGCAGACGCACACTCGCGCTCGCGGTAAGCACCCTGAGTTTCCCTCCACTGAACCTCATTTCTGTTCAGGTTCCTCGTCCCAGCCTCGGGAAGAGCGGAAGCTTCCATCCCCGACCACGCACTCGAACAGTCCACGACTGACCCCCACACGGACGTACTGTTATGATTGTCACGGGAGGGAGGGTAATTTCCAATATTGGATTCTTGTGTCCAGAGCTGACCGATGAGTTACAGTGAACGTGGGGGTGCACATCTTAGGCGCGACAGCCGACTGGCCTCACCCTGCCGCTCCAGACCTAATCATCATTCACCGCGAAAGACCAACCCCAGTATATTTGGTGGGACCACTGGGACCGCAATAACCTTCGCGGATGGTCAATCCCTCGTCACGTGTTAACCGTGATAAATCTCTGGGACGGCCCACCGCGATTGAAATTGTGGACTGTAACGTCCGTAGGGAGTGGGTGGCTGTCCGTAACAGTAGGGAGTGTTCTTTCTGTTGTAGGGAATACTGACAAAGGGGGTTCATTGTTCGACGTTGTCCGTAGAACTGTCAATGATGGACTGTAGCTCCGGCGGGGGGAATAGGTATGATGCTCTCTCCCTCTACCGTTCCTCGTTCCAAACATGTTGGTACGTACTCGCGTTCTGCAGCTGTCCCGATATTGGGGAGAATATCAGTTCCTCTCTCGCGACGAGTAGCGATGGGGAGGGATTGCGTTTGGCTAGGCCGTTATTTGCGTGCTTCGTAGACAGCGCCGTTGGTTCGGGGTGGTATACACAGCTTGATGTAGGGGCAGGCGACGCCGGAATTGTGACTTGGTTTGCCCTCAGTTTAGCTTGTCTCCACCAGGGATATCTTAGCATCTGGCTTATAGTGAGAGGAGTTCGGAAGCGGGGGTCAAGGAGGACAAGCGCTGAAATCGCGTTTGACCCCATAACAGGGCGAACGGCGTGTAGGCGCGGTCAAACTCGGTTGATCGAAAACCAGTTTTCTTCATGATTTGAAGGGGAAAACGACATAAAGTTTGCTCTTGGATTCTGATTCTATGTGATCATCGGAATCACAATTGTCGGTTCCACAGTCAGGCGAAACTCAGGGTGGTAACCCATCCGATTTCACAGCACCGTGCCCATTGCGGTGCTAACTGCGGTCTGCATCACTACTTGAATATGTGCCCGGCATCGTAGGTTGCTCGCCAGACCAGTTATCCAATAACAGTTATATGATAACTTACATACCCTCGACCTTCTCCGGCAACTTATACAAACCCTGACTTGGCGCTTGGTCGATGATGATCGGCGTCCTCAAATTTGCATTTCGGGCTGGCGTTCGCCTGGACGGAACACCCGCTACGTGCTCGGCGGTTTCTTGGGTAACTATTCGTAAGACTAGAAGTATCTCTGGACGTTCAAGAAGGGCACCGGAGCTGAGACTCGCGCTTCCCGGGACCCGACAAGGTGGTTGGGGTCTTTGTACCCTCCTTAAAAATCCCTGGATATCCATCTAGACTCGTGTGCATACGACTTAGCCTTACGGGATGTCACTCAGTGCGCCTACTGTGTGAGACCCACCAAAACCCAAAACCCTTGGTCTCCGCTCACCGGAGCTGCAGGTTTCGGCACCGACACTCGCTGTCCGTCGCCCAGCAAGTTCGAGCTCCATGCAGCCATAGGTTGCACACACTCGTTTTTTCCTTAAATTTGCAAGTGAATGCTGAGCCTCCGTGGAAGTTGTCACAAGCACGCAACCTGCCAAGAGTCGCTTTTGAGGCTAGAGGTCTTTGGAACTACGTGGGGAACGCGCTAAGATCCACGGACCCCCACCTCAAGAGGCCCAACCAGTGTCATCATATCATGGATAACCATCAACTCTTGAACCTACCCCACGCCCCGACCCGAGGTTCGGAGATTGTCTAGGTAGCAATAGTTGGCCGCCGGGACGGGGTATTGGGCGCACGTGGATTATGGATCGCGAAATGAACAGGCCGCTGACACAGACATGCAAATTGTATAGATTACGTGCACTTGTGAATGAGACACCAGCGTCGAATGCCTTTTCGTTGGAAACTGAGCCACGACGCTGCTGTGCCGGTCGGGAGCGGCTACTGCCCTCGCCAGATCACCGCAGGGCGACGTTGGATTTCCATCTTGAAGGATTATTCTCTCACGCCCGGTCCGCTACGGAATGGTTTGCACGAAATATTCACGTCCATAAGGCCACACCATGTGTACACGAGTCTAGATGAATATCGAAGGACTTATACGGGGACTGTCAGGACCCCGTCCGTCGTGTCGGGTCACGGGCAGCGCGAATCTCGGTTAGTGGCACCCATCTACGATATTTCGAGATACCCTTGTATTACGGACAGCTACCCATTGGTACGTAGCGTTTAAATGTCCAACCCGATCAACCATCCCCTTCTAGTGCCGGCCATATACAAGAGAGTGTAATATTACACATGCAGAGCGCGCCCCAACCTGCTTATGTGTCACAAGCATCCTTCAAGTCGCCCTCGACCCATACCACTCAACCCCCCACATCGGTACCACTCCACAGTAGATGGCCGGTGATACTCGAACTGGTTAATGCGTGCACACTAACCAGTCCCTATCTTAGGACTACCGGCGCGTTGCGTCCTTAAGAACGCGCCGGTATTGTGAAGGTGGAAAGCCTACGTGCGGTGCGCATGTAACTGCCCCCAGTCACCTCGAAAGCAATCGGCGATTCTTGCGACCCCCATTTCATGCAACGGGGATATCTATTCTGGGGTGTGAGCACAACCCGAAATGAAAGTCCTGGTACCACCACAGACACAAGGGCTGGGTGCTTTCTGGGACGGCCTTCATCGGATTCATCCCTCGTTTTATCGACAACATATCAGGTTATCACGCGATGGCCCCTGGATGCATATAAGTCCTAATCGATGTTTTTGAAGAATGGGTTCAGCATGTCCCACCCATTCTCACTCTCTCCTGCAAGTGCCGATCCGCCCGCACCGGTGGATCCATTCCCCCGCCCTTCCGACAGTTCCATGTCCAGCACCTCGACGGGTTGGGTGGTAAGTTCTCGTTCGAGCGGCCGATGTTTCTTGGACACTGATAACGCGTACAGACCATTCAGGAGCAATCGTGGTTCCGGAAACATTCCGCTCTGGCTGGCGCCTTAGGAGAGCAGGAGGTTTGTTTTTCTTTGAATAAAATTTCACCCTCTTGCTAACCCAACCATCCCCTAGATCCGGGAGGCGTCGCCCACCACCAACGCATTATCCGATGTCCTCGAAGGGGATCGAGAGTATGAGTCAACTCCTGTGTCCTTCAATCCCTCTGGTGGTCTTCCACACCAGCCCCCCCTCGAAGCGGCCGGTCAGGTTGGGCCGGATACGGCTCCGGAGTTGGACAGCAGTGACCACGACTACAAAGGCGGGGGCATTGGTGGAACCGGCAGTGACGGTGGGAACGAAACCGATCCTGGGGCGATTGCCAACCTCTACGGCGATGTTCCTGGGTTCTGCCGGGTAAAACGCTGCCCCTACTGGCACACGGACCCCAAGCAACTCAAGCGACACCGGGACAATCATTTCTTAGATCGGCATGGTTACCGCTGCCCGAACCAAACGAACACTTGCCCTAGCCCGGGATGGAATTACAGGCGTCGGGACGCGGTCAACGTCCACTGCAAGCGGTTCGAGGCGTGTGGCAGGGCTCTAGAAGCCAACCAGGGTAAAATTATGTACTGGGGGACTCCTGCGACCGAGAGGGATTTGATACCGGAAGATCCAAGTTTCCACATCCCGTACAAGAGATTCGACGGACGGAAGTACAGCCATGAGGGAGGTCAGTTGTGATGACGGGTGTTTGCAGTGTGGGAGCCGGGATTCTGAGATGCGTCAGGCTGAAGTTGTTGCACAATTAATCATTTTGTCCATCGATACCGCAGTCTTTAGTCTAGCCAGTCTAGTAGTACACTGCCCGTGGATCATCCATCCTTATATTTGGACGGTATTAATGGCGGCGCGAGTCCTAAGCGAACACGATGTGGCGAATATTTGGAACTCCGGAATTTCTTACTATAACTCGGGAATCTGGCAAGATCCCGGGCACGGTAAGTGGGTTTGAAGATTTGTTACCGAGGGAGTGGTCGGTAGACCAAAGGGTCGCTGTTCATGGAACCTGGAAGGATGAGTAAACGTGGGGAAAACCTGCAGTTCCGTCCGTTGACGTCTTGACCTTCAACCCTGATCGTGTCACCGGGATCGTGAGAGCCTTCCCGTTTGTCACTGGCGCTTTGCGAGGCCCTCTATCACTATATTGTGAAGCAGATGTCCCCATCAGCTTTGCATTTGTTTGTTCGGCTGCCAACCACTCCGTCCCCGCATCAGCTCGCATTATGATTCAAGGTTCAGGCGGTCTCATTAACTTGAACATACTTTCGTTGTCGCACAATGAGCAATCAGATTTCAGTTCTTCTCCATTGACCCTGTATTACGTTTACAAAGTGAAGGATCTGCTCAACTGACTTTCACCTCAATTTCTCCGCCGTGTCCCCGGTTCGTGACCGGGGTGGGATGTTTTTTCTCATCATCAGCAATCCCATTCCATCTGTTGCTAGGCAAGAAGGCGGTCGACTCGGTTTTGGAGGGGATTACGAGTCGATTTTGGGTCGAATCGTTGAGTTCTCCATTCAAAATCCTGCACCAGACTCGCTTACTCAGCAAACACGTCGCTAATGATCAGAGATGAATGGCAGCCATCAACCCGATCAGCCCAGCGGCAACCCCGTGTGGTGAAAAATCAAGGTTTCATTTCGAATCTTGCCGTCTTTCAAATACCTTGTTCTTTGTCCCGGGACACTCCGGACGACCCGACCAAGCCCGACCGCCGACCATCAGTATTGCCCAGCGATACTATAGATGGCACCCCTCCCCCATAAATAGAATACTTTCTTGCCCTACGTGCCAGTCCCTAATACGATGGAACAGAGATCTGGTTTTCTCGGTAAGCGTCTTCCGGTGAACTGAGGAAATTTTCAAATTCCCACGTTCGCAACTCCCGCGAGAGTTCGGAACTGATCGGTGATTCTCAAGTTAAGGTTCGAACCCGATTGACGGCCACACGATGTTGAGAGGGACGGTACTCTCCTGACGGCATCAGATCATGCATATCGGCCCGCCCTTAGACGCAGCTCGGCCGACCTCACGCGGAGTGGACGTGATAGAGGACCATCCGTAAGGCTACAAGTGCAGGTGGACACAGATGAACGAACGTTCGAGGACTTTTATTGTGGTGTTCAGATAAGTTGGTGTGATGGGTTTTCCCCCAAGGTTCGCGTCAACTCCACACTGCACCACAGAACGTGTAAGGTGCAATGGAAATTCCACGAGAACTACACTGTGAGTACCCAAGTTCATGGGGTACCTACTTGCTCGGCAAGCAGGCGACCGACTCGATTTTCAGTCGAAGCGTCTAGTTCTCTAGCCAGGACCTCCTACCCGACTTGGTTACTTGGCAGACGGATTGCTGATATGTGAAGTTCCCTCTGCGTCTATCTCGTTTCTTACCAATCTGGCACCCGTACCCTGATAATCGTGCCTCCTAGTCCATTGACGCCTGGGTACCGACGAAAGAACGTGCGGGGGAAGAAGATGCACACCGCGAGAAAGGTCAGTGCTGATCCACTTCAGCGTCCAAATTCCCAACACTTATCGTCAATCTCGTGTTAACAATAAGCCCTGGCCGTTCTCACTGTGCGCGCGTGCAACCTTTCGCGCGGAGGGGGAGGTCAGACAGACGCCTACCAGGTCCTCGTGTTAACCCCGTGGCTGTGAAACAGGGAGGTAAGGGAAATGAATATAGTACCGGCGGCAATGGGACAGATGCGGCAACTCCGACAACGACAATGACGGTGATTCCAGGATCATCGCCAGTCACTGCGGTGAAATGCCTCTATTATATCGGGCCAGCAACTGCCACATGAGACTCAAGCTGGCCAGGTGTCATGAGTAAGTCGACATGCATTATAATACATCTCATGTGTGTCGCGAGGTCATCGGAATCGACCGCGGCGAGATCGGATCTATGGGACACCTGTGAACGAGTCTTCGGTAGCACACAATCCGGACTTCCACGTGCTGGCATTACTGCAGGCGGGTTGGACGCAGGAAGAACCCCGAACAGTCTCGCTACTTTATTGAGGTCTGATTGAGGCGGTACATAGCTCATGTGCATCAGGAAAAGTGGCACCATTCCACAGTGTGGATGCTTCTGGGAGCTTGGAACGAGCTTTCCAAAGAAAGAAATTCCCGTTGGGTTCAAACAATATCACAAGACATCATGACAACAATCAATGGAGGCCCTGGAGAGATAAAGCGATGTATAGAGCCGATCAGGTACATTTCCCAATTGTTCGCCTCCTTCACGCGTGTCGCATGTCGGAAGAGATCAACTGGGCAATCCCAGGAATTGCTGCAAAAAAGCACAGCAACTCGGTTTGTGGATAGGGGGAGGGGTTGTAGGGAGGTGAGAAGACTTATCGAACAACTTCGAGAAGCCATTGTCCACCATCAAGTGAGCGAGATCCGCCTTGCTGGTCAGGCAATTGAACGTTGAACCTTGGAGGCGATCTCAAGCACACGTGACATCAGGAAAATCTCGAGTCGGATTCTATGTAATTGATGCGCTTCGGGGAACTTCCTCATGCTCCATCCGCTTCCAAACGGTTCGGAGCGATTCCACCGGGGCACTTTTTCACGAACGTGCTTCCATTGAAACGTTCGGTCCATGGAAGTGCTTCGAAACATTCCCCTAAAGTTTTGTGTAGTATATCGTTGAGCAAATTGGTACTTATTCCAAGCACAAGGGTCATCCACTCCGTCTAAATCCGGTGCCCGCAGAACAAGTCAGATGAGCAAAAATTACTTGGCCGTGATTGCACGGGCTTTGATACGCTTGGAGCGGACTGTCGATACCAGAAGTGTTTCAAAGCGCTTCTGTGGTACCACCTATTATTCCAGGTGCTTGCATTTACTTGCAAGCTGACTCGGTACTCTCCCGATGGACCCGTTCCATAGTTGGTCGCTTGTGAGTAGGAAGTGTTGCGTGGCTGGGGTCGGGTTTTTGGTTGCAGACACATGGAATTGGGAACGAACGATTGGACGATCTATGGTAATGGGTAACTCGATTATCTGCGACCCCTTGCAGTTATAAAAATGAGTCGGAGCGAGGATGGCCCGGAAGAACTTGTGTCGCATTGCATCCAGATGTAAACTCCAGCTTTATTACGCGAGAATGAGATAGCGATTGTCAAAGATTGTCATTCATGTATCTTACACCCTCCTGGTTCACCCAGAAACATCGAATCGACAAAATATAAATGTCCCGCGTATCCGATCAAGAATGTACTGTAGAACGGAATTAGCCTAGCACCTTCAGGTAGTCGCTTGAACTTACCAGATCAGAAACCTCAATCGCCAGCCGGGTATCCGGAATCTCGTTCCCAGTTTTCCATTCCAAGATCTCAGTGGGACACCTGATGCGCAGGTCGCCCACGAGCCGTCCCAACCCGGTGTAGCCCTCCGGGCGGTCATACTCGAACCTTCCAGACCCTCGTCCCACCACAAGAATTTTGGGGGGTACATCACAGTCCCTCCGTGTCTTTGCGATCTCCCTCAATCCAGATTCCGGTCTGAAAATCACGATACGTTCGAGATATGTGAAGGGAGGCGGCGAGGGGTTGATTGGGGTAAGTACAGCGGAAGGAGATGGAACGAGGTCTGGCATTGCTGCGTAGATGTGGTGGAGCCCTTGACCACTGTCGAAGGAACAGCCCACGATATGCAGCTCCTTCACGTTCTCGATGCGGGGTGAGTAGGGAAATGGGTTCCCTCTTGGGCCAAAGAGGGAAGCCTGCTGCGACGTTCGGATGGAACTGAAGGTAGGTTATCAGTCCAAAACCGACCTCATTTGGACTAAAGGGCCCTGGAAGGGGTTCGCCGAGTACGATGAGATAGGCCAGGCCACCGACGGAGGAACGCGGGAGGCTGGATGGTGGTCATCGAAGTGAGAGCGAACAACGCCGCGGACGATTGATCCCCGCCTCCGGAGGCTCCGCGCCGAAGGAGGCGTGACAGTGCCTGCCTAGCTTCCGGCTGACCAACGGTTGCGCTCCGACTCCTTCCACACACCCCACACCTCCGGCAGAATCAGCCAGGTCGGTCTAACTTACCCCTCTCTCTATGGTGACTTGAAGCGAACTGGGAGTGGCCATACTGTCGTTATTTCCTTGGGAAGGTGCTGCCCAATTTTAGAATATCATGCGGTATGTTCCCTTCCTCTTCTTAGGCTGGGGGTGCGCGTACACTCTAGCATTTAGCTGGATTCGCTCCGCTGCCGTGGCATCGAATACCATCCGAAACCGCGATCAGTGGACCCTGAAACTTGGATCTGATACTGATTTCTTTCTGAACGATCCGTTATACTCTCTAGGCCGTCACACAAGACGCGTCGAGGAAATTTCAATCATCGCATACGAAGACAGGGGACTACGTTCACGTTGGGGCTGTGACTGCCTTTGGGGCCGCCACGATCAGCGGCAACGTCGAAAATCGGGAAGCACCTACGTTCATTTCTCTTAGCCTCTTCCTGCCACTATGCACTGGCGCTCTGCGTTGTCTCTGTGTTCAGTGCGTGTTTCACCGGGTGAGTTGAAAGGCTCAAGCTGAAGCCATTCTCACGTTGGTACCGATACTTTATGCATTCGTTTCGAAGCACGTCCATACCTCTTACCTCCGTGACGGCAGAACCGGACTTCCCAACCTCGCATACTAACGTGAACTGCACTTCCATTTGTCATTCAACGGGGAGGTATTGCATAATTAAGGATCGTACGAAGGTTCAATGTACAACATCATCATAACACCATCGAACCTGGTGGATACTAGTCCTGGCTGTTTTTCGTGGCTCACCAGGTTTGTCCTTAATTTGGTGCACGCATTCCAGAGGCTTACAGGTGTGATATGTAGGGAGGTTTGTCAAGGGGTGTCCGAGTCCGCGTAGGGGCGACGGCGAAGTAATACTACCATCGCCGTTCAAGGCGATGGTGATACGCGCCTCCTTTGTTCCAATTGGAGCTCGGAAGGCCGACCTGGGACCGGACAATGGCAAAGCCAATACAAATATATGCACCCAACGGGCCCAGATTTATCAGATTCAGCTACAGAGACCAGCATCAGCAACTCGTGGAAAGTCTGATACGTGCTGGTGATCGGGTTGCTTCTCCCACAAGGGCTTATAACCCATTGTAACCCTCCTGGGGGGCGCTTAGGACTGGGCTATATATCGTGATACAAGACATTATAACCCCCGGACAAATAAGGAGTTACAATCATTTGCCGGACTTTCCACGATTTGCTGATGAGGGAAATTGTACATCGGACAGCCTCGCTGTTCACTGAAGTGGAAGAAAGTGATTGGCGACTCAACGCTTTGAACCTCTCGTTGTGGGACGCTTTCCCGGACAGAGCAGCCACCCGCCACTCCCCGCACCGAAGCTCCCGCTTTCCTTTTCCGGCAGAGGGTTTGTTTCCGTTTTTGCATCTCCCCGAATTACCAGGACAAGGGTCGCGATGACGATTGAAACATATTTTAAGAACGGGAATATTCTGCATTCTCCCCATCATTCTCTATTCAATCTACGCTCGAATCTAACTAACTCTCCTTGGAAGTGGTGGTTCCAGTCGCAGCCGGATTAGCAGGGGTTTGCATCTCTCGAGAGTCGGGACTGGCGATTGTTCGAGGCGCACGACGGCAAGAGATCCGGGTCCATAGGGATGGGAATGAGACCAGGACCAGGCGCCATTGATAACAAACCTAGGAGGCCGAAACAAGTCCTCTTCGGTAAGATAGGAGGAGATCACGTCGAGTACTTCCGGTGGTGTCTGAACCGTAAAGTGGTATGAATTCGCAAGGCATCTCGCATGGACGAGCACACTGTTGATTCCTTGCTCGTAAACTCGAGCCTGGATATGCAGTAAACTATGAGAACCAGGGGAGGGTCAACTACGCTCGAGAGTCAGATCAGGAGGTTTCTGCCTTCTTGCAGGACGTCAGTCCTAGTCGCTCTCGAAAGATGTCCAGCAGCTGTCTGGTAGTCAATCCGTCGCCTGAATAAATGTCGCCCATCGACGGTGTGATTCTTGAACACGGGAGGATGTGGAGATACGGCGCCTAATGAACGGAAACGGCCCAAAAGCCATGACCAAGGCTGTCCTCTCAAGTCACCGTCGGTTCGCTGCCCGGTCATTCAAGAACGCCTCCGTCTCTGCACGGTTGTTCTCCGCTCAAAATGTCGCGCCGCTGCTCGTGAATCCTTCAAACGTCACCAAGGAGGCAATCTTCGTTGGCGCAAGCTCGCACACGCCAGGCTCCCCCACGCAAGGCCCACGAGGAGTTCCCGAAAAAGAGGTTGCCTCAGGCCCAATTTTTGGATCTTGACGAGGTCGTAATGGAGCACGAGTTGGGCTTGAAGCATATTATCCCCGACCCGGAGGTGTTTGTAAAGTTCTGTGGTGAGTGTTATGGATCTACTTCGGTGCCCAGTGCTCCGCGTTCAATTTCGCCCACGACTGATACAAATCGTTATACCCTAGAGCGTTCTGGGATCTTGAGATTCTCCCCCGTTTTCCTGTAACGCCAGACCCTGCTTGCAGCATGGATATTCGAACCTACCTCTATCCGGGTATGACACCCACGGAGTATTTTCATCACCTCGAACTCTCCTTACATCCCTCGCGTTCGGTCGTACAAATTCGAGCCAAATGGTGTCGAACAGCTCCAAGTTCGATTCGACTTCTGAACTTGTCCTCGATGCTCGCTCTCGCAGGAGGTACTCTGCAATTCCTTCCTACACAGACACCCACTCACTCCCACCCAGGTTCCTCAGCACCGGCCCCGAGCCTCGTCCTGGCATTTCGTCGGGACACATTCCGAACTCTTTTTCACTTCCATTCAGCCTCTTTCTCGCCCAAAACACGAGCACCGTACCCGGAGAAACTTACATGATTTTTAAGTTCCGTGAGCAGATCGTTGACGATCTCAAAAAGGCTGGGCGAGGAAGAGATTCAGGGGATCTTGGAGAGTAAGAGGTGGTGGCGAATTGTGGAAGCGGAATGACTGCGGGAGTGCCACGGCTGGGGTTGGACCTGCTTGGTATGAAAGGTGTCGCCTTGTACGATGAGGTGCGTTGATCTGCTCTCGCATCCGCAACAGGCGGGTTGATCGGATCGCCTTTACAGTTGGGCCGGGTATGCGATGAGATCCCAGACCTAAATCGCGAATGGAGCGTAATGTGTTTGGCTTCGCTGTGCTCGTCTCTACGTTGTGCAAATCATGGACCGTGCTTGGTTTCTTCGTGTTTACGTGCGGAGGGGGTGACGCCGGCGTCCCTCTGAGGCTCGCTGTTTTAGGTTTCTAATCATGCCATTGGGTCATATCGTATCTCACCGTTGATGCCACCGCTTGCAGAGGCAGCGAGCGCGATCCACGGACATACACTGCATTCTATTCTTGACCTTCGGACTGTACTCATATTGATTGTATCACATTTGGATGTGGACTCCAGCTGTATCACATCAATATAAGATAGTGTCCGCTATATCCCATCACTCGGACATCTTACATCTTCCCGCTTCACCCAGAAACACCGAATCGACAAAATTCAAATACACCGCGTATTTCGTCGAGAATGCGCTACAGGATGCAGTTAGCCCGGTACTATCAAGTTTCCGTCTGGACTTACGGGGCCAGGGGCATTACTCGCAGACAAGATATTTAGAATCTCGTTCTCGATTCCCCATTCCAACATTTCAGTGGGACACCCGATGCGCAGGTCGTCCACGAGTTGTCCTAACTCGGTGTAGTCCTCCAGACAGTCGTACTCGAACCCACTGGGTCCTCGTCCCACTATGATGGTTTTGAGGGGGATGCCACAGTCCTTCCGTGCCTTCGCAATTTCTCTTAATTTCGATTCCTGTCCGAGAATCACGATGCGTTCGAGGTATGGGAATGGAGGCAACGAAGAGTTAATTGGGGCAAGTAGACCCAACAAGTTGTGTCCCTCGCAGCGGAAGGAGATGGAGACAAAGTTCGGCATGGCTGTGTAGGTGTGATGAAACTCTTGACCATCGCCAAAAAACAGCCCACAATATGCAGTTCCTTCACGTTCTTGATATGGGGTTAATGAGAAGATAGGACCCCTCTGGGCCGAAGAGAACCCCCTGAACCTCTTCACGGGTGAATACATTGCAGGTGGTCATTTCGAGAGAGCCTCCCAGCCCACCGAAACGGATGAGGAGCTCTGACCCCTCCTTGGAAGGTGTGGGGACTGCAAGTATGATGCGGCGGCCGCCAGCCCTTTCCACCATGTCTTGTATTGTGGCCGCAACCGCGGGGAAAAAATAACCGTGTTCATTGCTGAACATGATCTCCGGGAAGCCCACCGCGACACCTGGGGGAAACCGAAGATAAAGCATCAGCGTGGCCTCGTGCGGACCAAACTCTAGGATGCGGGGGTTTGAGAGGTTAATAGGAGAGTGATCGGGGGTTTGGTCATGAGACCACGTTTGGGTGTACCAGTGGATGAGAAGGGTTTCCAATAAGGGACAGCCGCGGAGCAATCCCAAAATGGATTGGACTTCGAGGGTATTGTCTATGCATTCCAAAGCCAGGTGCGCGAGGTTTGGGGCAGAAAGCGATTCTGCAGAGATGGAGTACTGAGAAATGAACAGCTCGCGAAGAGACAGGAAATCGTGCCACATCTCGCTGTACATTCTATCCCCTCTAACTCCCCGCCATCCCTCCTCATCGGACCATATGTGTAGCCGTTCCATGGATGAGCGAAAATGCATGACCAGGTGGTGAAACTGTGGTATCAGGTCGTGGTTACGAGTTACAGTCAACGAAATGACCTTTTTCTCGTGAAGTCGAACATTCTCGAGGGCCGCAGTCGGAAGTGGTGGTTCGAGCCACAGTCGGATTGGCAGGGAGCCACATCTCTCGAGGCTGGCGATTGTTCGGCGCACGTGCCGGCAGGAAATCCCGGTCCACAGGGATGGGGATGAAATCAGGACCGAGCGCCAGTGATGGCAAACCTGGGACGCCGAAAACACGTCCTCCTCTGTGAGATAAAATGGGATCATGGCGAGAATTTCAGGAGGTATCCGAAAGGTAACGTTGAACGAGTTCACGAGATATTGTGCGTGAATGAGGGCATCTTTAATCCCTTCCTCGTAGACCCGGGCCTGAATGCGCGGTAAACCATGAGAAGGGAAGGAAAATCAACTACGGACCTCCTCGAGAGTCAGATTAGGAGGTCTCTGTTGGCTGGTGGGAGGTGAGTCAGAGTAATCGGCGTATACGAAGAGGCAACGAACACAGTGGACCCGAGCCGCTCCCGCAAGATATCCACCAGTTGGCTGATAGTAAATCTGCCGGCTGGACAAATATCGCCCATCGATGTTGTGATTGAACTTGAGAGGGCGTCGACTTCACGCGGCGCGGGGGGATGTCCGACGTCGATGAGACTACAGGCGTCTAGCCAGCGTCTAACCAACGGAAGCTATGTGGTTGTCCCCAAAAATCGCCGTCAATTCGCTCCTCGGTCATTAACTCATCCCCGAACTCTGTATGGCTGTCCCACACAGTCTCCCACCGCCGCTCGTGAACCCCCCGAACTGGTGCGATCTTCATTGACGGAAGTTCAAGGCACATGCCGAACTACCACGAAGGAACGTGAACCGGGTTTGAAGCATGTGATTCCCAACCTAGAAGACGTTGACCAAGCCCTGGTGAGTGCCACGAATCTACTTTGATTGTCTCCCCGTGACCCGTGTCTTCCTGCCTTTCACCCACAACTGATACATTCGTTGCATCCCAGAACCTTGAGGGACCTCGAGGACTTCCCCGCTGTCCCGTAATGTCAGACTTATCTGGGCGGTACCAACGTTCGAACACGCCCCCTTCCCAGGGACGACACCCTGTATCATTCTCCTCGCCCTGGATGGTGAACTACCAACCTGGAAGTCGACTTTGAATGCTGAAGAATCTTCCCGTCCACCCTCAGCCATAAACCAGCCTAATACCCTCCTTCTCTGTCATGCGGGGTATTCTATATCGAATTCGGGGCTTGGATTTGGCCCAATGACTTGGGATCTTCGTCATGAACAGATAGTATGGAAGAGTTTCAAGTTTGACTCACCCTCTGAAGTGGGAGTCAACACTCGCGCTCATGGGGGTGCCCTGTGTTTCCCTCATTCCTTTCCCACCCCCGCTCATTCTGTTCAGGTTCCTCGTCACTGACCCCGAAACTCGCCTCGACCTCGGATAGGGTGCAAGTTCTTACTCCCTGCCTACGTGCTCGGGGGGTCCGCGACCGACCCTCGTATAGGCGTATTATTTGTGATTGTCGTAGGAGGGAGAGTAAATTTCTGATGCTGGATCCCCGTGTTCCGAGCTGACCGTCGAATTACAGCGAATCTGGTCTGGTGTATGCCTCTTGGCGCGACGACCGGTCAGCTTCACCTTGCCACTCAAGCTCAAGGCCCGATCACCATTCGCCGCGGGGAATCAAACTCAGTATCTTTGCTGGGAACGCTGGGATCATGTAATCCTCGCGGACCGTTTTGCAACCATTCGTCACCCGAACCGTGGATCATCGCGAGCGAAATTTTCTATTGTATTGTCCGGCAGAGAGTAAGTTGAACGTAAGGCAGATACTGCCTGGTCGCCAAACCAAGCCGTTGCAGGTTTGCTTCCGGACAGCACCCGTATGGTTGGCGCGTTTCGGCGCTTGGATGCGCGATGAATTCAACCGGACGATTTCACATTCTCGATAGCAATCAGTGACAACCGGAGCTGTTATCTGGATCGAATGAAAACACGTTTTTCCGCGTACTTCTCCTGGTTCCAACCGGAAACCCTGATAGGCTCGGATTCTACGGGCAGCCACGGGATTGTATGCACTCGTTATTTGAGATTACACCTACTGTAAATTTGCGGGTGAATCCCGAGTGTCCGTAGAGGCAGTGGCAAATATATATGCGCGAGCCGCTCTGCAAAGTGTTATGTACTTGTGAGAGTACTGGAGTCTTTGGAATCACACAAGGAACGCGCCAACAACCGCAGACCTTCTACCCGTCTCGAGGGGTCCAACCAGGGCCTCACACGTACCTTGGATAACTGCCATCTCTCGAACCTCCTGTTCCGGCC
>Ga0307517_10005661_pt1 | contig 18723 bp, 21 predicted proteins | sample 23_EM_MG_FD_194515 | JGI IMG/M metagenome (GOLD analysis project Ga0307517, IMG submission 194515) | Populus trichocarpa ectomycorrhiza microbial communities from riparian zone in the Pacific Northwest, United States - 23_EM | ecosystem: Host-associated > Plants > Roots > Unclassified | place... | reverse complement strand
CCAAATCCTCGTCTTGGAGGTTCGGAAGGCATCTAATATACTCCTCCCAATCAAGGAGCTCGACGAGCTGACTGCTAAACTGTGGCGAAGACCCGTCGAGGTCGCGGAGTCGTAGTAAAGGAATCGGCGGAGTCATGAGGGATACCCCTAACTACAACACGCGGAGAGGGATGGATAGCCTGGTCGTGGTTGGCGGGAATGTACGAGATGCCTAATCTGGACCTCGAGGCTTAAGTATATATCGGGCGCCGGGTGTCACAGGCCGTTATACAAATGACGAAAGGTCGGGCGCGAGGAGGCGTCCCCGTATTTTTTGGCGCGGTGTCGACATCAGCCTCAAGTACCACCGCAGTGAACAAATATATAGCACACCGGCGGACGGGGCCGACCCAGTCGCTGCGGCAAAGGTCAGTAATAATGGTCAGTGCAACGTGTTCAACATTACTGACAACGGATTGTTTTTATACTACAAGCTCTGCCGGGTAAAATGCGTTAATGCTGAAAGTACTTTATTCAAAGACCAATTCGCCTCTTGAGCTTTCATCCCCGCTATGTAGTAAGGCAGGGCTCGGGACAAAACCCAGGGAACGAGTCGGATGCAAGTTTTGAACGCATCCCCCAAACTCGATTCAAGCGTACGAAAAGAGCCCATGGGCCGTCGTCCGCATGCTTTCCCCTGATCTAGCTCCCTTTCGGGAGGGATCTGGGTTTGGACGTGAAGATGAAGATTCGGCCCCGCGACTGACTCGCGTATCTGGACCAGAATGCGAATCAGGATAAGAGGTCTGGTGTCGCTTTGCAGGCGGTTTCGCGGGAGTGTTCATGGAGATCGCGGATGAGCGTTGCCGGAGATGACGTCCCGAGATCGCCGGCGGTAGCATTACGGGGGTCACGTCGTAAACCACTGAAGTGGTTGAGGGAGGTTGTGGTGAGGGGTGTCCTTGACATGACTGGATAGGGTTTTTTTAGCCGTGTCGTCACACTACAACCAACTGGGGACGGCGGATGCGTTGCAGGGATTGGTGGATGGAAAAAAATGCGGTTTCGAGGGCAAGGTCAATGGCACAGGAAATATTCGTTCGCCGGAGGGTGTAGTCCGAGTGTGTAACACAAATCACGTTGCCCGTGTGTCCAAACCCAGCGGCCAGCGACGTCGCCAAGCGTGAAAGGTGTGTACCAAAAAGGCGGGCGCTCGTTTTTGGAGCTGAGGGTCAATGTTCTCGAATTCTCCGCGGCTGGTCGCGCTTTTCAGGTCAGTGTTGTCATGCACGTCGCATGGACTCTGTCGTTTTTGGCAGCACGGCATGACGGCATGTGAGGTGGTGGGTGTAAGATCGTACCCACCGTCGCAATGACGGTCGAGACCGCGACTCTGGTGAAAGCCGCACGAACAAGGGAGGCCAAAGCCTACCTTTTCCAACACCCCACAAGCACCGTCGTTGGAAGGCCGCACGAAGCGAGAAAGAGAAAGAGAACGAACAGCAGCTGTGGTGTGAAGGAGTGTGTAAGTCGGAACGGTTTGTTGATAGGTTTTCTTGCATACCCATTCTCCTCGCGAAAACCTCGGGGAAGGGACTCAAATGATGCAGTAGCAACAAAACTCTGGGTGTGTCACCCACCAAAAGCCGAAGGGAAACAATAATTTCTTTTGCCGCCCCATCAAAGTCTGCAGGGAGACGGTATTTTCGAATATCGCACCCGTTCTGAGATCTGACGCTTGGTCAACCAGTGCTCCTGCTTCTCCGCTCATGCTTTCCCTGTGCGGTGTTTTCGACATATTTGGCATTGCCAATGCAGTTCATGCGAGACTGCGGGGATTGGGATCCTGGTGCAACTAGGCACAAGTTACAGAACATAAACTATTCGAGAACATATCGTATCTTGACTTGCTTCACCGTATTCCTCCAGCCCAAAAACCGAGCATGAGCCCAAACCGTCAGAACATCTCCACTCTCCGCTTTTTCGTACAGCCCTTTGTCCGAAATCTTGATGGTGTGCTCCTTCAACTCACCATGCGCATGAAGGTTCCTCACCACCTCGCCACGCCACTTCTCTGCAGGTGCCTCCGAGGACGATCCAATTGACAACTCGAACCACGTCCAACTGTTACGATACGTCCCATGGTCCTCTGGATAACTTGACCATCCCTGATCCTTGGAAACAATGGTAACCACAACCTCTCTCAGCTTTTTCCCGGGAGGGATCGGCTTGGATATGAGATAGGAGACGCTGCCATCGGAAACGTGGATAGTCTCTTCGTGTTGATCAACGAGCACCGTCTCCGGCTTGCGTTTCTCGACAGCCCCCGCCATAACCGAGCCGTGCCCCGACAGTTGTAACAGGTAGTGCACGCGTCGTTTGACCCTCGTTCGACGACCCTTTGCACCGTACTTGGATATGCTACTCCCGCTGTGATGTGGCAATGCGAATAAGTGACCGATCGAGCTGTTCGTGGGAGTGCTACCAGATAAGGTGGAGTGCATATCCACGAGAGTAGTAGAACCTGAGATTTAATTAAACATCAGTCCCGTCGTTCGCCTCGCGTAAGCGGAACGTACTGGGATCCCACGTATAGTAATCTGGGTGTTCCAGCAATTCCTGAGATCCCCGGGGCCTCTCTTCGCCGAGTGTTTCCAAGGCTTGTAGCACCATGGGCGCGGTGGGCCGTTCTTCCGGGCCGTGACTCCAACAAGCTTCAATCTGCTCCCAAAGAACGTCAATCAACCCCTGCGAAGTATCCCCATGTGGCCACTCAGGCCGCAATCCCGTGGTGACCTTGCCTATAACTTCCTCATCACTGTCTCCGGGAAACGGGCTGGTACCGGACAGGACCTAGTGTGGGGGACGGGGGAGGTGAAATACAGACCAAAACTTGGGGACAGAGACCGGGCAGATCTACCTCAAACATCACGACACCAAACGAATAAACATCAGCACATTTTCCGTCATCCACAGATCTGACCCGCTTGTCTTCTTTCTCAGCCGTGAGAACCTCCGGTGCCAGCCAGCGAGCGTTAGTCGGGATCGACTTGGAAACCTCGTCACGCAGGGTAAGTCCAAGGCCGTACTCCGAGATGCGGGCGACCCCGTCGCTATCTACCAGGACATTACGCTATGAGGTTGTCAGTCCCCCAATCTTGGGATGAGAGAATTGTGACTAACTCCTGTCAAGTTCCCATGAACCAGATCATACTGATGCAGGTAGGTCAATCCCCGAGCGACGCCCAATAACTGGTATCGATTAGAGTTCGGGATCGTTCAGTAGTCGGCAGCGGCGGCGGGAGTAACCACGTACCAAACCGAGTTTGTCAGTATCTGGGTGCTCGCGCATGTAATCGGACAGGTTCCCATTGGACATCCAAGGATATACGAGGGAGAAGGGAGGATAATCGGAGCCGAACCCAAGGAAATTGACCACATTAGGATGCCGGAGTCGCTTCCACATCACCGCATTGGTGCACAGTCTCTGTAGGAGCCCAAACAGGAACGGCGTCGGTAAGGGACGTTTTGGAGAGGGGAAGTGACGCACATGCTTGAAGGCACTGAAATTCTCGATGCGGTCCAGACTAACCATCTTGACAGCCGCCAACCGCCCATCGATTGACCGTTGATGGGTGCGGGATACTTTCCTTGTGGGGGAGGAACCGTCATGAGGTTCAGCAAGGCTGCTGTAAGAGATCCAGTAGCTCTTCGGCAGAAGGCCACACCTGACCGAAACTTTCTGAAGCCCACGTAAACATTGGCTACGTAGTGTACCGTCATTCAGCGAGGAGCTTAGGACCTGAAACAGAAATGATTCGTGATCAAGGGAAGGGGGTAAACATTGAATGGAAAAACCCACCCGATCGAAAACCTCGATGAGGACGAGGGTCTCAGCCTCTCGCATCCCCAAAAGTGCATTATCTCCGTACTCAAATATATGACGGAGCTGTTGGATGTCAACCTCGGAATTCGCATCGAATTCGGCGAGGCCTTTGAGCACGGCGATGTCCGGGGTAGTCTTCTCCAGAAACTCGACGAACGTCTCCACTGGAGGCCTTTTCTCCACCTCTTGAGCCAACGAAGATCGTATGATCTCCCAAAACTCATCCGAAAGTCCAAGTTTCTTCCCCTTTGGAGGTCTCTGTGGTCGCTCGTCATCTACGATGCTTTTCATGACCATTGCCGAAGTCTTGTACTCTGCGAACGGCACTTGCCCGGTGAAGACCTGAAGGAAGGTACAAGAGGGAGTTTCGGAACCGGCACACAATGTACCACGACGCACGCTGCTCACCTCAAAAGTGACCATCGCCAAAGCAAATACGTCTGATCCACGTGTGGAGAGATTAGACTTCCCTTCGTCGTTGATCCTGAAGAGCTCGGGTGCCATCCATCGCTGGGTTGCTTCGAACTCAGACGTGGAGGTCTCCATACAATTGAGATCGGCGATACTGGTGAGCCCGAAATCATTGAGTCGCGCACAACCTGACATATCGACGAGGATATTATCCTGGGATGAGGGATGGTGAGATACTGCCAACTAAGGCCAAGTGGGGAGACAAACCCCTTTCAAATCTCCATGCACGATATCTTTGGAGTGTAAGAACGACAAACCGCGACTGATGTCGAGCAACTGAAGTCTCGTCAGCCCGATACCAGCGTATACTCAGGTTGACGCACCAATTGCAATCGACTGATTTCGGGATTTTTCCCAACGTAATCCCGTACATTTCCATTTGGCATCCACTCGGATACCATGCAAAGAGGTGCATGTGACTCCGAGACCCCAAGGAATGGGACAATATTGGGATGTGAGATCCGCCTCCACATCACCACTTCCTTACAGAAGATCTTGTGATGATTGATAGTCGGTCAGGGCCGCTAAGGATATATCGGAAACACCAGATGAATTACCTTCCTGACCTTCCGTACGTCATTCTCCTTGTACACACGGAGAGCCTTAATCGCCACCCGTTTGTCGTTGTAGATGCCTTCCCACACATCGCCGAAACTGCTGGAGGCGACGGGGTGCTCAGTCGTTTGGATCAAGTTTTCGGGTATGATGTGGGAAGCGGGGAGTAATCCCACTCGACCGCAAAGCTGGCGGAACTTCTTGAATATCTTCACATCACGTTTTGGAGCCGTAAGAGCCTGTGTCGTTTGGTGATACTGAGAATCACTTCACGGAATGGTACATTTTTTCGGCGCACCTTGTCAAATACCTCCAACAGCGCCTTCGTCCTTTCTGCGTCACCTACCAGGAGGGTAAGGTACAGGTTGTATAGTCCGCGCTCCATGAATGCGATCCTCAGGATTTTAGAGAGATCCTCAGGGTTCTGATCGGCGCAAAGTCCATCAAGTCGGGCCGCGAGGGTGGTAATTTCACCAAGTAGCGATGCGGTGGTCAATTCCTTGTTGGCCTTCCATGAAGACTCTCCATCCCAGTGGGCAGTCCCTTCCGTGAGGGTCGCTGTAGAAGGTGAGTTGGCATTCATCAGGACTGTCATCCCCGGTAGTTGGTTTTCTCGATAGATTATCCTTCCCACTGATGAGAGTTAGATCCTGATCCGTTTACTGAGGAACTAACTCTACCTTTGCTCGCGTCCACCGTGATATGTGGTCTCTGCTCGGCCGATAGAATTGGCATATCGTCCTGGTAATCCTCCGCCGAAGGCACCCCGCAGCCCAACATTAAAAGACTCCTTCGCAGCACGCTGTGCGATCCACAGGGGGTGAATTGCACAGGTGGATGTATCTCGGGGCCTCCAAAGTCCGTGCGCTGGGAGCTGTTCCATAGTACTTTGGAATCGATGCTGCAGTCCCTGTCGAAAGCGTGCCCAGGTTCAGGGGGGGTATTTTCGAGGTCGCAGCGTCGCCAGAGCCGGTAAGGAGGTGTCGGGCAGTGTGGACCTTCGAATCCTGTAGGCGTGATTCTAGAGGGAGTGATGGACGAGGACGCACGATAGAATGACCCCCATGGACAGATGCACCCCACATTCGCGTCGTCCATGTTCGTATCAGTGAAATCCGCATGATCTTGTCGGACGACTAAAGCCCCCCGCAAGTAACGAACCACCTCCGCGGTTTCCGGCCGCTGTCGGGGATTCTGATCCAAACACCGCCGAGTCAGGTCCCATAATCCATCAGTCAGAATCGAGACGTTTGGCCGCTTTGGGAGTTCCCCAAGCAAAACTTTGGCCATCACCGAGGCAGGTGTGCTATCGGCGAACGGAGCAGCCCCACCGAAGACCTTGTATCGATGAATAACGCAGCTACTGGGGACGGTGTCACGATCCATACCTCAATCACGACCATCCCGAACGAATAGATGTCTGTTTCCTTGCTTATGCCAATTCCCCCCCGTAGGATCTCCGGTGCGGCCCATCGTATGGAATAGTACTCGTGAGCGGGTATGGTGGGTTCCAGGCTCGGAGTTACGGTGGCAAGGCCAAAACCCATAAGACACGCGTGCCCTGCACCGTCGACAAGAATGCTTGGCTAATATATTGGTCAGTGGGTTGCGGTAATATTTTTCAGATTTTACATGCCCCTTTAAGGTCCCCGTGAGCGATGTGGCGGGAGTGGAGGTAATACAGAGCCTCAGCGACTCCGAGTAACTAGCAGGATGTGAGACATTTGCATCACACATGAGGGGGAAACCCACAAGATCAAGTCGATCAGCGCCAGGGTTCTCCTTTATGTATCCCACGAGATTCCCACCTGGCATCCAATTCGAAACGAGTTGGAAGGGGGTGTTAGTAATACCCAAGAAGGGAACGATGTTAGGATGCCTCGCGTGCTTCCACATGATGGCCTCCTGGTAAGACTTTGGGGCCCGTTTTAGAGCGGAAAGCGGGAAGGGAAAGAAAGGATAGCGTACCATTTGAACCCTCCACATATCTTCATCAGAATAAGTGGAATAAGTCCGGGTCTGTTTGACGTGGACCTTGGAGCCGTTGAGGGTTCCCTCGTAGATATCGGCAATGGCTCCGGGGACGACCGGGTGGGAACTGGTGATCAAAGGGATGCCTGGAAGCGTGTACGACTTGGGCAGTATCTTCCAAGTTTTGCAAATCAATTCGAGTGCGCGAAGACATCCCTTGAAAGCGGAACTGGTGGGAGCGAGAGTATCGAGCACCTGCGCCGGTTTTAAGAACCGGAGTGGGAGTGGGAGTGGGGTACGCACATCGTCCAGGTACTCGACGGCCCATAAGGCGTCCTGATCTGAAAGGTTGGGAACGTGATCCTCGTTGTTTCTCTCGTCGAAGAGGGTGGTAAGCTGGTCGGAGAATTGTGGTGAAGCCCTGTCCAGCCGACTGAGTTGTTGGATGAAGGGATTGTGGGAGGACATGTCATATTCTGTAAAGGGCGAGAACCTGGTCGGTACCAGGGTATATGTGTGTCATCTGCCAGACGCACGCCTTCCTTGAGGCAAGAGCGTGTTTCCAGTTCGATATTAATCGTCTGCCGCTTCATACGGGAATGGGGCTGGGCCATCCCGGCATCGCGCGCGATACCGGGCCGCAATCTGTTCATCGATGCAAACAGCCGAGAAATCAAGCAGAGCCTGGACGTCTGGACGAGAGCATTCACTGAAGATCTGGCCAGGCTTGCACACCGACCATTCTGGAGACCCAACCCTGGTCGGGATGACCATCAGCTCCCCCCACATGATGGGGACCGGCAACCCATCGGAAAATTTTGATTCCGCGCGGAATTCCCGCACACTCAATCTACCCGCATTTTTATAAACTCCTCAACGACTGCTGCGCACGCCACACACATTTTGAGAACATGTATCGGGAGGATGTTTTGCGGGGTTTGATGCAGTCATGGGACTAAGGGAGGAAATTACATCAAATCGTAGAAATTGGAGTTTTCCTTAGGATTCCCTCTAACCCGGCCAGCGATCGACTCGTCGAGTGAAAAACACCACCCGGACAGGGGCATAAACGCGACTCTAACTCCAGAAGCACAAAAAACGCATACCTCGAGTTCGGCACAACATTTTCGGTCTTAGGCATGGCGTCAAGCATGATGCTCGACGACATGGATTGTGGCGAAACCTAACGCCCACAACATCTCGACTGCCGAGGAAGGACATGCCTTTTGCAACCTCCAAGATGAAGGTTTCGCGCGAAGTGTTGCTCCCCTGAAAAATCCCAATTAGTAATAGGTGCGCAACCGCGCCGTGTGTTGTCTCCGCGCATCGAATCCGATGTTCTTGCTTTGGGTGCACTGCAGGAGAGTTTAAGATACCCTCACCAAGGAACCAATTTCAAAATATCACGCGTGACCAAAGCCGACTGCCGGTCCCCAGTACTATTATAGTAGTACTAATGTTCTCGAATAGAGCTTGTGACCCAAAATAACACAACTGTCCAAACGTTCACAGCGGGCCAACGTAGTCACAGCAGCGGATATAAGTATACGTAGTAACGAAAAAGGGGCCCTCGTTCGGGTGGACATACAAAGGAACAATGGCACAATGATTTCGCCGATGATGGTGCACCTTCAAAGTTGTAATCTAGCACACCTTCAGCGCGGAGATTGTCAGCTCATAAAAACACCTAGGCATAAAGGATCGTGTGTCATGACCATTCCAGTGCCTTGAACACGGCTTTGTGGCAAACCACGAGTATGCTTACCTCCTCTGTTGGCCACTAAAAATCCACCATGTTTGCCTGCAGAAGCCGATGCAAATGGGGCCACAACATTCATGAGCGGGGCAGGCATCATGGTATTTGACACCGCTTCATGGTTTCGTAGAAGGAAAAACCGCGTGGCCTTCGATGGCCCGCTGAACTTTCTGGTAACCCCACAACGGCCATGGAGCTTGACAACAGACGGTTTGACCGAGCACCTGGTTCATCGGCAGGCATGCCATAATCGGCCACAAAATCCATGTGAGAGAAAGGAAACCCGCCAATGTTGACGGCGAACAGTGAAAGTCACGTTAGCGGCCAGGCAGGTTGAGCGTGTACGAGGCAAAGGGAGATGGCTGAGGTGGGATTGTTGAAGACAAGCAGCAGCACGGGACTGAGTGGGTGATGTGACCGGGATGTGCCATGTGTGACAGGCGACACAGGGCGAGCGCTCCGGAGGAAAAGTTTTAGTAAAAACTCGCGGTGCGCGTCGCTGCAGCCTGGGCCTGAACACTCCTGTAACGGCAGTCTGCCGGATGGGAGTAACGTTTCGCATGCTCACGACTCATATAACTGCCTCATGTGAATGGCCTGGACCATCGTAACCACCGGCCCAACACAAGCTATCCTTTCCCTTCAACCTCCATCCACACAGAACCCCCCACCATGTCCAGGAAACGCAACGCTGTCGCTGCGCCCCACAATCCGACCCTCAGAGGAGCCGCAATCCGGGACTTTGCAAACAGTAACCTGGCACTCGAACAGTCAAGGCAACGAGCTGCCGTTTTGCTCAATAGCAAGCCACTACTGCGAAACGTTCTGGGGTTGACACCAGAGGATCAGACTAAATTTGTGGACAAAGTTGATCAGGTATGTCGAGATATCTCGTTCTTGTCTTCGAAATTTTTGCTCCATTATTTTTACAAAGGCATATCCAACTGTCAACTCATACGATGCGAAATTCGTAACGGTCTTGGGGGAGATTTGCAGTGGAATTGAGCGACTTCCAACTTCAGCTGTACTCTCCACGGGGCTCAAGGAACATCGTACTATCTCTATAGCGTCTGGAGGGTTCACGGACGTCTGGCGAGGAGAGTATCATGGCGCTCGGGTCGCTATCAAATCTTTCCGGATATATCCCGCCAAAAATCTGAAAGAGGCAAAGGAGGTGAGCATATGATTAGCGTTGGAGATATGTTCTCAAGCAAAATTTGTAGATTTTGTGGAAACGGGTGCCAATGTGGAAGAGACTATCCCATGAAAATCTCCTATCGTTTTGCGGTGTCAACATGACGCGTTTCCAGCTCGCCCTTGTTTACGACTGGGGGCAAAACGGCAACATTAGTCAGTACATAGCGTCACATCCCCGCGCATGTCGAATATCTCTGGTGTGGAAAACTTCTGTTTCTGTGGCAACTACAGCAAACTACTAATTTGGTATTCCTTGTGCGCGTTAGTTGTTTGATGTCGCAAAGGGCCTGCAATACCTTCACTCGCTTGACATCCCACATGGGACCTTGAAGGGGGTAGGTGATCTTCCTGACCTCTCGGGTTTTATTTCAACCGCCGCACTCGCAGCGTCCATATATCTTTTTCTTCGGCCCTTTTTCGTGTGATTATGCTGATTTCGTGGCGACAGGCAAATGTCGTCATTGACCAGAGAGGTCGCGCTCGTTTGACAGAGTATGGATTGGCCCCGATCACCTCCGGTCCGAGTTTTACCACAATTGCAACCCCAGATGGCGTCAGGAATTCCAGGTGGCTGGCCCCGGAAATCATAGACCCATTTCGCAAAGGGAATAGAATGTTGGTGATGGAGTCGAAAGCTGCCGACGTGTTCGCTTTTGGGATGTTTGCGGTCGAGGTCTTCACCGGTAAGATACCGTTCGAGGAACAGAGGAACGAAGCGGTAGTGCTCCACCTCTGGGAAGGAGGCAGACCGGAGTTGCCAGGAGATGCTCAGGCGGTAGGACTTACTGGTGAAACGTGGAACCTCCTTGAGAGTTGTTGGCAGCAGAACCCCAGGAAACGACCTACGATGAGAGAGGTCGTGGGGAGATGGCAGAAGTTTGTTGGAAACAGCAACGACGTTATTCCCGAGTGCGTACAAATTATTCTAGTAGTTCGGACCCCGTCTTCGGTTCCGTTCTCAACCGCTTATGATCGACCTAGGGAACCACAACCTATGGCAGGACCCACTAGACCCCGGGCGAAGACTGAGGCCCCCAAACCTCCGCAGAACTCTGAACGCGCCCGAACGAGATCTGAGGTTGTTCAAACCCGATGGAGGTCGGAGGTCGTTCGACCCTTAATGAGCTCTGAAACTGTTCGACCCAGAACGAGTTCCGAGGCCGTCCAATCAGGAACAAAGCCTGAGGTCACCCAACGAGTTCCAAAATCCGTTGTCCCGCCACGGCCACAGTCCCTAGATCCACCGTGTGAGTCCGTCTTTCCAAGAGGGTACTGATCCCGGGTATTGATGTGCGGATCCTGGAACAGACAAACGCAGGAGATGCTTTTGTGGAATGTTTTGATCTTGTAGTCTCCGGACTATTATTGCGCCCGTGTCGCGGTTTTCCATCCATGCGAGTGTACTTTTATGTAACTTGGAGTCCATCGGTAGCAAACCAAGGGACAGTGCAGGGGAAATCCAATATGTTTCTGATTCTACTTACATGCCAAGCGCGTATTTATCGCGTACAGGTTGCGGGGCCTTGTCGTCTCTAATGTCTAATCGACACACTCGAACGGGTCTGGGAGTGAATCGGTCTCCCGAAGGTTTGGGTACCCTTGCGGCCACAATACGTGTTGCCGAACTTGAGTTGGAGAACGCGGTCATACCGAGACAGTCCCAATTGGTTGAGGTAGTAGGTGGCGCACCTTCCAAACCCGCCACGGCGGAAGATCTCATCACTTCCTGTATCTTCACGTACTACGCCTTCGTACTATATTCTTGGTCTCCATGCTATCGCAAGGGTAACCTCGGGCTCGGGTTGGACTTGAGGCAAAGAGAATTCTGTTGGTCGAGTCCAACGACACTGACGTCGACGAGATCACGCTCAGTGGCCCGAAATAACGGTATGATCGCCGAATCAGACGCCACGCGAACCCCAGAGAACCCGAGCCCCACATGTCAGGGGACACAACAACACTTTGTAGCACTTTCGAATCATGTCGGTCGCTACTAGATACACCGCATACACTGCGTGCTAAATACTTGGATTCGAAGGGAGACATTCCGATGGGATGGAATTGCAATCAGCCGTTGAAAACATCTCGCCACCGTTGGAAAAGCGGGGCTTGCGCGTTTTTGCTATCTGTGATTTTCGCGGGTCAAGACTCCACTCGACGAGAACATACTTTGTGGGTACACACACCAGAGTGAACGAGACTTGCGAGAGATTGGAGGACAGCGTTGATTCCCGGTCGCTCTCTTGCCTGCTCATGCCAACACTTGTAAGCTATCTTCCAAATTGCCGGGGTCATTCCTGGGGCATCAAAGTGACGGGGCTTCTGTGGTCGTTTGCCTTTCGAGACCATGACGATGACACTGTGGTCCGCGAACTCGGGAAAGGGCATCTTTCCTGTCACAAGCTGGAAACAAAATAATCAGAACGCGGGCGTGTCATACATTCATCAAATAGACACACCTCTACAATGACCATTGATAAAGAGTACACGTCTGACATCGTCGTCGGTTCTCTCTCCCGGGTGCTTGCGTCGAGACGCTCTGGGGCGGACCAGCGGATCGTGCAGCCGTAGCGGGGAGTCGAAGCACTAACTGAATCGGTGTTCTTTGTGAACGAACAGTTTGAAAAGTCAGAGAGATGAGGACTGCCATCGGTATCGATAAGAATGTTTGGCTGGGAACGGTATGTCAGTCAAGAAAAATGGCATGATAAGCCCCACGTACGCTTTTCAAATCCCCATGCACTATTTCATTGTTATGAAGATAGTCGAGGCCACGGGTGACCCCAATCAACTAAGATTCAGTGAGCACAGCATCAGGTTGTTAATATGTCGGACATACCAACTCCAACCGATCGACTTCCGGGTGTTCTCTCACATATTCCAGTATATTTCCATGCTCCATCCACTGAGACACCATGCAAAACTCAAACAGTTCTGGCGCCACGCCTTCAATGGACAAGACGTTGGGATGTTGCACTCGCTTAGAAACGATGACTTCCTTGCAGTATTTCTAGACGGAGGATCACCAGTTAATATTTAATTGAGTCAGCGCTTGTCCTGCCTCATACCTCCTTGACCCGTTCAACAAGGTCTCCATCACATACACGAAGCGATTTGACCGCAAAAACCCGATGTTCCCCATCAGTGAGTTTCCAAACGTCAAAAGTTACGCTGGACGCGAATGATTGTTGGTCGGGTTTGCTAAGCTTGCCGACAAATACATGTGAAGTGGGAAGGATTCCATATAAGCCGCATGTCCCACTTAATGCTCGTATGCAATGTTTTCGTAGATCTGAGTCAGTTGAAAGCCTATCAATGATCTGTCGTAGATTGCTATGAGCCAAGCGTCCTGCCATGAACCAAGCATGAACTGACCCTATCCAGACTGTTGATATACGATAGTGGGTCGATGTTCCGTTCCCGGAGGTTATTGATGCAATCTAGATAATCCTCGGCTTCAAATGCGGCGGTCAACACCTGGTTGATATCTTGAGACGTTCCCAAGTTGGCGACTTTCATCAGGGAGACCGATGCGGAGACTGCCTGGTTATTCACAGGTGATGTTTCCAATTGTCGAATTCCTTGACGGCTTGTCATTTCCACTAGCAAAAGTAGGATCCCGAACGTCAATTGGTAGGAGGAGAAGCGTGGGACTTGTGATGGAATGGGAAACATACCGGGACTACGCACTGTGGAAGGTGACTCATCATTAGCCTCTGTCCCCAGATCGCCATCAAAGCTAGGAGGTAATGGCTGCCAAGTTGTGGAAACTTGTTTCAAACGTTCAAGTACGGCTTCAACGGTGGGGCGGTCTTTTGGTTGGGGTGACCAGCATCGTTCCAGGATCTCCCACAAGCCGCCTTTGAACCACGCCCCTTCTGCTTGTGGTCTTTCCGGATGTTCACCTTCGACGACCTTCCGCATGACGGTAAACCGATTGTAACGCGAGAAGGGAGCCCGGCCACTGAGAACTTCGAGTATCACCATCCCTAGGGCATAGCAATCCGATTTCTTCGTTGGCCGACTATCCTTGAAACCGAACAGGTCTGGTTCGAGAAGCTCTGGGCTCATCCATCGTGTCGTGCCACCTGTCATGAAGGAACTGGAGGCCGTTGGGTTCGTGGGATCCGAGACAATCGTCAGAAGTCCGAAGTCTGCTAGCCGCGCACGGCCATCCCGGTCAATCAGGATGTTGACCTAGGTAAAAAGTGCGTCAGGGGGTCAATCAGCGAGAAATGTTCAAGGTCATACCCCCTTCAGATCCCCATGTATCATTGCCTGACTGTGCATATAAACCAACCCCTGAGCGACGCCCTTGAGCTATCAAAAGCGATCGTCGGTGAAAATTGCGGTCAGTAGCAGGAGTGAGACCCTACAAGCTCAAACCGATTCGCATCCCGGTGGGCCTCGATGAACTCGTTGATGTTCCCGTTTGTCATCCATTCCGAGACCATCACAAATTGGTTGTTGTCCATTGTCACTCCCAACAGTGGTAACACGTTTTGATGATCAAGGGTCTTCCACGTTACAACCTCCTTACAGAACATCTACGTGGTCAGCATCAGTTGGTCAACACACTTTTTGGCAGAATGTGGAAACCCACACTCGTGTACTTAGCAAAGTCACCCGATGTATAAACCCTCAGAACCTTGACCGCAACTTGACAGCCTTGGTGTTCGCCCTTCCAAACATCCGCGAACCCGCCGCGATACAGTGGGGGATGTGACCGATTATAGCAAAGTGGGATTTGGACTGATCCGGGAAGCAAACCCTGGCGACCGCATATCCTACGCAAGGCGCTCAGGCATTTCCTCCGGAGCGACGGCGCCAGGGTATCCAACATCTACTCGGCAATATGGGAGAGTTGAGTTCAGGTCAGTGTCCCGTTCCCCCGAGATGAAAGAGTGGGGAATTACCTCATCTATCACATCGACGAAGGACTGAGCATCATCCCCACTTAGACGCCTGACCACCTCGATTTCTTCGCCGTCGGAGAAGATGTCCGTGATCAGGGAGATCCGCACATCTGTGGCAAGAGGACGGTTGATCAAGCGTTTCCATGCTGGAGTCCCGCTGCACGTGGAAAACCGGTTAGGCCAGTATATGCTTGGTTACGGGGTTGAAATTTACAAGCCGCACAAAATTCGCAGCACTTGTGGACGCAGTTGAGCTTCCTGATCCCAGCATCGTTGCGTCAATGTCCATAACTTGTCCGTCAAAGTCGGGTGGGTCGGCCGTGGCGGACGCTCGCCACCCATAATCGCCAACATAGCCGCGAGAGGTGGTTTGTCACTAAACGGAACAGCACCAGTAAAAGCCTTTGTTCAAATGAGTGGGAGTTTATCAGGCGCCAGTCCCGGGTAAGTTGCCCGGAACGGACCTCGATCGTGACCATCGCAAATGAGAAGACATCGGCTTCCTTGCTATACGTCCCCCGACCGTTTAAGATCTCCGGCGCGATCCATCGTGCACTGTGTCCATACTCTGCTGAAGCACTTCGTATCAGATCTAAGTTTTGAGTGACCATTGCAAGGCCAAAGTCTGTGATCCGGGCACGGCTAGTGGTGTCTATAAGGATATTTGGCTGGCTAGACGTCAATATTGTGGTGAAATGAGATCTAGTATGGTCGCGTACTCCCTTGAGACCTCCGTGAGTTATGTTGCAGGAGTGGAGGAAGTTAAGGCCTTCAGCGACATCAGATAACTGGCGATGGGATGAGAGTGTCGTACAACGCAGACGAGGGGACACGCACGAGACTCAGTCTATCTGCATCTGGGTGGTTCGTAATATATTCCGTCAGGTTGCCGCCGGGCATCCACTCCGAAACGAGTTGGAGGGGATCGATGGTCGCACCGAGAAGGGGGACGATGTTTGGATGTGCTAAGTGTTTCCACATCACGGCCAACTGGTAGAAGGTCTGTAATTTGCGTTAACTTCCGAGAATGGGGAAGCATGACATCGAAAACGCACCTCCTTGACCTTCTGCGGGCCTCTCTTAGGGCACAAACTTACACGTTGAATCCGTACCTTCGAGCCATTAAAGGTCCCCTCATACCCGCGTCGAGAGACGGACGGAATGCTAATGTCCAGAAGAGAACCCGAAAGCGTGCACGACCTCGGTAGCACCAGCCTCTCACTGCACACTTTTCCGAACTCGTGCAGAAGTTCCTGGAATATGTGACCTGCAGGGTCAGAAATGTCGATGAGAACCTACGCCGGTGCTGAGCGCGGAGCGGGGAGAAATGGTTTGGAGACTCACGCTATCCAGGTACTCGACGAGCCACACCAAGTCCTCGCCTTGCAGGTTCGGAGCAGCGGTTCGATATTCGCCCCCGCGAAGGAAGTTGCTAACCTGGTTGTGAAACCGGGGCGAGGTTCTGTCGAGGTCGTGGAGTTGTCGCAAGGGACTGGGCGGGATCATGGGGACGTCTGGCTTATACAGCAAGCTGCAGTCCGAGAGTTGAACGGATAGGCTGGTGGCGGATAACAGAGAAGCAGGCCACCAGATGCCTTGCTTATTCCTCGAGGCTCATAGGAAGCGCCAGGTGCCATTGGTGGTCATTCAGATGAACGGGGCATCTCAAGAGAACACGAGTGGCAATCCCGCAACCGGGGACCGAGGCTCGGTCAAAAGAGGTGCAGAAAAGGCGGGTCTATGATTGGCTGGAATTTCGTGGTGAATGTTGCAGACAGGATAGCACAGCGCCAGCTTTGGCGCTTGGCCAACCGCTCCTCACGCGTTCCATGTGCGGTGTTTTCTACGCATTTGGCGTTGACTATGCAGTTCGTGCGAGAATGCGGGCATAAGGGCAATTGTAGGTACAAATTACAGAGTACGAACTAGTACGAACTACTCGTCAACATATCGTATCGTGACTTTCTTCACCGTATTCTTCCAATCCTGGTACCTGGCGAAAACCCAAACCGTGAGGACATCTCCACTCTTCGCCCTCTCGTACAACTCTCCATCCGATATCTCGACGGTGTGCTCCTCGGATTCATCGTGTGCATGAAGGTTCCTCACCACCTCCCCGCGCCATTTCTCAGAACCCTCGAGGGTCCAACTGACAGCTCAAACCAAGTCCAGCTGTTACAATACGTCCCGTGGTCGTGTAGGTACTTCGACCATCCTCGGTCCTTGGAGACGATGATGATGATGACTTTCCTCAGCGTCTTATCTGGAAAAATTGGCAGAGAGACCAGATACGGAATGTTTCCATCACGAACGCTGACCTCCTCTTCGCGTTGGTCGATAATCTCAGTTCCCCGCGTAGACTCTTTAACTAGCTCGCATGTTCTTACTGCCTCCGTTGTCGCGTGCCTCGGCAAGTGCAGGAATCTGCGCGCAAGTTTCCCGACCTGCGTGCAAAAACGGTGACTGGTTCCACTGCTTCTGTGTGTGCCGCTACCAGTGCACATCCCCAAACCCGCCACGATACAGCACACCGCTGGTTGAATTGTCACATAACTCGATTTTCAGCGACCTGGGAAACACGGCTGCCACCACCGTTCATGACCTGACCGCCGGTAGCGCTGCAACGATCCGCGACGTCTTCGGTAGGGCCGAGGTTCTTATCGAAGAACAAGTTCGGTGCTGGGGGCCAGATTCACCGGTTCGCCTGCAACCCTCGCGTCAGATTGCTCTCGGATGCCCCGCTGACAGGAAATGACAATACATCCTTTTTGCACAAACGGCCTGTGAGTGGCGGGCAGAGGTGGGAAAAATAACTCACCATTTGGTACCAGATACCGAGGGTTCTGTGTTACCGGGACTCCGCACGTTTTGGTTAACTTCGATGCAGGTGTGAAACACTGTGCTTGCCACTGAGTGTGACCCAGAGTTGGAGGTTGCGTCGCAAACTTCCCAGGACTCAAAGATGGTCACAATACAGGGTGGCGGGGTGAGGTAGTCGAGGCAAAGACAACGAATAGTTGGACACGGGGTTTACACATGCCAACATACTATGACAGGCGGCTCGGACAGCCCATCCAGAGTGCACCGCACGTAGACGCCTCTGTCCCAGCAATTCAACGCACCCGAGCAACGGGTCACAGGAAAACAAAGAGCACCAGACGCTAAACGTTTAGTGGATACACGGTAACCGCAAATCGATAACCCTCTGCAGATCAGGCAGAGTATGACCGACCTGCGGTCAATCTCGATCAAGAACGACTCCGCATTGCGGTAAGCTCTTACAGCTGTTTGCGTTCCGACAAACCGTTTTCCACAGAGTATGGCCTAATTTGTTGTTGTTTACCTTTTGATCTCGGCGTCCCGGTGTCCCGGCATTTGCCGGTTCGTACGTTGGCCCCAGACAGGTTGGGAATTCAGTTTTCCCGTTCAATTTTTAGTCTACGAGTCAGACACTACTCACCATTCACGCCGGAGATATGTCGTCAATTTTTGCGAGTAGCCCGACAATGGGGACGAGTTAAATCCAGAGGACTTGGCTCCGGCATATGCGTCATGCCGGGATGCCGAGCCCCAATACGATCGAAAGGTGAGCAACAACAAATTAGGCCGTATTCTGCGGAAAACGGTCTACCGAAACGCAAACAACTGCAAGTTAGCCTTTGCATTATACCCCCCGTCACCATCATCTCTCCAGGGCACAACGGAGGACAGCAAAGGTGAAATCCTAAGTCCGGAACACGTTCTGTCTTGCTCGTCCGCAATACTGCGGGCATAAGGATTCTGGTTTAACTAGGTACGAGTTACAGAGATGCTACAAACTAATACAAACTACTCGACAACATATCGTATCTTGACTTTCTTCACCGTATTCCTCCAGCCCAAATACTCAGCGTGAGCCCAAACTGTCAGAACATCTCCACTCTCCGCTTTTTCGTACAGCCCTTTGTCCAAAATCTCGATGGTGTGTTTTTTGAAGTCACCATGCGCATGAA
>Ga0307517_10005660_pt1 | contig 18725 bp, 20 predicted proteins | sample 23_EM_MG_FD_194515 | JGI IMG/M metagenome (GOLD analysis project Ga0307517, IMG submission 194515) | Populus trichocarpa ectomycorrhiza microbial communities from riparian zone in the Pacific Northwest, United States - 23_EM | ecosystem: Host-associated > Plants > Roots > Unclassified | place... | reverse complement strand
GACCTGGAACAGCGAGTTCTGCACGCCAAGAGTAAGTTCTAGTAAAAGTGACGCATTTTCGCAGAGCTGGAGACCCACTTGGAGACTCTTCAACGTTCCTCTGAGACTGGCAGTGGAACTCTCTACGGACGAACGCGGTGTTGCTCCGGTTCAAGCCAAGCGATCTCCTAATATGTTTTGTTTGATTGTCGCCTTGCTTCTGTAGGAAAGGCGACGTGGTATCTTTTAGGTGATACTGTCCACAACGCGGTGTTTACCGTGATTTTCGGTTTCAATCCACCCCAGAAGTGTCACCGAACCCGACTGGTGGCATCGACACTCGCCTCGAGTTCTTCAGATGTATCTTTCCGCGGGTCACCGGTCCCTCTGCCGCTCACCTCGTCTCCAGTTGGCGAGATCGTAACGGCGCCAGGGCGCCAGCCCCCGAATCCCTCCATCCACTCTTCGAACTTTCCCCTTGCTGGGTAATTTTTCGAATTTCACGACTTAATGAACGCCAATCATAACCGCATAATATGTACAGCCGTTTGCAATTCGACGGGAGAAGTCCGGACTTGAAGGGACCAAAGCGAGCGCGACCTACGGTGTGCAAGACAATCAATGGTTGTGCCGAGGGAGAAAAACGGGAAATATGGAACATCCAGAGGAGTTGCGATACCGTTGAACCAGCCGACCCCTGTGGGCAATTACCTTGAACGGACACTTCGCACAGGTCCAGGTTATTGAGATTCGGGTCGGTGGATCGCGATTCTCGAAAAAAAACAAGTACGTTGGATTTCCCTCCCCATGCACCCCCCAACTCGCACGCTATTACCACGTATAGAATAGACCTTTTACCCTCTCGTGGGATGTACCCTCGAATTTTCAACCAACAAACCCGCACACTGTCGCATCTGTGGGAGGGGGTTGCCTGCAGGGTGAGTGGATGACTTGTAACGCCCGCCACGCGCGAGAAAGGCAGTACGGCACGGTGCGGAGGCAGGAGCAGAAGCTCAGGGAGGTAGAAAATGTTGTGCCGAGGAACCTCCAGCCAAAGTCGCGACAAAGGGGCTGCAAATAAAAAAGGTGAGTGGTGCACGCGCCAGGCATTCAGGGAAAACATTAAACAGAAAATACCTCAGGGCACCAGCAACTCCGACTCGCGTTTGAGGTGCCTTGTGGCCGGGTAATCCCATGGGCGCACACCTTTACCGGTGAGGGGTCAGGCTGGACATTCATCGGGGAGTACAAGCTGATTGTCAGGGTGCCAAATCTCCAGGGGAAAGTGTTCGACTCTATTAAATGGCATCCTCTGTATCCCGCTCCTCTCTTGATTACACGCTGTTTTAAATCCGAGGCGTTCTAGCACTATCTAATCTGGCCCCATTCTGAATTGGAGCCGCTTCAAACTTGTGTACTGAGGTCTGCAGCAGGAATGATACGCGGCGCCGCCAGGAGTGGTCTCCACCATGCGGGACGAGAATTCAAACTGGCGAATTCTGTCCAGAGAGACTTCCCTACGAGGAGGCTGGGTAGAGGTAGAGATTCTTGAACGTTCGATCGACTCTGGGAGTTTCTAGCCCCTCGTTCGCCCCCAAAAAGTCCAGTAGCGTGGCGAGATCGATGGAGTGATGAAAAAGCTCGAGGGCTGTGATAGCGGTGAGTCGGAGTAATTGGTTCGCGAGGGGGGCACAACTCAAACACAGCGCTCTCAACGACGTAGCGTCCTCGGGGAGGATGTCGAGTTCTATTTCCGCAGGGGGTCCTTTTCCCCCTCGTTCTCGAGACGAAGGCTTCAAGGATCGGGGAAGAGTGAGAGAAGTTCGGGGATATCCGAACGGCACATGTCTTCTGATTCCTCTCGAGGCGAACCATGAATTCCAAGGATCTGATCCTCCGTATGTGGGGTGGAAAACCCCCACAAATTTCTGGGAACCACGTGAACGGTAAACGTCGAGTACTGAGCCCTGGTGTCCATACTCGTCCGTACGAACGAACGAAATATCTCTAGTGCTTGCGGGCCAAAACTAACTGGAGGACCGTCGAATCTAACGTGCGCTTTCCTGGCTGTAGGCAAGCAACCGTCGAGATGGAAGCAATGCATTCTGGAGGAAGTTAGCCAATTGTGGGTCCCACGGTCAAAACAATGTCAACACATCGTAGGCGCGAGTGCCGACCTGGTGAATCCAAGTGACGGCAGTCCAACTTTTTTACTGGATTTTCACGTCTCAGGTGTCTGAAAAAACTCGGCGGTCCACCCTCGTCCCCCCGCTGTCACATCTCACGAACGACCCCGATACTATGTCTAGCATCCTCCGTAAACGACCCCCATCGAGCGGTGGGGCGCAGACTGATCCAAGTTCTTGTGAGATACCTCATCGTTATCCCCACCCCCCCCGAACCCGCTGACGACCCGCAGCCAAGAAACAACGGTTCATCGATGCCGTCAAGATGTTACTGGACATTGCGAAGGAATCGTCTGATGCATTTCCACCCCTCAAATCGTGTTTAGGAGGCATCAATGCACTGATCAAGCACTACGAGGTGCGTCGGTATAGAACTACCCTCGATTCTGCTGACGATTACCACCTAGCAATATAACGATGTGAAAAACAAGCTCAACGATCTAATCCCCTGGATGGAGAAGTTGTTGGTAACCTTAGCGAAAGTGAACCCCGATGACGATCGCGATGAGGTCGAAAGACGATCACAACTGGCAAAGTCTGTAGCGTGTCCGAATTTCTAGTCCCCTCAAGACTGACGCCACATAATAGGTCATTGGAAGACATTGGAACGCAATCGCTGGCGTTGTCACAGAAGGGAAAAGTTGCTCGGGTCCTCGACAAGGCACAAGATTCGGGAGACGTCATCAAACTCATTGAAAAACTCAGGCAGGCTATCCTTATCTATCAGGTCAGTGTCAGACGATGCCAGAGCTTCAAATCGTTGACGCGTGGGACAGGTGTCACAACAACAGTCGATATACAACCAGGTCGTCCAACTGACCGTGAGTTTCTGCCTTCCGTCTTCGACTTCGGGACTAAGCTATTGGCCGGTCAATTCCAGTCATCCTTTGATGCATTGTTAAAACTGCATCAGGTACGAGAGCATGTACACAACCGGAGTCGCTGAATAACACGTTTACAGAAATCACCGGTCGACAAAAAGATCGAGTCTGTCCGTGCGCGGTTGGACCGGTTCAGAGTTGAGGGGAATACCGCGAAGAATGCCGATGATTTCAGGCGACAGAAAAGTTTATTTGAGTACGTATCCTCTCCCAGCCATCAATACCCCGCACACTAAACTGGACCCAGAACCCTCGAGGGGATCAATGACAAATTGCGGCTTCTATCTGAACACTCCAGTACCGATGAGCACGCGGAGAAGGAAGCGGGCGTGGTTGCTGTATCCAATCTTGCGGACGACTTTAGGGATGCTATCCTCGACTACCAGGTCAGCACTGACGTTGAAAAACGCACACCAGATAGTTTACTCACACGGCTTGTAGTTCTCGCAGCAGAAGGCAATCTACAACCAAAACTGTAGCTTGATTGTGAGTTGCAGTTCCCATTTTTCAAGAAAACATTGGATGTTGATCAACCTTTGTAGGATGCAGGTCAGACATAGTTCTGCTTTCGATTGGCACAGACTCATGAATCAACAGCCGAGTTGTTGGTACTGAACGGTTGTCGTCATGCTGAAGCAGCAGAGTTCCGGCATGGCGATCGCCGGGGCTGCCTCAAAGGGACCCGGGACGCTGTCTTAGATAAGATAGAATCGTGGTCCAAAGACCCCAACATGTCCCCCGTCTACTGGCTGAATGGGCTAGCCGGGACCGGCAAGTCCACAATCGCCCAGACCACCGCCGAGCGACTCTTCGCCGATGGGAGATTAGGAGCGTCCTTCTTCTGTTCGCGCGATTTCGAAGACCGCAGGAACCTCCGCCACATCTTTCCCACTCTCGCTATCCAACTCGCTTACAGGTACCCGGAGTTTCGATCAATCCTTATCCCTCTCCTACGATCGAATCCGGGCATTGTACACGAGTCACTCTACAACCAGATGGAGACCTTGATTGTTGGACCCCTTGGTTTATCAGGCATCTCAACAGTTGTCATTGTTGATGCATTAGATGAGTGCATGGATGAAGACCCGCAGTCTGCCATCCTCTCTGTCATGGGTCGATTGGTTGAAGGGATTCCAAATGTCAAGCTCCTCATTACTGGTCGACCAGAACCTCACATCCAATCTGGTTTCCGCCTTGGACTCCTCAGGCCATTGACTGATGTCTTTGTCCTCCATGAGGTGGAACCTTCTGTTGTCAAAATGGATATCCGGCATTTCTTGGAACATGGTTTACACAAGCTTGCAGAGAGACAAGGCACACAAGATGGTTGGCCAACAGCTGAGCACATCAACCTCTTGTGTGAGAGAGCAGCTGGTCTCTTTGTGTATGCTGTAGCAACCCTCAAGTTTTTGGACCATTCATTTACCCCACCCAGTGAACAACTTGACATCATTGTGAAGGCCCCAGGGAGCACCATCCATGAAGGAAAAGCCAACTTACAGCTTGGCACAACCCTTGATTCACTCTACCTTTCAGCTTTCCAAAGTGCATTCAATAGGGCAAGTGCTGAAGATGATGAAAAAGTGCGTTTGGTTGTTGGCACAGTTGTATTGGCCATGAACCCTCTTGCACCTTCTTCAATTTCCACCCTGGTCAATTTGGGAAAGCAACAAGTCATGAACCTACTTCAGCTTATCCAGTCCCTCCTCAAACTCTCTGAGGATCCTGACTCCCCAGTACTTCCATTCCACAAGTCATTTCCTGACTTTATCACCAATCCACTACGCTGTCCTGATGGAAGGTTCCACATCTCCCCTGGGACTGGTCACCTCAAACTTGCTCTGAGCTGCCTCAGGTTGATGAATACCAGTTTGGAGCAGAACCTCTTATCACTCCCCAACTATGCATTGAATTCAGAGGTCAATGATCTACAGGCAAGAATTGACAGTCACATCAGCCTGGCACTGCAGTATGCCTGTAAATCCTGGCATAATCACCTTACTCAGGTCAGGGAAGACATCACAGCTGTTGTTCCCACTCTACAAAGTTTCCTGCAGGAGGGGTTTCTGGCATGGCTGGAAGTTCTGAGTGTCATTGGGGCTGCAAGAGATGCCATTGTTGCATTAGAAAATTTGATCCCCTGGCTACAGGAGGTTTGTTTTGGTCCATTCTACTACATTTCATGATACTTACATATACCCTAAATTAGGTGGTTAAGGATTATCAACTTCTCCACACTGCAAGAGACTATTTTCAATTTGTGACCAAATTTTTTGAGGTCATCAATGTCTCTGCTACTCATCTTTACCACTCTGCTCTGGAACTATCCCCCCTGTCATCAATTGTCAGAAAGTTCTACTATCATCAGCAACCCCATCCATCACCAAGAGTTGTATTTGGAATTGCAGACTCATGGGAGCCTACCAGTGCTCTTTCCACAAAGCATCCCTATTATCTATCCTCCACTTGGTCACCATGTGGTCAGTTTATTGCTGTAGTAGCTGAGGAAGCTGTAGAGATCTGGGATGCACTTGCCCTCAAATTCCTCTCTACCCCCCAATCAACCAAAGTCACTACCATATTCAGGCATGGGCTTGCCTATTCACCAGATGGACATTCACTGGCAGGTTGTTCTGATACTGCTATTATAATCTGGGATACCCAGACAGGTGGAGAGGTTACAAAAATTGAGTGTGGGGTCACTGGTAGTGAGCTGGAGCTTGTGTGGTCATTGGATGGAAAGACAATTGGAACTGTTTTGCCACAGGAGTGGGGCACCTATACTGTGCATATATACAACATTACCTCAGGTACAACACATTCTCCTGGCACACTCCGGCTAGAAGGCAAACCATATATCTGGGCCCATAACCAGTCCTTCCAAATTGTGGCAACAAGACAGGCCCATAAGGGCTGGACAATTGATGTCTTTGATGTTGGATCTACTCTGACCAGAATTGAATCATTCCCCTTCCAGTTTGATTCCCCCTTTGAAGCCTTCTCTCCAACCACTTATCGGGCTTCAGTATCTACTGGTGGTGACCATCATTATGACCCTGAGCTTCTGATATTGGACATTCAGAACTCAGAGGTTTTGTTGCGGAAAACAGGCTCCTACTGGCACCACAGCTTCTCTCCTGATGCAAGCTTCTTTGCAGCCTCTACTAGGGACCACCTTCTTATCTGGAGATATACTTTTGGTCATTATTCCCAGTGGAGAGAATTCCAACAGACACCAATGCAACTTCAATTCTCACCAACTTCATCATCTATCTTGGGCTATAGTGGTCCTCTCCTGCATGTATTACATTTGGATTATTCCCCTGCTGCTCTGGCCACAGGATCTGTTATTGCTGTCCACAGGCAGCTAAAGGATGCCTTTTCTCCTGGTGGTACCTTCATTGCAACAGCATACTATGGAGAAAGTACCATCACAATAACCAACCTCCATTCTAAAGACCCTTTCCCTTCTCAGTTCATTGACACAGATTTAGAAATATCAACAATAGTCCTCACAGGCAATGTTCTCTTGGCAAAGAGTTCAGATGAAATTGTGGCATGGCTACTCACAGAAGAGGGTATGGTAGATGGGATTGTTGGGAATACAAGAGCAGACCGTAATGACAGCCTCTGGAAGGTATCACATTTGTCACCACAGGCCCTTACTGCTCATTGGGCAAAGCTGTTTAGACGACAAGGTGGTGATGATGGGAGGCAGCTCAAGTTCTCAGTTGCAGATGAGATCACAGTTATTGAATATGGTGGGCACACCATCTATGCTTACCATGTGGGAACTGGAGAGGTCCTCAAATCAGCTGAAGTACCCCAATCTCATGGACGGACCTGGTATAACCTCCAGAATCAACAGCAAGATCAGTGCAATCTCTATCACCATGATTTGTGTACATACCAGAGTCCCCTTGAATGTGAATGGCCAGTCTCACAAACTGCTTTGCAAGAGGGGTGGGTAAAGGACCCAGAAGGGAAGCACAGGTTATGGTTGCATCCTAGTTGGAGGTCAGCTGAGAATAATGTAAACTGGCTTCACAATGCTACAACCCTACGGCTCAGAAACTCCTCTAAACTTGTCATTGTCAAGTTCTAGCTGGAGCCATCCCTATGGACCAATTAACCTTCAGTTCAGGTATAGTACCAGCACCATAAACATTAGCTCATGTGGTTGACCTTTATGCCTTCTTTTACAGTCACACTTCCATTGGGCCAAATCCATCAGTATATCCCAGACTTATCATACAACAGTTTGTATCTGTGTTGTTATGAGGTTATCGTACATCGCATCATATGTCTTTCTGAGTAGTTTGTGCTTGAGACTCAGAACTGGCAATGAGGAGTGACTTGCACTACTGAAGAACATCCAGCAGGTTTGACCAGGTTTGAATATCGTCCATGCAATCTTGGCCGGGCGAACACCCCACCCTCCGGAACTGTGTAGAAACTTTAAGCGGTGAATGCAGGGGCCCGAGCCCGCACAACACCCCTTCTCAAAACCATAGGTAAATGTATACACCTATAATCAATGCGCCTCAATGAAGCGTGTTGTGCGGGCGATAGGACGGATCAGGAAGTAAAACCCGTTTGGCTGGTCGAGATTGATGGCGGCGGCGAGCCCTTTAATTGCCAGGTCGAGGTGAACCATGGTGAGTGTCGGGGAGAGAGAGAGTACCAGTTACTCCAAGGGTGGGTCCCGCCCATAACACAATTCCCGGCTGGGAGTGAGGGAAAACATATATATGCAACGGCGGCATACTGTACTCGACAGACATACTTTGGTGATAATCGATATAAGTACTGGAGGTCATTTCGGGTCGATCTAGAATCGGGTGAGAAACGCTCGGGGAGGGTGGATATAAGTTCGACGGGAAAAAGAACCTGAGAGGAAGTCGGAAATATAACAAAATGGAAAGAAAACAAAATGCCAGATAAAGACAGTGAACGGCGGGTGGGGGCGGAGAGGACAGGATACACAAAAAGAAGCTCCGTCGCGAATAGGGGGATCAAGGGATCAAGGGAGAGAGAGTATTTGCACAAACATGTGACAATAGAGGAGAGGGAAAGGTGGAGATATAGAGAGAGACGTCGTGAATTTTCAACACCGGAAGAACGCGAGAACAAGTGAGCCGGAAGGACACAACTGACAACCAGACGAGAAGAGGGGGGGGGGGGGAAGAAAACAAGGAGGAACGTAATAGTTTAGACGCACGGCCCAAAAACTTGCTTGAGACAGTTGGGGGGAGGTGAATGAAGAACGCGGGACGGGTGCGGTAAGGGAGGAGATGGCAAAATATGACACGTGAACAACAATGGGGCGGGAGCCAGAATCAGGGGAGGTATTAAGACGCGTAATGGTGACAGTGAACGAGGGTCGCGAGGGAGATGTGAAAACGGGAGGATGGTATGAATAATTTACGGGGGGTAGCAGAGGGGTAGACCCAGGAGTCGGACGAAGCGGAGGTAGCGCGATTTTCAAGCCCAAGGGACAACACACAAAACTCGAAAACGAAACAAAGCGGGGAGAGAGACAGAGGGAACTGAGACAAGTGCAAGACAATTGATTCTACAAACCGACCAAGGACAGCGCGAAAAAGTCAATACAAACTCCAACACCGGCGGACAAAAAGCTCGAAGGGGAGGACATACTTTTCTAATGGAGGTGGGGAGAGGGCATCCCATCTAACGTCCAGAGAATATCTCCGTGATCGTCTTCCTCCTCTCGGCCTTCTTCACCCTCGTCGTGGACGTTCCTCCTGCCCCTCTAGTGGTAACAGACTGATGATCCACTCCGCCGTCCCTACCCGCCACCGCTCCATCCAACGACATCCTCACCGTCTTCCCAATGGTCCTATTCCTCGTAAACGTCCCACTCCTCTCACGGTAAAGCTCGGATTCCGCACCAGACACGGGACTGTCCACCACCTGACTAGAACTGGTTCCTGTGCCTCCACTCTCCGAATCGTAGTTGCTGTACGCGGCAGAGGACACTCGACTTCTCTGCTCCCGCTCCCGCTGTCTGAGACCATTGAGGGCGAAAACAGAAATCGTGGAAGGCCGAGAGAAAGTGACAGCTGGGCCGTTCCCGCTGGAATTCGTCCGAGTGAGATTCGGGAACGAGACGGCAGTAGTAGAAGTTGACACGGTCGGCTGGAACGTCGTCGGCTGGCCAATTCCTCGTACCGTGCCCACAGACCCGTTGGATATTTTCTTCCTCGCTAAACTACTCTCCGAATCGGATGAAGGTGGTGGGAGACCCGGCAACGGTCTTGGTACGACCATCGGCGGTAAGGCCCTGATTGACTGGGGTCCTGACTGTGGGCCATACACACGGGCAGCGGGGGAAGGGGAAGGCTCCATAGCAGCCTCTTCTGTAGGGGACCGTGGTGAGTCCCTTGTTTCTCTTGGCGAGAGGAACCTCCTGATCGAAGATGATCCAGATGAGAAGTTAGAGGATTGTGAAGCGGTTGTTGTCTGAAGTGGGGTTTCTTCGTTCCTCCTGTCTCTGAACGACGAAGGGGGTCGATCTCTTGATCCGTCGCGGCTCGTCGGTCTCTCTAACCTCGCTTCCCAGCTATATCTCGACCCAGCGACACTCCTCCTTCCCTCAGAGCTTCTCCCACCAGAAGTTGGAGCGTCTTCGGCATTTAACCTCGCGGTGACATCATCATCCAAACTGACGCTTCGCAGGTGCTGACTCGGCGTCCCGACATTCGAAGCGTTTGTCTCCCTCAACACCTTCCCTACCCCAAGCAAGAACCCGGTCATGTTCCTCACGAGATCATCGCTCGCCCTCAAACACTCTCTGAAATCCGACCCGACCGTTCTCCAGTACTCAGAGAGCTCCGAGTTCCCTTCACCCAATTCTCCACTGACCTCGGCACTGATCTGCTCCTCCAAAGCCCGATTCGTGCCGCTACGAAGGAGAACATTGAGTTTCTCGGTAGCTTGTACGATGGTCCGAGCCGCCCCGAAGAGCTCTGGTATTGTATTCGTCGTGGTGTGCCCGTTCGGGGGTAATCTTGACAAGTTGGATTCGAATATCGATAGCGAGTCCATCATGAGCTTTCCGTGTTCGCCGGAAGCCACTCGATCACGAGTAGCGGACAGAGGGGTACCAGCAAGTTGTCTTGATGCTCCAGTGTACGGGGAAGTGTACCCTCGATCCATACTTGTTTGTCGAACGAGCGGGAGATCTCGGTCATTATCCATCAATGGTGTTGACTTCTTCCCCTTCAGCATAGCCACTCGCAAAGCATCTGACGAAGGAGATTCGTGATAAGCCCCGCCCATGGAAGTCGGTGGCCGTGATGAGAGTAGACTCCTCGGAGGCTCCCTTCTTACCGCGGAAGCTGGTGTCCGAGGTTCGGGGTCATGATCCAACTCTCGATCTCGGCTTCCAAGGACGGAAGTGCGACCCACCGTCGTCACGAGCTCGAGTCTTCGTTTCTCGGGCTCTCGGACCGGTTCTCGAAAAACATCGTCTGCAGTCTCCCGGCGTCTCGTCGCAATGCCAGCTGCTTTCAAGCCTTCGCCGACCAGGCTCCGATTATGGGCAACAGGACTCTCCCAACTGCCACCGCGACGTTTCTGAGTAGTACCGTATCCAATTTCCCCTTGTTCGTCGATAACCTGCCCAGAAATGTCCTCGGAGGTGCTTCGTAGTGTCTTACGGGTCGAGACATCTCTCATTGTTGCAGAGCGAATTGAATTGCGGAAGAGTCGGGGAGAAACGGGCGGTGGTCCAGAGGAAGAGCCGGAAGGATCGGATACCCTGATGGACTTGTTTCGGTGGGGAGCTATTGAGTCCATGGAGGTCTATCACGGTGGTTAGTAAGTAAGTCACACGAAGCACAAAAGGCGCACCGAATCCTGCCTAAACTCCTGTGGTAAAGGTTGTCGTGACCGCCTCCCAGTAGGACTTGTCCTTGAAGAAGCAACAGCGGCGAGTGCAGCGTTTGTCACATCTCTCACTCCCATATCTGAGACAGAGTTCATGCCCAACGACGTCCTCTTGCTCCTCGGTGATAATGGTGACTGCCGCTGCACGGCAGAGATAGAATTCCGAAGCTTGCTGGGTGAATCTGGTGCAGAGAGCAATCGTTGTCGGACTCTTGTGGCAGGTGGTGGGGTGACAGAACGTTCCACAAGCTCGTCTTCATGGTGACTCTCGCGTTCGGTATCGGATCCTGAAGGTGGCGTTTCCCTCACCTCGTACGTGGAGGTTGTGGCTTGCGAGACGACGCGAGGTCGCGATCCGCCGGATAACCTCGAAGAAGTTGATGTGGATGATGTGGTGGAAGATGTTGAGGGTGGTATTGGTGACCGAGCTGACCGACCAAATGCTGGCGAAGGCGAACTTAATCGCATTCCACTGAGCTTCTCGAGTGCCTGCGGTGGTGAGGGATAAAGAAGGTCAGGCGGTCGCCACGCGATTCGTGGAGAGATATCTCACTTCTTGATTCCTCTTCGCCAGATTCTTCACCCTGTCCAACGCCGAAACGGTATCATTCGAAGATGCTGAAGTGGTCGATATCGTAGACTTCTTCTTGCCAACCCCAAATCTCGCCGTCTGATCCTCATCATCGTACTCCCCCAACTCGTCACGGGGGTCATCCATACTATCCCTGCTCCCATCTCTACTCGCGTCGTTCATCGACCTGTTCGAGGCCGACCGGTTTAGCGTCGGTCTTCTCCTGACGCCTCCTGCGGTATTACTCCGTGAATCTCCTCCGACGCTTCCACTTCCGGTCGAATTCGTCGCAGGCGGGGAAGGTAATCCAGAGCTGGTCGAAGAGAGATTTGAAGCGGCGCCGGGGCTGGGTGGTTCCGGTAGATCAGGTATACTGGATGAGCTGCTGATTGTCGTGTTTATGCTCGAGGTGGAAGTTGAGCCAAGAAAGATAGCAGATATCGGTCGTTTGTTGTTCCCATACGCTCGACGGGTGGTGCTCATTTGATCGAGGGGTGGTTGTGTGGTAACGGATGCGTCGCGTCTTGTCGTTGAGTTGGGTAACCGGAACTTGGGAACTGGTGGACCGCGTGGACTTGGTCAAACTGGGACCGAGCGAGGGCCGACAGTTGATCAATCCACCAGTCAGGTTCACGGTCTCTTTGGAATTGGTCGGTGGTCCTGTTCGGTTGACAGAAGACCTCGTGCGTCGTCACGTCAAGGAGGCGGGAGGAGTCTGCTATCGAATAATACAGCAGGGTAGGGGGGGCGGGGGGTCGAGTGAGGAGAGAGCGGCTCTAAATGTCAATCGGTGAGGCTTTGTTTGTTTGTCGCGCTGACGCCTCGGTAAACTTCGAACACTCGGAATTCCTGGCGCTGGCCGTTGAGGTCGAAAGTTACGGACGATTCAAGTGGGATTCAAGAAGACCCAGAAAAGGCCCGAAATGATGGGTAGGACTTGCAGAAGAAGAAAAAAACGTTGGTCTTGAAGAGGATATCGGTCGCGACGGGTTATGTGTGCGTCTGAACTCTGGAGTGTGGTAATCGATTACGCGAAATCGAAGGGAAAGAAAGAGGAGAGAAGGAAAGGAGGGAGGGGGGGAGTCGACGCTGGTGAGGCTCCTTCCACGACTCCGCAGAGCTGCAGCCTCGCTGTCTGGGCGGAGGGGAGGGTGAACGGCAAATTCTCGACCACGTGGATCAGGCGTTGCGAGGCGTTGCGGCCCACGATCAGAGAAGAGCGAGTTCAAAAGTTACTTGTTGCTGCTACGATATTCAAGTATTTAGAATGTCAGCCTCACATACTACCCCTAATCCCAGCACTGGCCTCGCATCGGGAGGAGTCCCCACAGAGGCATCGTAAAAAACCAGAGAATTCAAGAATTCCCAGTAATAGTAAAACCACTCGTATTATTCTAGCCTCAGAACCAGCCCGGTTCAAATGGGCGGCTCACAGTCAAACCCCCTCCACACTAGCGGTTCAATCCTCCAGACGAAAATGCGACCAGAGGATGTCTAATGGAAGGGAGCGACTTCCGAGAGGCGAGGCAGGGGCAGACCGGTCTGAGAATGAGTCGCGGGCGTCGACTCCCAAGGCCCAATGAGATACCCAGAATAGGCTGTGGAGGGAGGAGGAAACGGTTCTACAGATGGAACAACAGCACTATTCGAGAACACGGAATGAAGATGTCGAGAGAGTATGGGAAAAGAGCGAGGAACGGCTATGTACGGATGCAGAGGTGAACATAGGGGGAAGGATAATGGTGGTTTAGAGGAACCTGGACTGTGGACAAGCGCAATCAATTACGGATAGCAATGGAGGGTGATGGTGGACGAAGAGAGAGAGAGAGAGAAGACAAAACGACGATGAGCGTGAGGGTCCGACGAGAGCGTAAACAGCGAGGCTGACCCATGCCAACCGAAACAAAACATCAAATCGCCGACTTCCGGCTTCTCGTCCTCCCCCCAATGGTTCCATTCCCTGTATGATGGACGAACTCCGCCTGGGGTTGGTTCGGTGAGCCCTGTTCGGTGTATGCATTCATGATGCTCGCGAATCCTGCGGGCAACGCCGGCCCATTCGACCCCTGTCCAGAAGAATACACAGCCTGTACCGCGGGATGCGAATCCACGAACTGGAACTGCTGGTCTCTTTGCAGGGCCGGGGAGTGCGAAGCACCATGGTGTTGGTGCTGTGAGGGGGAAGGGGGGAATGCCGCATCCGGACGACCACTGAATTCCTCGTGATGTCCATGGCCATCTTTAATGTCGTGATTAGCTTCCCCACTAGATTTACAAACACCTGAGCTCGGGAATGACATACCTTGTCTAGAGGGATCATCGTCTGCATCACCGCCCTCGTCATCACGTCTCCCACCCCGAATGTTATTCAGATGCGATTCATACTCATCAGGCAAAGCAGGAACCACCGACGCATGCCTGCCGCCGAGCGGTCTACTGCCAAGTCTGCCAATCCGCCACGAAAAAGGTTTTGGTCTGTGTAATGGACACAACAAGATGCGAGAGATGCTTACCCTCCTTCATGGAAATTCTGCCACACATAATCCCTCAGTTGGTCTGCCCCCGGTAGTCCTTGGATAAGATGCTTGATAGTGTTCTGAGCCAAACCGAAGAAGTCGGGCCCAGAGACAGAGTTTGAGTGTTGCCTGTTGCGAATCTGATTTGCCGTCTTGACGATCATGGACCACGCACCCGTCGCTGTGCCAGCGATAAGCGGTTTTGTCGGATTGTCACCAGCGACGATCTGGAACTTGGGGCCATCGCCCCCGTCAAGGATTGAGCAGTGATAGACAACCTCTGCGGTGGGATCGATCGTCGATAAATAGCGCCTGTGTAAACGGGAACCCGTCGGCGGAGCGAAGAATGAAGTATGGGATCGACGCACCGTGTAACCTCATAACCAACCGGGAAAATGTACCGCTCAGTGTGGAAATGCTCTCGCTTGCAGACTTCTCCGAGGTTGATGACCGTCATGATGCCGACGTTGAGGGGTAACAAAGGTTTACCCTTCTTATCACGGGGTACAACCGGGATACTGTAGCTCTTGGAGAGGACCGTATGAGCCTTCAACCTCTTCGGCTTGGCGAGTCTTTGGTTTTCCGGGGCACGCGATGGAGCTACGGCCCTCGAAGCGGTACTGTTGTTGTTCATCATGGGTGGGACTTCACCTAAATCAGATGGTTAACTCAAACTCTGTGATTAGTTAGGGACACAAGCACCACTTGCACCGTTTGGAACGAATGTGAAGGATTGTTCCTCGTGGGGAGATTGGGACATTGGGGATGCAGAGCGCCCACGGAATGGCTGATCGCCGGGGAGTTGATGAACGGTCGGAGATTGTTGATAACCCGAAGATTGGTGAGAAATGGATCCACCACCCTCGGAAGGCGGAGCGGGGGGCTTGATGCGAAGTCGTGTACCATTGCTAGAAACTAACAAGGGCCCATCACCGGCTGAGTGTTCGCCTGGATAGGGTTGGTTCCCGACTCTGCCTGGATCATGTCCGGGGGATGGGTGATAGGGAAAAACCTGTCCCTGAGCGGTGGTCTCCTTTCCCTTGGTCGTCCTTGCCCGTTTGGTCTGACGGCGCGCCTCACGGGCCTCTTCCTCGGCGCGGTGGGTCATCTCTTCCTCTTGTTGTTTCCTAGCTTGAGGCCCAACGTGGCGGGAATAATAGATGGGATCGACTTTGGGGTCTTCGGAGGACGATTCTTCGAGTGCGACGCGCATGTTGGCTCGGAAGTAATCCTGAGCCTTTTTCGGCAGCAGAGCCCTAGGGAAAGCACTAGATCGTGCTTGGATAACATCCTCTTCTGTGCGTTGTGCGTTTTTGGGTACTTGTTGCTCGAGTTCGATGATGCGATCAAGGAGGGCACTGTGCGTCGGGGCGATGACGCGACGACACAGTGAGACAGATCAGCGGACGGGGGGTCATAAGAATGGGATTTGAAGGGGTGCTGACCTCCGTTCATGCCTCATAAGGGATGTGCGCTCACCAGATCGCAATAGTTCCGTCTCTGTCTCTTTGAATTTCTGTAAAATGCACGCATCATGGTCAGGTGTAAGTGGATGTGAGAAAACGGGCGGATTGGAGGAAAGGGCCACGGTTTTGGGCCACCACAATACGGACCTCTTCGAGCTCAAAGTACTTTCTCTTCAGCCGTTTATACTTTTCGACATATTCCTGAGGCGGCTTTTGTTGAACGTTGGCTGGTTGGTTTGGAGGGGCTGGGTATTGTTGGGGGTTGAACTGCGGGGGAGCCATCACGATGTCCCGGTCTGCCGGCGGACCCATGGGTGTGTTTCCAGACGAAGAAGCCCTAATGCTCATGGTGTGTGAGGACTCTGAGGCCAGGAATCGAGAGAGACGGGCACGGGGGAGACGGACTGATGGTGGGCGTAGAAGCGTAAAGCGGGTCGAAAGCGGAAATGGTGACTTGGGGCCTTCGCCTTTGCGTCAGAACACGCGCTTTCTGCCGGGGATGTCCCAATCGTATTCCATTAAAAGTGACGTTGAAGTCTACAAGTGAAACCTCTTTTTTTCGTAGGCTAGGAAGGAAAAAGCAAAAGTCGAGGAAAAATCCCCCCGAACAAGCAAAGCCACGCCGCGGGCTGTGAGAAAAACATCACCAAGGGAGATCTTGTCATTGCGCCCAAATCCGGTCAAGGCGGCGTTGCATGCCCCTCCCCCTTTCCATCCCGAACGAGTCCGCCGGAGTAACGTTGTTCACTCTCGGCCCTCATCCTCTCTATTCTAACCTTCATTCGTCTATTCATCTCCTCGCCTTCCGCGTGCGTTTGCCGGGCCTCCTCATCAGAACATCCGACTCATTCTCCCAGGCATTCTCATCCCGACTTGGCAGGCCGGAGCTTCCAGCTGATTCTCCCGTAAATCTTTCCCACACTTGCACCCGCACCAAGCCGATCCTCCAGATGCTTCCGCGGTCACGTGCAGAGTCAATCCCCCCTCGCTTGTATATAAGGGAAAATCCTCCTGAGCGTCCTAGGTACAAGTAAACATATTGCTCAACGTTGAGTAATTTACGCCAGCTTTGGCCTGTATACGATTAGTAAGGAAATGTGTGTAATAAGTAGCGGCAAACACGGATGGTGACTGAAGCAATGGAACCCACTACGTACATGCCCAGGGTCAAGGGTACGTGAGAATGGAACACACACATCGTGCAGTAAATAGAAGGTAAATGTCCGCACACGGAACAAAGTTACACAGCGCAACACAGCAGGTTTCGTTGGCTCGTCCAAATGTCTGTCCGGGATTGAGCAAACGACGCGCCGACCTGAAATGGGTGAAAGCTCACCTATATCAAGCGCTGGCTTGCCGGTTATACTGCAAGCTCTCGTTCGCGTCCACTAAAAGCGGACCACTCTTCCTCTCTGGCCTCAAACAGTCAATCGGGATGAGGCCCTCTAATCCCTGAACGCTTTTCGCTCTTCCGTTCCTCCTCAACACCTTCACCTTTGCCCATCCATCATCAAACAACCCCAACACCGACACCTCATCGCCGATCTCAACTGCCAGCTCATCCGCAGCCTCCGGTTCAAAGGTTCCCAGCACCATCCCTACCGGCGGGGAACCTGCAGAGGGTGGTGGTTGTGGAACAGGGTCGGCGAACGGATTGGGATTCAAGAGAAATTTGCTCTCGCGACTGTGCACGAGAGATCCACCCCGGGAGGTGGGAGGTCTGGGGAATGACCACGATTCGGTAGGAGAGAAAGGCCGGACGGAGATGGGAGAGGGGGGACAAAGGTGGTCGGTTGAGCTGGCGCTGTTGCTGTATCTCACGTTGGGACGAATCATCACCCATTGAATCCCGCTGTCATCACTTCCACCACTTTCCGATGATCCAATGCTGAACTGGGAGTTACGGCTGCTCCTCCTTCCGGTTGAGTGCACAGCGATGACGGGAGGTGTGATTTCCGGACAGGTAACCTGCATCATCTGGGGAGCGGGAGTTGGGGATGATACAACCATGGTGTCGGAGAACGGATCATAATACCCGTCCGCGGAATTGTGACCGAAGATGCTTGCTCGAAGATCTCCGAAACTGCTTCTAATCGTGGTACGTGGGCCCTTCTCGCCGCTGGACAACCAACGTGTGCGCTGAGCCGCTCGTTGTTTCCTGACCCGCTTACACAGGAAGAACACGAGCAGCGCCAACACTAGGACAACACCGATAACGATGGCGGAGATGATTCCAGGACCCAAGCCCCTGCCCCTGGAAGAGTTCGCCCCACTGCCATTTCCATCGCCACCGCCGTCGACAGAGCCGTCACCGCCACCGCCTGTAGGGCCGTTCGAGGGGTTCCCGCTAGCCGAGTGGGGAAGTTGGGTGACTTCCGTCCTCACTCCAGAGATCGTGGTGAAAACCACATTGCCCTGGCCGTTTGGACCCACAGGAAGGTCGCCGGGTTTGAGATTCTGCGAGTTAGGTCCGGAGAGGTGTACAGAACCGTCCTGGGGTAACCCAGAGTGGGAGCGTGGCGGTCCGCCGGGGGGGGATGGGATGGAGGGATCAGGTGGTTTGGAGGGATCAGGTGGGTCGGAGGGATCAGATATGTTGGAGGAATCAGATGGTTTGGAGTCCGGAGAACCTGGGTTGGGAGTAGGAGTAGATGGGTTGGGAGGAGTGTTAAGATTCGGGTTCGGGACGTTGGCATTGCCACTTCCAGGGTTCAAAGGGGTCGGCGTGTGATCGCCTCCGCCTCCACCGTTCCCGGACCCATTTCCATTCCCTGGGCCAAGGTTCGGAGGGTTCGGCGTGTTATCACCTCCACCCCCACCGTTCCCGGACCCGTTTCCATTTCCATTTCCCGGGCCAGGGTTCAGGGGGTTCGGTATGTTGCCCCCACCGTCCCCGGACCCATTTCCATTCCCCGGGCTAGGGGTCGGAGGGATCGGCTTGTTATCGCCTCCGCCTCCACCATTCCCGGGTCCATTTCCATTCCCCGGGCCAGGGGTGGGGGTGGGGGCGGACTGCGGGGGAACCTGTTGTGGTGGAGGGGGAACCGATTGTGGTAGAGGGGAGACCGGTTGTGGTGGAGAGGGGACCGGTTGTGGTGGAGAGGGGACCGGTTGGGGTAGAGAGGGAACCGGTTGGGGTAGAGAGGGAACCGGTTGTGGTGGAGGGGGAACCGGCTGTGGTGGAGGGGGAACCGGCTGTGGTGGAGGGGGAACCG
>Ga0307517_10005659_pt1 | contig 18726 bp, 22 predicted proteins | sample 23_EM_MG_FD_194515 | JGI IMG/M metagenome (GOLD analysis project Ga0307517, IMG submission 194515) | Populus trichocarpa ectomycorrhiza microbial communities from riparian zone in the Pacific Northwest, United States - 23_EM | ecosystem: Host-associated > Plants > Roots > Unclassified | place... | reverse complement strand
CTCAATTCATCTGTAAGGAAAAATCGATTTTTTCATCTGCTATTATCAACTTCCTTTGTTTTAGGAACAACCCTTCTTGGCACTCCTTGTTTCCCAGTCTGACGTTCTCGAATGGAACAAACCAAAGGAGATTGTATCCGATTTTTCTCGTGGCGGCATGAATAAAGAAGGGAAATATGAAATTATTAATTCACGATATAAGACGAGGGTCAAGAAAGGCGAGCATGTTAGCTTCTTTCCTCTTTTCAATGGCCCGGATACTAAAGGAATTTCCAGTGTCAAGTGATCTTGACGAATATGAAAGGCGATGAATTTGTGCGAGGCAAACGAAGGGTAAAATGACGACCATCGCATTCCAGCACCAGAAACACCCATCTGCAGCACTCCAACATGTCAAGGTTGTTGGCCGGTCAGATCTAACTAATCCGGAGAAAGCGCAAAATGAATTCATTCTACCTGTGATGACTGGCACCAAGGCTCTGCGTGATTCTCCTTTCATCCGCATGGTTTGGTTCCCCAATTGGAAACAATTGAGTGTGGATCCCATCATCATCGACTTTCAGGATGCAGACATCGTCGTACAAAAGATCGGGCTAAATGAATCACAACGGGCTGCGATTCATGCAATGGTAGGCGCTTTGCCACGACGGCCATATGTCCAATTATCTTGTTACATTGCGGAGGTGTAGTGAGAATACAATAAAAATATATTATCGATGATTGAGTTACGACTCGTCTCCAGAACTTTTTTCTTCGTCATGTGCTCTTGAGGTTCCATCATCCTCAGCGACGCTGGAACGTTTTGAAGGTGCTGACAGGGTTTCCGCTTCCTTTTTCTTCTGTGCTTCTTTCCATGCGTGTGCGGTTTGTAAAAACTTGAATGAGGTAGGGTTACTCTCCTTTTCATCGTCGGGGAAAACGAAGACATGTTCTGAAAGGATGAGTTCATTAACAATAGCGGTATTGAAATATTGTCAAGGAAATTACCTTCCACCATTTGCCCATTCTCTTGATCCACACGTCTCCGCTTACTGATAATAGGTTTCATTTTTTCAACCTTGGCAACATCGTCGGAGGAACCGTGTTGTTCCTCAAATGTCTTCCATACTTCGAGCAAAGCCACACGCTAGGAATGAAGAGTCTTCCTCAGAACGAAAAGAACAGCAATAGATGGAAAACGAACCTCATCAATCAACTTCTTACCCTTCAGATCGTTATACGCTCTTTGGAAAATCCCTCTCGCCTTGATTACATCTCCAGGAGTGGTCTTCACCTCACCTTCCTCGTCCTCGTCCTCGTCCTCTCTCTCGTCTCTCGGCACAGGCATTGCCTCGCCTTCAAAGAGCGCAAACGCAATCCAAACCTTTACATGCCCACTCAGCTGGATCAGCCGTTCGTATAGTTCCCTGGCGCGCTCGCGTTCGCCTTCTGCGACCTCAAAATCTATGTAAGCCTTCCAGAGAATCTCTGGCATGGCTAACTGAGGTTGGGAAACCCCCAATTCGAAGATGGCGCGTGTCCGTGGGAAGTCCTGCAGTTGAGCCTCGAGTTCCGCCCAACGTATCCATGACGTTGAGTTTGAGGGATCATACTAGAGGATAGGGATTAACAAGGTTATTTATGAACGAAAAAGAAACACGCCTCGATATATTTCTCATATATAGTTCGCACACGATCGAACTCACGGAGCTGCAAGCAGGTCGAAGTCAGAATCAAGGAGAGTAGGCAGGACGGAATTTTAACCTCGATCTCAAGTTCAATGTACTTTTTGAATAAAGCCTCCTTAGGAGACATTCCAATGGCCGTGCCAAAAATTTTGCGTGCCGCCCCCAGGTCAAGGCGCCGGATTTCAAATTGGGCATGTAATGCCCATAATTTAGCGAATGTAAATCTCTTGTGGGGCACCAACTGGACGGCCGTCTGATACACCTGACGTGCCCTTCCATAGTCCTAGGAGCACCATAATAAGAAAAAAAAAGATTTGTCATAATACAGAAACGGACCTTGACATCTATTTCCTCGAATAGGGCATAATTGAGCCAGAGAAAGATATATCTCCGCCAATGCTTTTTCTCGTCGCCCGGTGGCACATGGGCCACTGCCCGCTCATAAATCTCCCTGACCCGACTAACAGCTGCTTTCACTTCCTCTTCAGTCCCTCCATCACGTTTGAGATCTTGCAGGGCTGCCTCTTCGAGACGAGAATAATCGAACCACGAATCAAAATTCAGCCCATCCTGTTCCACTTCTTGCTCATATTGAATACGGCGCTTGGCAAAAACTGTCGACTCAAGCGTAGCCTGGTTCCCGAACTGTTTCTCAAACTTGGTGTAGGATGCGTACAGACCAGCGGACTTGGTACGTCGAATACGGGAAAGTGCAAACTAAAAGTAAAATCTTGTCAGATGCTCGGTAATATAGAAAGCAGAGACGAACCTTGTAGATGACTCTTGCTCTATCAAATTCTTTCAGCCGAGTCTCCATCTTAGCAAATGCCGAGAAAACGGCCTGAGCTCTTTCAACCTGCTCCTCGTCATCTCCAAAGAACTCGAGAGCAGTTTGGAAAACTTCTCGGGCCTTGTCTATCCTCCCTCTATCTTCCTCAAACTTGGCCCACTTCACCCACACTCTTGGTTCTGGCCGCACAGCGACCCACCGCTCATACAGAGCGCTCTCCCTGTCGAATTCTTTGAATCTGTCTTCCAGTTTTATGTAGGCCTGCCATGCCTTGTCATCCGGCTCCCACTGCATCCATCTTTCAAAAACTTGCCTGACGCCAGGGATGTTTTGCAACAGCTCTTCCAGGTAGACATACTTATACCATAATTGGTCAACTCTGGGAAGAAGAGTGACGGATCGATCGAAAAGATTACGTGCATGTTGCACGTTGCGAGATTTAAGTTCCATTTCCGTGTAGGAAAGCCAGAGTTGGATCGAACGCGGGTCCACGTCCAATGCCCGCTCAAATACTGAACGCGAACGGGCAAATTCGTTTTGGGAAGCCTTCACAAAAATGTTAACAATAGGTGGGTGAAATAATGAGCGATTAATTTACCTCCCAATTGGCGTATTGCAGCCATTCCTTACTGATACACCATAAGCAATCTGAGGTATTGGATGTAACCACTAGGGACGTACATATTTCCCCTCGTCCTTCTTATGCGCTCTTCAAATTCTTTTCGCTTTCTCCCACGATATTCGTGTAACTCTTCAAAATCTTCTACTCGTTGTTTCGGCGCACGAAACGCCGACTCTTGCCTCTCTTGTGCCTATTTGCAAGGTCAAGATTACTTGTCTTTAAAAGCGGACCATCACATACCTCACGAAGGAGTTGCTCTGTTGTGATCTAAATGTGTTTCAGTATGAATAAATCAAGGTCCTGAGTGAAGATGCAAACTTGGAGAGCAGCTGGTGCACGGTTTTTAATCCTACCAACGAAAATCAGAGTACATCAAATTTTGTTCTACATCAAACCTACTTCGGTGCGCGGCCGTCCTGCATTTTCGAAACAAAGTGCCAGTAAGGAAGCTTTGAATTCAAGGAAGGGGAAGTTCAACCATATGGGTGACGTGTGACCGATAACAACACTATTAGGGTTCCGTGAGAAATTGGCTATTTTGTAATACTAATAACGGCGAAGCAACCACGTCTCTCTTTTGGTCAACTGATCCCGATTATCGCAGCGTCGGTTAGTGAGGTGGATCAAAATCAAACTCCACCTGCCATGGACCCAAGCAGGACAGTGTACAACCAAACTCCGGACGGTGTAATACGTCCTACTGAGGACGCTTCACCTCGTCTTCACCGAATATAAAAATTGGCAGGTATTTGACGCATTCGCCCCAGATATTCTTATGCTAGCCCAACACGTCGAGGCTGGGCAGCTTGGGACGTCCTTAGAGTTGGGAGACTTCGAGGTGGATGCGCGATCCATTATTATGAAGGTCAACCGAACTATCTTCTTTGCACATCTGAAGCCCTAACAAATTACTTCTAGATGGGTGTCTCCATGATCGGCGGTTCAACTCCAATACCTTATGGTCTTCTCTTTGGGGGTGAAAATTTTATGTTCTTTTCATTGTTCCTTAATACGAACACAGTTGAGGAGGTTCGTTACGGCCTGGCGTGTTCGGATATCATTTCCTCCACCAATGTTGCGACGCCTCTGATCCCACTTACTATATATACCCTCCTTGGGAACACCGACGAACTGTTCCAGCCTGCCTTCACCATTCCTCCCATCCCAACTCCAGTGATCCAAGACCCAAAACCGGTAACGCTGCACAGAATGAAAAAAAATTGTAACATTAACTGTATGTATGCGCGATTTTAAGCGAGGGGCTACTTATCTCACTCTTGTTTTCAAGAAAAACACCATTCTCAAAATCCGCACCAGCAGCGCCGCCCCAGCACTGTATCCAGGTCTCTTCTACTCCACCGTGAACCTGATGCATTCAAATCTGATTCCTCTCCTGTTGGTCCCTTGACGGCCCCTTTAGCCCAGCCCCCGACGGCCTATGTTGGGTCTACGCCGTTTTCTTTCACGCTATTAACACCTGCCATTGATCAAACAACGGAAGATGAGTTTCAATCCAATGCATCGCTCGATCCCTTGGACGATCAGATTGAAATATCGCTTGCCGAGTGTATTGGACACGGAGCCTCGGGACAAGTGTTTATTGGCTTGACAGATAATGAAAAGTATGCCGTCAAAATCGCGTCTTCGAAAAATGGGAAGCAGATGTTGCAGCACGAAGCTGTATGAGATTTTGTCGGACCTGCAGGGGCAATGCATACCCAAATTCTATGGATTCTTCGGCTCGGAACATTTCAAAGCATTGGTTATGGAGTACATGGGTCACAGTGTAACGAACATCTCAGATCTTAGTATCCATCAGCGGTGCGCTTTTTCTTCCGTGCAATTTTTCTGTTTAATAATTCCATGGCACAGTCATCAGCTACTGGAAGAGCTGTGTCTCATTCACGAACATGGAGTTCTGCATGCAGACCTTCGGGCTCCCAACATCGTTTTGCAGAATGGATCGGCTCATTTTATCGACTTTTCACATGGACGCGAACACGAATGCACAGGACGCGACACATGCTTTGAGCTTATTGACGCACGTCGAATCTTGAGCAACCGTTCTAGACAGTAGTAGTAGCACGAGCGGCGTAACTCGAAGACCAATGTAAGTTGGTCTTTTACACAATGTGAAACTTTTTTGTCTTTTTTTTCACAAATGAGTTCATCATTTCGTATTTGAGCGATCACAAACAACAAAGAAGTTTACTACATTTCAACTTTGTCGAGGAGGGGGCACTCGAACCCTACTTATATTACTCGTCGGGAATGGCCCCGGACTCGGGAAACAATACCCTTAGTTTGGGCTATGGTTCCACGTCCGACAACTCTCTGCTTCGGTAAAAGTCGCTTCCACGCTACAACCTCGTCACCCCATACTTAGATGATGGAGTCCCAGATTTTTGCAATCAGAAATGTTCTTTCGCAAACCCCTTCCACCGACGAATGCTGGGAACTGCGTATGACACTCTCCGCATCAGCTTCATCTCGGCCGCATAGGTGACGTGAGTTGTAGTGAGCGTATCAGCAGTGAGTGGCAGATATCGACCTTCGTATAACCCTATATCATTCAATTTCCAATCTGAGAAAGGAACGTAGAGTTTGCCATGTGCCAACAGCTATTATGATCTATTAGTGACACCGTGAATGCTATGATCCACGGAGACTCACGTCGTCTAGGTCGCAAGGACATTGCCGATACACGAGAACGAGGGAAGATAGATTGGGAAGGCGATTGGCAAGAAGTCGGATGAAAGAGCCTTGAAGCACGTCCACCCCCAAGTGGACATGCCGTACTTCAAAAGGACGAGAGTCGAAAAGCCCAATAACCACTGGTGCCTCTTGAGGTGTAAGAAAATGGTCCGTCAAGCAGAGGCTGGCGAGGGTATCAGATGAGCGTCTTACAAGCGGCAAAGTGTCGTCCAGTGAGATGAATGGTAATTCCAAGGAATACAGACCTGTCAAGCAGGAGGGTTCGGCCAAAAGTCCCTTGTTCACTGGGGCCCATGCCGCTTGTTTCTGTTGGAGAATCAATTTCCTGTCATACACCGTAATTGGGGTGACGGCAGACAAATGGACATGGAGTAAGTGATGCGAATTAGCCTTCAGGAAGCGAATGAGCCCGGAAAAGTCAGAGAAGTGTTGCAGGTCGAAATTAATGTTGACACCAAATTGCTGGAGGCATGGCATCGTAGGCAGTGCAACGAAGAAATCGGATAGGTCGACGGTAGAAGAAGACGATATCGCCAACGAACGTAAGATTGTTCTTCGATGGTTTATGAATGGGAGGATAGTTTCCAGTAGTTGTGTTTGCTCTTGACTGTTGCTTTTCGAAGTGGTCAAATCACTAGTCTGATAATCGAAATGGAAATCCAACTCCTGTAAGCAAGCAAAGTTTGTGATGAGAAGCAACTCTTTGAATTTGAGGATTTGTGCTTGCAGGGTCAGCTTTCGTAAGGTTTTGTCGAAAGCACTCCTAGTTTCCGTCAGGAACACTCGGGTGTCTTTGGTGAGTGGGAGGTCCCGCCACTCGAACTGGAGTTCAATGAGTTGGGACATTCCTCTAATTGCTGTATTCATTTTGTCGAGGATTTGTGTTGACGAGCATTGGCTTCGGCGCTCGACAAATGGGCCGCGTCGTTTCGTAAGGACTCGAGAAAAGGTATTCAGGAATCCAAGATCGGGTGCTTTACCCGGTCCAAAACCCTTTGGAAGGGCATCTCGCTTGAACAAGTAGTCCACGAACCAAGCGCGAATGCACAGCTTTCGAACGTGGACCGCAATTACATGGCTCCTAGTTGAACAGAATGATGTGAGCAACATAAAAGACCTTCCAAACACTTACTGTAGACGGTGTAGAATATTCAGGAAACCATTGTCAAGCTTTGTCCACGCAACTTCTCGATATTTCATGTCCAGAGCCACGTTAAAAAATGTACGATTAACGGAAATCATCTGGAGGACCAATTCTGTTGGCAAAAAAGATATAATGTCGCGCCAAACATCTTCTGGAAGATCGTCCCCTGTCCTTCGAACAGCTGCCAGTGAGCGCATTATTGGTCAATGAAAGACGGTCCGCCGGCTGCCGGTTTAGACACATATGTAAGCCATCATCACACCTGGGTCCTGCAAGATTCAAGCTTCAACAATGCCCGACCCAGTAGCCGAGAGATCTACCTTCTTGCGAATGTATATGTCCAACCACCCTGACACGCTCGTTGCGTATGCCAAATGGTTTGGGAAGGTTGAAGAGGTGGTGAAGAGTGCAGAGATGAGTTATATCGATTGTAGGGTGTGTGTTCGCTGTCTTCGAGTTGTAATTCGTGCAATGCTTACTACTATGCAGAGTATGTCTCTAACATGTACCCTCCAAAATGGCGCCCAAAAATCTGTTATCGTACCCATCAAGCCACCACTAACAGGCTACGAAGAAGTCAAACCCCGCCTGTTGGAAATGAAAGCACTCGCACAGGAGGGACTTGGCATGGTAAGCGCACTTCTTCTCAAGATTTCAAGATTTCAAGTCTTATGTCACTTACGTTCTTCAGATAAAAACCCCCAGAATTTCATCCCTGTCCCTACCCCGAAACGCGCTCTCCACCCTTTCGTTCACCCTCTTCATTGTCTACCTTTACTTCGCCCCAGCCCATCTCCCCTCAACCTCACTACCAGCATTTCCACTCGCCAACACTCTCAAATCTCTCCTCGGCCCCCTCATCTCATTCACATTCTGGACTTTACTCACTGCCCACGTCCTCGAATCTCTATACACTCTCTACTTGTGCCGCAATCACTCCACCGGAATCTTACTCGGTGTAAGCATCTCACTCTTTCACTTGCGTCTAAATTTAAGTTTCTTGTTGTGTTTACTGCAGGCCGTGTATGTCGCAGCGACCTTGCTGAGCGGCTTCCCGATCTGGATACACTTCCAGAAGAGAATTCAACAAGCCCGTATTGATTCAGTCATGTGCATGAAGGTCCAATGAAAGTCGTCAGATACACTATTACGGTAATATAGTAGAACTTGGTCGCCAAGAGGGGTACATACATCAGGCATTTTATCTTTATCTCCGAACATAGACATTGCGCGGCGTCTTGGTAATGAAACTAATGACTAGCTTCGGGTTCACTGAAAGATTTAACCTTGAAATCGGTAATAATGTTATTCAAATACAACACATCAGGCCTGAGATCAAACCGATAAAGTACAAATCCAAGGACGACTTACAATGAAAAGTACGATATACAAAAACTCAAAGACAAGAAAGAGAAATTGCGAAAAGTTATCTCAATCTCCTCTGACATCATAGAGCCCAGGCTCTCTTGCGAGCGGATGTGCTGAAGGACTCCAGTGACCAAAGAAACCGGCGACCACAGCAAATATATTGCACAAAAAGCCAACAGCAATCAACGCGGCTCTGACAATGGGGACACTGGCAGGGAACAGAAGCATGGCGAATTCCTAAACCAGCCCATCACACGATGAAAAGAGAAAAGAGCAAAGGCAACATACCTCTCCGGTATAGAAATCCTGCTGTTCGGCGATATAATGGAGCTCGTTTATCTCCACCAGCTTCAGTCTAGTAACCAAGCTGAGACGTGCTATTCAGCACTCATCGTAGCAATCGGAATAAAAACATGATCGTACCTTGCTGGAGCAGGGGCCATAAACCTGGGTAAGAAAAACAACCAGGACCATTGGGTTATCTCAAGGTACATGACGTCCCTGGGCTTATCGTATACTGTATCGCATAGTTACATGAGGTTTAGGGTCGAAGCAACACTAACTCACCAACACTATCGATTCTGATATCGACCCTTGGTGAAATTACACGGTGCCACCTGCCAACATCGAAATCTAGAATGAAGATGATAGATCTACGACAAAACGCACTTAAAAATGCCAAGCACCCGGTTGCGCGAATTCGGACCAGAGTTGACCTGGCAAACTGGATGTCGGAAAGCAACATTGGAAGTCATATATTTCTCTATGGTAGCCTTCTGTATGTCAGGGGAGTCTGTCGCTGTTATCCTATAAACGACAGTACTGATCTCCTTTTCTGGGTCGTTCATGGTGGTAGTTTAGGGGTCGTGGTCTGCATTGCTGGACATGAGTCCGAAAGAGAACAAATCGTGGTGACAACTTGAACTGATACAATGCACGTGGTTTAGCTTGAGGTAAATTTCTTTTCGTTATCATAATATCGTATAACTAGGGTACAGGTATAAAAAATTCCAAAGGTCTACATGTTTATGAATTAATCGGTTTTGGGCTCGACATGAGGCTTCAAGTGATAACGTTGGCCAGTGAAAATAAGGCGTCGTAACCCCCCGCGCTACCCAACTCAATTTTTGAAATGGGTCGACGTCACTGTGCCAAAAAACCATGGCCGCGATTCCCACTCTAGATAATTCAACTATACTTACTTGAGGATTCGAGGCGAGCCACTTTGTTAAAGAACGGTTACAGTTGTTCTAACATCCGAGTCGTTTTGATGATGATTGAGATAAGTAACTACAATGATTCATTAATATTCATTGGGCATCCGGGACCATACTTGCCTAATGGCGTAGTGTACGGCTAATGTGTACATCGCCGAATACTTAAAACTTCAAGTTTTGCCTGTGGCTGAAATTACGTGTTTTGTGATCTGCTCAAATTAGGAACCGACTTCCCATTTTTAGCCAGGCCAATTCTTTCGACACCTAGCTCTAGGACCCCTGTCTGACCAGCTCAACTAAGCAAATTTGCTACGAAATGGGATGTACCACTGCAGTGACCACACAAGCATAATCGCGGGTCGACAGAACACATTCCGAACTCGATAAACAAGTCACAAAGGCGAAATCAACTCACTTGGTCCTTGATGTTAAGCACGAGTAACCAAGATTCCGATGCCAAAAACATTCGATCCCGCGGTCCACGGTAAGCCAGGCAATGACAATGGGCTTACATAAAGTAAGGTTCGGTCATTCGATTATTGGTGGTGACAAGAATCGATTCTGCCTAACGCTAAGACTCAAGAGAAGGGACTTCAGAAATGGGAGGGCATTTCCGCGGGGAGGGGGAAGAAGTTGAAAAGCTGAGAAAAATAGGGGTACGGACAATCCCAAGTCGTACTGTGTCCTTGTCAGATGTTTGCCGTCAAAGTTGCAGTCCGTCCTCACCCGTTTTTAATGTCAGTGTACCTTGTGTTTTCTGTAGATGCTGGTAAGCTTGGCGGGCTTCCCTACAGAAAGTAATCCGCCTTCAAATTATTGTCAGAATGAAGCACAACCGTGTGATTTTGGCTTACATTTGTTTGCACCAGTCTTGCCACTCCGCTTGACCTGTCTGGGACTGCATCGTTCTTTTTCGTCTACAACTTGCTGCCACATTTTTTCGCGTGGACTGTGATTCTGAAAATTTCGTTGTCTGGTACAGTCTGGACCGTCGCTATCTACACAACTGCATGCGCATATCTCGGCCTATCTGGTCTCATTTTCCCCCTACCCCTCAAAATTCACTTGCGTTACACTGTCGCAAGGGCAATGGTACACCGGAAATTAATTCAACTCGAATGGCACCATTGGGAGGGGGGACAATTTATAAACCACCTTGCCGACTTTCGTCCGCACCAAGCTCTACCTGCTGTCTACTTAATTGCTCTTTGAAGTTGTATCTCTGACACAAAATTTACACACACGACCTCACCACGATTCCTCCTCAACGCCGCCGCATGCGCCTCATGTCTGGCTGGGGCAGAGTCACATTGTGACAAAGTTGCCGATGACACCTGCCAGAACCTGCCCATAATTCGCAACCTTCTATGGCTGGTATATGCCTTCCCAGGCCCTGCATACAGGCCAATATAGAGCCTGAAATTGCGGTATGATTATCCAAGAGGAATAAGATTGTACAACCACTTGACCTGTGGGCTATTCAGAATGATAACTTGACAACCAACTTTCAGCCGCCACCACTAGAATACGCATTGAGCCCTGGGATCGAAACCTTACGTATCCTGGAATCGGCTGCAAAACTGATACCTATCCCCTTCCTAAAGGATCTCATTACCCTGGCTCTTGCCGTTCTACTGGCATGTGAGGTAAGCTGATGCCTTTTTTTGCTGCATTTTACCATCATTGACTTTACCAGGAAACAACGGGAATCGAAAATCGAGCTCGAGAACTCAGGGTTCGGGTCGGAAGTCTTATGATCGCAATCATAGACAATGTAACAACTGCACATGATGGCATCAAGTCCATAACTGAGTCTGCAGACGCAATAAAGGGGGATATTCAAGATCTGATGGAGCAAGTTCTGTCATTCGATTGATACTTGTCAATACTAGAACTTTATCTAGCGTCCTAGGCTTCGTCATGGGCAATCTCAACAAGATTATGGGCCAGAATCGGTTTCTTCGTTTGATCTTCAGTGGGGTTAATAAATCAAACGTCGGTGATTGTTTGAATCGTCTCGAAAGTAGTTTGGAGAGATTCAATGTGGGCATTTCCGGTCGTTCTTGATATGACAACTTTCACATTTTTTCAAAGGTTACCCACATTATACACAGTTCCAACGCCTTGCAGAATGTTCAGCTCCGATTAGATAAGATGCAAGGACTTACACAACACGTTGCTGACCGGGTACAACAGCTTCATGACAGGTTTGACAAATTGGATACGATCTTAACCACTCTGAACAACTCACCTGTCCACCGCGACCCAGACCCTGCGTCACCCACTCTCAGGAAACGAATGCCGTTGAAACCCCGCATCTTTTATGGACGAACCGATTTAGTGGAAGAAATCGCGCACCTTCTTTGCAGCGAAAGGACTTCTCAGGTCTGCATCCTTGGCCCTGGTGGAATGGGGAAAACGTCCCTTGCACTCACCATCGTGAAATCCCCTATTGTTCAAGCCCTATACGGTCCACGCTGTTTCTGGGTTCCTTGCATTGAAGCCGCATCACCTAACCTACTCCTGCAACTTCTATACGTACACCTCCGCATCATTCGTGCCACGGGTGACACACTTAACGATATTCTCTCTGAACTGGACAGCTCAAAGGAGCCCCGACTCATCTTGTTGGACAACTTTGAAACACCTTGGTTTCCAAGCAATGGAACTCGGCAAGAGGTTGGCGATATTCTCTGTCGTATTAGCCAACCCGCACATGTTGCGATTTTAATGACAATGCGAGGCGGGGATCCACCATGCGACGATATGGTGTGGCAGCCAAAGCACCTGGAAGCCATAGATGAGGAGTCGTCTCGTTATATCTTCCATGAAATCTACCCTCAGTCAAAGGAAGATCCAGGTGTTGATGGTCTCCTAGCCGCTCTAGGACGTATGCCATTTGCAGTGACACTGATGGCGAAGCTCGGAAAGAAGAGTAGATCGTTGGCCAAGGAACTACTCGCAGAATGGTTACATTCTGGCACCGAAATCATTTCTAACTCCAATTCGACTGAGGACAACATGAATCGCAGTATCAGTCTATCAGTTGATCGCAGTTTCGTCCAGCAGGATCGAAGTGCTATCCTTCTACTGGAAACCCTGTCATTGCTCCCAGCCGGCACATCTAAAGCCAATCTTCATTGGTGGGCGCCAAATCTGAAGTCCAGGTCATCCGCTATTGCAACTCTTTCAGACGCGGCGCTCCTGATGGTCGGAGGTGTCAATTCCACGGAAACTACCCTCTTTGTCTTACCCGTCGTCCAGTCATTCATGTCCACCACCAATCGGATCAGAGACACAACAAGTCAAGCAGTCCAGAAAGCTTGCTGTCAATATGTTCTGGATCATAGCGGTCGGTACTACGAAGCGGACTTCAACCAAAAGTCAAAAGCGCTCGCAGCGGAGGATACAAACATCCAGTCAATCTTGCTTCCTATGGTTGTTTCCGAAAGTGTCCTTAAAGTGCTTTTGCATTTTACGTGGTATCGCTTTGACACTCGGCCAAGCATCGACATAGCTAAGCGTACGTTGGACCTGGCCAAATCGTTGGGCAAGGATCGATATATCGCGGAGGCTTTGTGCGCTTTGGGTGGTACATACTTCAGACTCAGCAAAGACGACCTTGCCATGCATTCTCTAAGTGAGGTCTTACAGCTTTCCGATAAGCTGATTGACGAACCAGGAGTCTCGCGTCTCGCTGCTGAATGCGTGTCGCTGCTCACAGACGCCAGAACGGACTGTGAAATGCCAGTGGATTCCACCCTCTCGTTGATTTACCATGTGCAGCCGAAGTTCTCTGATGATTTTGACCGTGCATACGTCCTTAAAGCCCTTGGACTTTGTTTTCTGTGGAAAAGTCTATATTTGGAGGCGATAGACGTCCTTGACCAGGCGAAGGTCATATTCAAACGGCTGAAGAATCCTATCGACACGGCCCACTCATTAATACGGATTGCAAGAAGTTATCGAGGGCTTGCCCAATTTCCTCAAGCTTTGGTAGCCATCGAAGAAGCATCCAGCGTCATCGAAGACGTGAACCACCCACGCATGTGTGCAGAAACCGAGTGCCAGCATGCTCGCGTTCTCCTTGCTTTGGGCCGCTATACAGAAGCCCGCTCGAAGTTTGAAAGTTGCCTTCAGTCGTTTCAGCGTCTCGGGTCCCTAATCACGACTGGAGAGATATTGGAAAATATTGGGGACACTTACTCGCAGAAAGACTACCAGAGCGCATCCATGGCATATGGAGCAGCTGTAAAGAAGTATCTTGAGGTTGGCCCGAACTCTCCTATCTCCAAAAAAGGCATAGAGCGATGCGAACAGAAAATTGAAGCGATCAGGATGAAGGAACAGAACTCAGAAGTGTCCCTGCCCATTAACCAAATTTTTTAGGATTGAAATTGTTTCTGTTGTTGTGGTTTTACGTAGTCCTTTTTCTTTTGGAATTTAGCACACAGTTTATTGCACGTTACATGAACACCATTATGCCTAGATAAGTCGAAGGAGCATCGATGTTTCCAGCGTCTCAAAGATGAGAATCACCCAGTGTCATGGACATAGTGGCTTGTAATCGGATGGTGAGACCCAATAACGACGCGACATTGAACAGCAGGGCCCGAACGGTAAGAGCGACGAAGGTTTTCCCATTCCGCCCAAACCCATATTGCCGAGAGGTTGTATCATTGCATGGACACATAGAAATCTCTCCTATTAGATCCTCCGATCGACAATGGAAGACAGTGGGTTTGGAAGGTGTGTATTTCTTAAACACTCCTCGAGTGCCGCTCAATGTCGCTACGTTGTTTCACATTATTGACGTTGAACATGGAGGGGGGCTGTTCCGCATTTCATGAGTTGTGGTCCTGATTCGGAAATTCAGCAACGGACCTTTGACAGATATTTGAAGTCGAAGCTATGACACAAGTTAGGCTCTTCTTCCTCAGGAATTTGAGTTTCAACGTACTTGTAGATTCCAATGAATAATGATTCCCTACTTTTTTGATGGGATTGTCTGGTCAAGAAACAACTTAAGATTAGGAGTTAGGTGGGCGAATTTCTGTATACTGGGATCTTACTATGCTGCAAAGAGTCGGTTGACCTTGGTAGCCAACATTCCATTTCTCAACTGCTACCTAATTTCGACATTTCTCCCCGCCCAATCTTCTTGTAATCGAGTTTCAACCAGATTATGCATCTCTTTGGCTTTCATCACGGCAATGTCCACGAGTCGTAAGACGTCATCTGCACCAAGTGGCACTCCTCCCAATTTTTGGAGCACACAGATTTCTTTTTGAGCATTCAGGGCTATCGAGACAAGACCCGCACTTAAGCGCTGCTCCAGCTGAGAGGGGTCGAGCACAGGCGGTGTCGAAGCATCGGGGAAAAACGCGAAAGTAAAACAGAAGGGACTATGGTGAATCGCAAGCGGAACAGGAGCTCGTTCTGTGGGTAAATGCTGTTGAGGAGATAATGGATTGAGCTGGGATCGTATTAGGCATCGACCTTACCACGATAACCTCGTCTCCAATAACCTCGACGTCCGGTTTTCGAAAGTGTTTTAGTGCTACAATCCCTGCCAGGCAGGCACAATCCAGCAAGTTCCCGGCATCTGCCAAGAAATGGAATGTGAGGCGAAGATGCCACACCTAATAACACCATTGGGTCAAAATTTCAAAGAAAACTGAATATACATAACTCACCCTTTGTCCTGCTAAAATACATAAACTCTCCTTGTCTACAACATCACTCCGTCTGATAACTTTATCGAGCATGCGAGTAATAGTGATTTCTTCGTCTGAAGGCCTTTTAAAACATGTCAGAGTGAGGGAAATAAAGGTGGATCACGCACCTACCGGCCTGGTTCGTATTCACTTGATGCCATAGGAGAGATCTCGGAGTGAATAGATATGGTGCCCTCGAAAGGTCGTTCGGGTTGCGGTTTTGACATTTTAGCGTCTATCTGGGCTACAACCCTGACGGCAGAATTGAAAATTTAGGCTGAATGTGACATCTTAGAATCAGACGACACACCTAGTTTTACCAAACTCGCATTCCACCCAACCGAGTTCGGGACCAAAACTGAGGGTTGGAGTACGCATTTCAATCATCGAACGACCATCGATCCTCAGAGATTCCTTGAGAGCGCTGAAAAGGAACTGCTTTTCTGGTATTGAAGGAGATGGGGGCCTCATAGCAGTGACAAAAGAGTAGACTTTGTTTTGTCCTGTTGATCACACTTCAAGAGCTTTTGCGATTTCGCATCGAACAATCATGGTCCGCATAATAACGCACAACCTGCTTGCTTGTCACGTCAAGAAGTGCAACACCAACAACTTTCCTCTTTTATTCGTGGATGCCAAAATTGAAGTACGTGAGGCCGAATTCAATGCTGAATTCCTCAAGGGTTTCATGCCCAAGATTGAGTGGAAAGCACTAGTGGACACAGCAAGAGTGGTGAGCTTGTTATACTCGCTTTTGAGTACAAAATATAATGAAGTTTCTTAGTTAGGGGATACATCGCTTCCTTTGGAACAACCAGAGATGGTCGATGATGAATTTTTGAAAAATCTGCATCATGTTTTACTCGAGGTATAAAGGTCTAAAACTGTTGTATACAAAATTTTACCATCCCCTCTTTAAGATCCATGTTGATCAGGGCTCAATGATCTGCCCGAACTGCAAGCACGATTATCCAATCATGAACGGAATACCTAACATGGTGAGGACTTATGCAATTCATGGTTCCACGAGGGACTCATTGTGGTTTAGCTTCTTGCAGAAGATGAGATTGGATAGGACTGTGCAGAAGGATAGTTGTCCGAAGGACTTGGAGTGCTGTGGCAATGTTACTGCGTTGGATCACTTGACACAAAGCAGCAGGGTATTCCCCGGATCACAAATGCCAGGGATACTTACTCGATGTACGAATCTCGTACTTATGATATAGATTCGATATTTCAAGTTTCTATACATCAATATATAAACGACCATAAACAGTCATCACTCCGTTGGTTTGACTTCCAAGTTCCAACATGTCGTCCACGGTGCAACCGAAATCCGACGAAGAAGAAATACCTCTTCCTGAAAGACCACTGTCTCCGCCCCTTCATACTTCTTTCAACGCACGTGGAATTCATGTACGAGAATCAACTTTTACACACTTTCTAGCTGGAAACTCACGGTCTTCTTGCATCTACTGCCCTTCATGATCTGTTTCAACGTACAAATAGGCACCTACATTTTCTGCCTTCAAACCACGCGATTATAAATTCCCAAGTCCACAAGCCATGACGCATGTTGCCTGGAATTGCGATGGAAAGAAGCTGGCGGCTGTTGGGATCGATAAAGTAACAAGAGTTTGGATGCCTGAGAAGAGTGTAAGCGAGACCTATTATTCTTACTTCTTGTAGTGATGTGGCCTACCCAGATGGAACCCAGGGCTGCAACGACCTTCACAGGAGGGCATTCTGATGATGTGGATTACGTCGCATGGAACCCTACACATCCCGAGTTGTTCTGCACTTCGAGTCAAAAAGACAGACGAATTGTGTTTTGGGATGCAAGACGTATGTTATTTTGTCTGTGATTTGAATCCACTAACTGCCTCTTTCAACAGAAAGTAGATACATCCAACAAATTCCTCTCAAGTACTCACCCGTCCATGGACGGATCCAGATGACTTATGCACCAGATGGGCAGTCACTTCTTTATGTGTCGGGAGGCAACCAACTTTTCTTCTTGAACTACAGTGCGGTGGATGGAGAGGATACTAAAAAGGACGGGAAACCTATGAAAGAATGGCGTACTTCCGATCGGGACATAGTACGTCCAGGTTGGTTTTCATTCTGTTATTTGTTATTCGCAATGTTAATGAATCGTTGAACATTCAGGATCCACTGCAATTTTCAATCACGTAGGCGACGGAATAATTGTCACACATCACCAAGAGCACACACTACGAGTCATGGATTACCCATCGTTAACCGTCCGAGAGTCTCCAGCAGCCCATGTTGGAGGTTGTGTAGCGGTGGCCCTTGACCCTCGAGGAAGATACTTGGCCTCGGGTGGAGCTGATTCCATTGTTAATATGTTCGACTTGAGTGACTGGATCTGTGCGAGGACAATCACAGATTGCGAGTATGTCATAATGCCGTCTGTCTTCTGGAAATATCCATATGTTTCGTTTATAGGTATAGCATCAATGCTCTAAGCTTCTCACACGACGGGGAATATCTGGCCATTGCCAACGCCGGAACATATATTGATATTGTACGTCCAGTAATATCCTTTTCACCTTCCTCACGTTTCGTCGTTGCTACAGTGTGGCACTGAAACTGGCGTTCCCCTGCACCGCGTTCCCTCTCTGGCTCCTTCCCCAACTGTAACTTGGCACCCTTCCAAGTATGTCATTGCATATTGTGGACAGACAAAGGCAAGAGAAGGTTCCCCTGCTCCAGTTGCAGTTATTAGCATGTTCGGACTGCTTGAGTGAGGTTAGTGAGAAATTGAAATTCAACTTCATTACCTTCAATTTAATCACGTGATTTAACAAAATTCAATGCCTCGAGGCGAAAGCATGTTGGGAGGCTGTTCTGCTCATTGAGTCCGATTTCCCATGTAAAGAGGAACTCGAGGTTTCCACGCGGCGAAACTTGCGGCGAACGCTGTATTTTATAAAGCAACCGTTCTCGGTTCCAGACTTACTTCATTGTCCCCGGACCCCGGTAATCGTCTTGCCCACTGCTCCTCGTCGCCGTCGAGCTTAGCGCACAACATCCTTAGCAACACCGCATTTGGCCGGTTTATTCTCCTCCGTCACATAAATCCACATCGAATCTTTTTTGCTCCTGTCTGCAGTCCCAATGAATTGCAATCAATTGGAGGCGATTAGGCCAAGAAATTTTCTCCTGAATCAGCTAGCGGACCTCACGATCGATCTGTCATCCTCTCCACTTGCATACCTTCTTCCACCCTGCCTGATTCTCCTCGCAGTCGATGTCGCGGTTCGATTATCTCATCGTACAGTTCCCTCGACCTCACTAGTGAAGGAAGACTTACCCAAATATGATGGGAAGGTCATTGATCGTCTAAGCCATCGCGCTCACAAAGTCCTCAGTGACTTCAGCCGACTCGAGGCAACTATTTCAGCAGAAATGCTTCGTTCACAGCGGCTTTGCCGTACACTGGAGAAACGTCGAAATTTCGCA
>Ga0307517_10005658_pt1 | contig 18730 bp, 22 predicted proteins | sample 23_EM_MG_FD_194515 | JGI IMG/M metagenome (GOLD analysis project Ga0307517, IMG submission 194515) | Populus trichocarpa ectomycorrhiza microbial communities from riparian zone in the Pacific Northwest, United States - 23_EM | ecosystem: Host-associated > Plants > Roots > Unclassified | place... | reverse complement strand
TGTGCCAGGGCGAAGTGGGCCTCCACCTCCAACGCCAGGTAGGCCCTGCGGCGTGCGGCAGCAGCTTGCTGATGTGCCTCCGGCTTCAAAAAGGCGATAGCAGCACCAAGTCCCGCGCTGATGAGCGCCAGCACGGCCGCCGGGATACGGGCACCCGCTGAGGAGAGCCCCGTTGCGCCGGAGATGCCGGCTAGCACAGCAGCGGGCAGTCCAAGCGCGGCATGGGTGAACCACCAGAACTGCCGACGGAAGCGGTGCTTCCGGGCTCGTTCTTCACAATCGGCCCGAAGGCTGGCGACCTGACTACCCACAACGTCATCTGCCATGTAGCGAGCCTGCCACCTGCCCCTCTTGTCTGGAGGCGTACCCCCGTTGTGGTCGCAGTTCCGGGACCAACCCTGGCGCTCAAACTGGCCAGCTGGGGGCGCTCAGTCACATCTGCCGAGCCCGCAAGAAACTGTCCACAGGCTGATCGTTTTAGCGTCCTTGCCCGGCGTGGGTGCCGCTTCCAGCGGCACCGTGGCGCCCACGCACACCCGGCACGAAGGGCGTTGGACGGCATGGCGCAGACGAAGTTCGACAAGCAGGTGGAGGAGATCGCCGAAGACCTCATGTTCGGCATCGGCCGGTTCCTGGCCGGCCGCGACATGGACGGTGTGAAGCGGACCGATGCCACGTTCGGGCGCCCTGGTACCCGCGTCCTGCCGAAGGTGGAGGGCAATGTCTCCCGTTCGTCGTACCGGGCCGGGTGGCAGCGCCTCACCTTCCGCATCAGCTGCCTGGGCACGGCCGCAGGAGGCGGCACCTGGCTCTGGGAAAACCAGCAGACCGCCCAGGCGCTGTGGGAGGACAGGGAGGGCACGCTCCAGGCCCTCCAGACCAGCGGTATCGGCCTGGCCTCCGTCGCGGCGGCCGGCGGCCTGGCGTACGGGATCCTCGGGCGGGAGCGGCGGGAGCTGATGCGCGAGTGGGTCGGTCCGCTGCACCAGGCGCTCGCGCAGCCCCTGGGCATCGCGGAGCAGACCGACCCGCGCCGCTACCTGCACGTCCCGAAGAACTTCTCCGACGACGACGCCCAGATACGCGTCGACCTGCCGGTGCACCTGCGGTTCTCCCGCGACCTGGTCGCCGACCTCATCACGCAGAAACTCGCTCTGGAGGGCGTGACGTTCTCCTGGCACCCGGCCGGTCGCAAGCCGTACGTGCTGGTGAAGAAGACCCGCCGCCCGCCGAGGAAGGCCGCCTTCAAGGACGCGTCCGTCCGCGAGCTGGTGGCGAAGGCGCCGGAGTCCGCGCCGGTCATCGGGATCGGCGGCGGCGGCAGGGCCGTCTCGGTCGACCTGGACGCCGAATCGCCGCACATCCTGGTCAACGCCTCCACCGGCGGCGGCAAGTCGGTGACGCTGCGCTGCATCGCCTGCCAGATGATCCACTGCGGCTCGCTCGCGTACATCCTCGATACCAAGCGGATCTCCCACCTGTGGGCGCGCGGCGTCCCGGGCGTCACCTACTGCGCGGACATCTCCGATATCCACGACCAGCTCATCGGGCTCGGCATGGAAGGCCGGCGCCGGATCCGCGTCGCGGATGAACTGGGCATCGGCGCCGACCCGGACGCGATCGGGCCGCGCCTGTTGATCCTCCTCGAAGAGGTCAACGCCACCATGAAGCAGCTGACGCGCTACTGGGAGAAGACCCGCGAGTCCGGCGACCCGAAGATCTCCCCGGCGATCGACGCGCTCAACGAGATCCTCTACATGGGCCGCCAGGTCCGCATGCACGTCCTGCTCGTTGCCCAGTCCGCCACCGCCCGCGCCCTGGGAGGCCCGGAGGTCCGCGAGCAGTTCGCCACCCGCATCCTGGCCCGCTACAGCGTGAATGCCTGGCGCATGCTCGCCCCCGAGATCCACCCCGCGCCGAAGAGTACGAAGCACCCGGGCCGCGCCCAGGTCGTCATGGGCAGCACCGTGCGGGAGACGCAGGTGCTGTTGTTCACCGAAGCCGAAGCCCGCGAGTGGGCCACCACCAGGCCGCCCGCCCCCGCCGCGAACAAGCACCCGGCGGCCCCGGCCCCGGCTTCTCCCACCGCTCTCCAGCAGAGTGCTGACAGCCCGCAGGCCGCCGCCCCGGACGACGTGACGCCGACCCTGCCCACGGCCCCGGCGACGGGCGCGCAGGACGCCCTCCCCGCCCAGCAGGACCACGCCGCCGGTCCCGGCGACACCACCACCGCGACGACGTCGCCGTCGTCCCCGGCCGGGGACGAGGACCAGGCGGTGGGACTGCGTCAGGCCCACGAACACCACCTGCCGGAGATCACCCTCGCCGCCCTGCGCTACGCGCGCGCCCACGACCCCAGCTTCCCGGACCCGGCGGGCAAGCGCGGCGCCGAACTCCTCTACCGCGCCGGCGACCTCAAGCGCTGGGCACGCAACCGGCCCCGCGCCGCCTCTGGCACCACCGACCTCGGCTGACCGGCCCGGCCCGCACGCCGAAGCACGCGAACAGGGCCTGTCCGGTCCGGCCGACACGATCCCCCCGGCCTGGAGAACACCCGGTTCACCAGGCACAGCACAGAAAAGGAACACCGCACCATGTGGAAGACGACCAAGAAGAGCACCCTCCCGGAGCTGCTGCGCCTGTCCGACCCCGGCATCCGCGAGCAGCTGCAGGCGCTGCCCGCCTCCGTGGTCCTGATCGGCGTCGGCGCCGACGGGCAGCCGGTCTGCGTCGACCTGGACAGCGAATCGCCGCACGTCCTGGTCTGCACCGCCGGTGGCGGCGGCACCACGACCCTCCTGTGCACCCTGGCCGCCCAGCTCCTGCACCACGGCGCCCACGCCGTGTTCATCGATCCCAAGCGGGTCTCCCACCGGTGGGCGAAGGGCCTGCCGACGGTGACCTACCGCGCCGACCTTGCCGACATCCACGACGCCCTGGTCGGCCTCCGGTCCGAACTCCAGCGCCGTATCGACCACGTCGACCAGCACGGCGACACCGACGACCTGCCGCGCCTGACGGTGGTGTTCGAGCGAGCCGACCACACCCTGCGGCAGCTGGCCCGCTACTGGGACACGGTCCGCCAGGAGGACGACCCGAAGACGTCCCCGGCCGTCGACGCCCTCCACGAGCTCCTCTTCGCCGGCCGCGAGATCCGCATCCACGTCCTCTTCGACGGCTACCCCACCGCCCGCTCCCTCGGCCAGGGAGGGCACGAGCAGTTCCACACCATGGTCCTGGGGCGAGTTTCCACCAGCACCTACAACCGGCTCGCCCCGCAGATCGGCACCGCCCCGAAGAGCAGCACGCACCCGGGCCGCTTCCACGTCGTACAGGGCCTCACCGCCCACCAGACGCAGGTGCTGCTCCTGACCGAGGCCGAAGCCGCCGCGTGGGTCGCCGCCACGGCGGCCGGAGAGAACTGACCCAGAGTCGGACACACCACGGGCCCCGGGGATCGGCCATGACTCCCCGGGGCCCGGCTATATGGAGTCGCGCTGTCCAACGACGGCGCGACCCCGGCGTCACGTCGTGGCCAGCTCCGGCACCTCGAGGGCGTCGGCCACCTTCCGGGCCATCGCGGCCACCTCCGGCGGGAACCGGTCCAGCCAGCTGACGTCGTCACAGAGCTTGGCCCGCAACCCGTGCAGGCACGCCACCGTCAACAGCACCTGCGGGTCGTCCTCGGGCTGCTGCGCCGCCTCGGCCTGGTGCTGCCCGCGGCCGTAGTGCATCCGCAGCGCCCCGGGCTCGTCACTGTCGGCGGGTTCCGCCTCGCCCAGGAGGCCGGCCAGGTGCGCCCGGTCGTCTTCCTGAGGGCCGGCCGCCCGGCTCTGCTGTTGGCTGAGCTGGAGGTAGCCCTGGAGGGTCTCAGGGCCCATGCCGGTGTGCTGGCAGTACGCGGCGATCAGCATGGCCACGGAGTCCATGGTGTCCGCCGCGTCCGTGGCTCGGTACAGCGTCATCCGCTTCCAGTCGCGCGCCACGTCGGGGCTGGAGTAGTTCAGGACGTCCTGGCAGCGCTCGACTGCCTCGGAGACGAGCTGGTGAACCGCGCGGCGCATCGGCTCGGGCATCGGGGTGGGTTCCATGGCCGCACGCTAGAGGGGCCGCGACCCCGGACACCGTAGTCGCGGCCCTCGGTCACCCGGACGGACCAGACGCCGTTGGCGCTGCGGCGCCGGCCCGTGAGCGGCCCTTGACCGCCGACACCGGCACGCGGGACGGTCGTTACGCAACTATGCGCAACCGACTCGACACGGGAGAGCGCCATGACGTTACGGTTCGTAGGGATCGACCCGAACACCGGAGGCGGCGGATCGCCGACAGTGTGGGTGGAAGAAGAAAGCGCAGACCTGGTCCTTCAGGGCGAGGAAGCCGAAGCGCTGCTGAAGGCGCAGGTGGGCGGGACCGAGTGGGTGGCCGGTCATGCGGCGGGGATCCCGGCGCACGAGAGGTTGATCCGGATTCCGGCTCGGATGGTGCCGATTCTTCGGGAGGCGTGTGATGTCGCAGAGCAGCGTGCCGGACTTCGCTGAACTGCTCAGGGGCGCGCGGCGTACGGCGGTCCATCTGGAGATGCGCGACCGCTACGGCGTCGGCGACGAAGCCGAAGAGATCGAGCAGTTCGCCCGGACCGGTGAGATCACGCTGGATCCCACGGCCTCGTGGTGGCCCGAGTGGCTGGGCCTGGTGAAGGAGACCCTGGCCCGGGGTGTCGTGATGCGCCGCGCCCGGATCGTCTCCGAGCCGGTCACCGACTACATCCGCTGGGAGCACGCCGTGACCCCACTGAACCTGGACGCGGGCGAACAGGTCCGCTGGCTGCCCCGGCGGCACGCCTCGGACATCGCTCTGCCGGGCAACGACTTCTGGCTGATCGACGGACGCCTCGCGATGTTCCACTTCTTCACCGGCGACGGGGACTGGGCGGATCCGGGGTTCGAGTTCACCGAGGACCCGGCCGCGGTGAGGCTATGCGCGTCGGCGTTCGAGGCCGTCTGGGAGCGTGGCACCCCCCACGAGAAGTACACCGTCTAGGCCCCTGAGCTGCTCATGACCGCTTCCCCTTCGTCTAGCGCCCAAGGAGCCCGTGAGGCGCTCGCCGTGCGCTTGCAGCACCTGCGCAAGGACGCCGGCCTCACCGGGCGAGAGCTGTCCGTCCGGTGCGGCTGGCATCCTGCGAAGACCACCCGTATCCAGAAAGGCGACGCCCCGCCCTCGGACGCGGACATCCGTATCTGGTGCGCGGCCTGCGACGCCGACGACCAGGCGGACGACCTGATCGCCACCGCCCGCGCGGTCGACTCGATGTATCTGGAGTGGCGCCGCCTGCACCAGGGCGGCATGCGCAAGGTCCAGGACGACTGGTACGCCCTGCACGAGCGGACCCGCGTCTGCCGGGCGTACCTGTCCAACGTGCCGCCGGGGTTCTTCCAGACGCCGGCGTTCGCGACCGCCCTCATGGAACAGATCACCGGCTTCCAGGGCACCCCCAACGACGTCTCCGAAGCCGTCGCCGCCCGCGTCGCGCGCTCCCGCTTCCTGTACGAGGGCAACCGCCGCTTCGTCGTCCTCATGGAGGAATCCGTCCTGCGCTTCCGCACCGCCGGTCCCGACGCCATGAAGGGGCAGCTGCGCCACCTCCTGGCCGTGATGCCGCTGGCGTCGGTCTCCCTGGGGGTCATCCCGTTCACCGTGCAGCGCACGGTGTGGCCGCTGGAGGCGTTTTACCTTCACGACGACGTCCAGGCGGTGGTGGAGACGCTGACAGCCGAGATCAACGTGACGCAGCCGCGTGAACTGGCCGACTACGCGAAGGCGTTCACCGACCTGGCGGAGATGGCCGTGTACGGGGACGCGGCCCGCACGCTCATCCAGGCCTCGATCGACGCCCTGGGGTGAACTTCCGCAATTTCCCGCAACTTCGTTGAGGACAGCCCTCAACGCTGCGTAGCGTCGAACGCACCGACGCCACCACCAGCCGGAGAGGCGGGGCCGCATGCGCACACACACGGACACCGCCGCCGCAGTCGTCCTGGAGCGCAGCGGCCTCCAGCAGCCGCCCAGGTACGGCACCCCTTCCCCGGCCCTCCTGGCCCGCGCCGACCGCGGCTTCGCCCGGTTCCTCGCCCAGCACACCCAGGACCAGGGCGACGGGGACGGCGGCAGGCAGCACACCTAGCGGTGACCGCCGGCCATCCGCGTGACCACGCCCAGCACCGAGGCCCCAATGACGCACGCGAGCAGCAAGCACACAGTCCTGTACGACCCCGACGGACTGATCGAGGCGGAGCTCCCGCTCGACCGAGAGCCGTACGAGTTGCTCGTCACGGCCGTGCTCGCGTGGGCCGACCAGGACACCGCACTCCAGCCCTGCGACTACGAGCAGATCGCCCTGCAGCTGACCGGGCACGCCCGCGCCGTAGCCGCCGACGTCCAGCGGCACGCCCAACAGCTACCGACGGACAACCCCCGCCGGGCGCTCGCCGACGTCGTACTCGCCGAAACGCAGCGGCGGCTGTCCGCCCGCCTGGAAGGCACCGTCCGCTGCGCCCAGGGCCGCGCCCGCCTGGTGCGTGCCCTGTACGAACGGCTGGACCGGCTCGTCGAACCCGAACCCGAACCCGAGCCCGCTGGCACCGCCATCAGCTCCTGAACCCCATACCGGAGGACCACGAGCCCCGGGTAGGCGGCTGCCTCACTGGATGTGATGCCGTATCCCCTCCTGGCGGGACACGGCACCCCACCGGCGACTAGTCCGCCGGGAGGAACCGGCGGAGGCGGACGGCCACCGCCCCGGCCGGGCGAGCATGCGGCACATGAAGGTCGACATGACGAACATGCCCCAGCTGTCCCAGCAGCAGCTCCAGCGGATCCAGGAGATCATCGCCAGCAGCAGACGCCGGACGCAGGAACTCAGCTCGCGGGCCCCGAAGCGGCCGAAGCCGCGCAGCAGGATGAGGCGGTACCCGGGACGGGCCTCCCAGTGGCCACGCCCGCCCCGGCGCTAGACCGTCGGATTGCGTTTCGGCGAGGAAGGCGCCTTGCTCGACGACGGACACGGCCTACAGGCCGCGTGTCTAGTGGCAGGCGCGGTATCAGCGATTGCTCAGCCACCAGGCGGCAGCGGCGCATATGGCGCCGCCGGCTGCCGTTGCCGCGCCGCGTACGAGAGCGAACAGCGCGCTACGCGCGAGCCGGTCAAGGGTCCTGCCTGTCGATGTGCGGGGCTTCGGGCTCATCGTGCTCTCTCCGTTCGCTGTCCGGCGGGCGCCGGTTTCTCCGTGACGTGACCTTCGCCGGAGAGGAAGGGCGATGGACGCTGGCTGCCGGATCCCGATGTCATCGGACAACTCCCCCCGCATCCGTACGGGATGGCATGATTCCTGGACGGAATTGGACGGTTCTGGACGATGAGGGGGACCGCAGGGGTGGGGCGCGCCGGGCAGTTACGCAAACCCGAGCTGGACCAAGCACACGGCGAACTCAACGCAGCCCTGCACCGGCTGCACCTGCTTGCCGGGCGGCCGAGCCTGGCGGATATCGCTCGAGTGCTGAAAGGTGCCGGAATCTCCCGCAGCACCATCCACGATGCGTTCTGCAGCCCCAGGCTGCCGAAGTGGAAAGTGATCGACGCACTGGTGGAGGTTCTGTCGTCCCAGGCACCGGGCGGTCGTCCTGAGGAGGACCAAAGGGTGCTGTACGAAGTGTGGCTGCGGGCTGCTCAGGAGGGCGATGAGCTGGACATCCCGCTGCCCCGGGGCGATGACTCCCGCGAGTCGACGCTCCTCTTGATGCAGCGCATGCTCCTCCCGCGCACCCTGCCCTCCCTGGACGGCGTAGAGATCGCGGTCCGGTATCTGCCTGCCCGCGACCCACACCGGTCCGGCGGCGATTGGTTCGACGTGATCCCGCTGCTGGATGACAAAGTCGCTTTGGTGGCCGGGGACGTGATGGGCTCATCTGTGCTCTCAGTTGCCCTCATGGGACAGATGCGCAGCGCGTTGAATGTGTTGATCCACCTTGGCCTGCCGCCGCATGAAGTCCTGAACCAGTTGAGTGAGCAGGCACAGCGTCTCAGCGGTGATCAGCTAGCGACGACTGTGTGCGCTATCTACGACCCTGCGACTCGTACCATCAGTCTCTCCAGCGCTGGCCATTTGCCGCCCTTCCTGTTGGACCCGGAGGGGACTAGCTATTTCCTGGAGGTGCCGCCAGGGCCGCCGATCGGCCTCGGTATGAAGGTCTGTGAGACGGTCGCTTACGACGTCTCGCCGGGCTCAGCAGTTTTCTTCTTCACGGACGGACTCGTCGAATCACGGAGTCAAGATCTCAGCGTCGGCCTCCGTAAACTGCAGACGTGCCTGACTCGGGCAACCGAAGCAGCAGGTCGGCAACCGCCACCGTTGGAAGATCTATGCGACGTAGCCATGGAGTCCAGCGACTTCAACTCCCCACAAGACGACATCGTGCTGCTCGCGGCCCGCTTCGCCTAGATGATCGCCAGGGGCAGGGCTACTCCTGGCGGAGTAGCCATGGCACTGAAGCAGGCCGCGAAGAAGCACCTCGGACTCACCGAGTAGGCGCGGGAATGTGCAGAGGCGGTTGCTGGTTGCATTACTCGCGGGTGTCGGGCGGTGGACAGTGTCCCCGGGCCTCACCTATTGCCTGTGGGGAAGATCGTTCGACTGAAGCCCCACGGGGCCTTTCGCCGCGAAGGCGACCGCCATCACCCCCAATCCGGCGCCGGTCAGGTCCCCCCGTCCTGGCCGGCGCCTCCTTCCTTCGCCGGGTTCGTCGAGCTGGAACCGCTGGAGCGGCCGACGTTCGTCGACGACTACCCGCCGGGCGTGCTGGCCAAGGAACAGGAACTGCGGGCCAAGGTGATCACAGCGTCGGAACGGATCCATGCGGACCCGTTCTGGAAGGACCACACCGGCACCGACCGCCTGGCGGCGGAGATGGCGCTGAAGAAGGCCGCGAAGAAGCAACTCGGTGCTGCGGCTGATCGAGCATGAGCTCGCCGGCGTCACCGCTCAGGCGGCGAGGGCGTTGCGGAGGGCTTGCACGGCGGGCTCGCGGTGGTGCTGGGCGGGGACGGACTGGTACAGGTCGGTGGCCCGGGCGCGGACGAGGCCCGTGCGGTAGCCGGCCGGGAGCACGGTGAGGGCTGCGGTGGCCTGGCGGCAGGCCTGTTCGGTGTCGCCGTCCCGGTGAGTACAGGCCGCGGCGTCGATGGTCAGCAGGGTGCGGGTCATGCTGCTGGTCGGCGCGGACAGCGCGAGCGCACGCTCCTGACTCTCCCTCGCCCGGGCGGTGTCGCCCAGCGCGGTGAGCGCGTGGGACAGATGGACGTGGTGTTTCTGCTCGCAGTGCCCGAACCACGTGTCGGCCCGCTGCTCACCGACCAGCTGCTCCATGAGCTGGTCCGCGTCGGCGAGCGCCTCGCGGGCCTGGTCGGCTTGGTGGGAGAGGGCGTAGGCGCGGGCGGCGACGGCGGCCGCCAGCGTCGCGGCCGCGGTGGGCAAGGTGCCGGCGGTGCGGCGGGCTTGCTCGGCGAGGTGGGCGGCGGCTTTGGGGGCACCGTAGTTCAGTCCGACCATGGCTTCGCGGGCTGTCACCCAGGCGTGGAGCTGGCGGTCGCCGGATTCGCCGGCGGCGTGGGCGGCGGTGGCGAACCACGCACGGGCCTCCCGCCGACTCCCGAGGTCGTGCAGCACGATCGCGGTCATGCCCGCCATCTGCCCGGCGGTCCGGCACAGTCTCGCCCGTACCGCGACCGGCTGCGGGACGGCGAGCAACGTAGGAATGTCGGCGAAGTCGGTGACCAGGTCGGCCAGCACCGCCGTGGGCGCCTGCCCGTGATAGCCGTAGCCGTAACTCTCGGCAGCCGCCTCCAGGTCGGACAGATCGGCCGGGTCGGCGGCGAGGGTGTGGTCGAAGGTGCTGCGGGTGGCGGTCAGGGCGGCGATCGCCGGACCGGTGAGTCCGGCGGCGAGGACGCCGCGCAGCAGCTCGCGGCGCTTCATGGGGTCATCTCCATCTGGGGGCTCCGGACTGGGGGCGACGGCGGTGTCTTCCCAGGGTCGCGCAGCGAGCCCCAGGAGGGCACCGGGAATGCGAAGACCGTCCGCGATCCGCTCCACCGTCTCGAAGCCGGTCACCGCAGCGTCCCCACGGGCCACTTTGCTGACCCGCTCGCTCTTCATCCCGCAGGCCTCCGCGATGCGGTTGAAGCTGACTGCCTCGTTGGCCATGGCGAAGACGATGGAGAAGTCGCGGGCTTGAAGGGCTCGCAGGAACGCCGGGTCGGATAACAGCCGACGGGGCAGCTGAGCTGGTGACGACGGTAAGTCCACGGTGTCCCCCGACTCCCACGGCACGTGACGACTCGTCATCTACGACGGTACCCACCGTGGGGCCCCCTTCGTGGGGTTATCGCCGGCCGCCCCGCTGGCTTCACTGGCTGGTGTCCGGTCCATTCCCGGGCCGCGCCGGGACCCCTACTCCGGCGCGGTCCACCTCTCGAAGGAGGACACGATGTCGACACCCACCCCGCCCCCGCCCGCCGGTGGCCTGCTGCGGTCCCGTCGCCTGATCACCACCGCCCGGGGCCGCAACACGCTGCTGGGCGACGGCGGCGGCACCGGCAAGGGCGACGGCAACGACTAGTCGGAGCCGAAGCCAGCGATGACGAACCTGTCGATCGCGGAGCGCCTGGGCGAGGACTTCCTCGCCCAGGCGCTGCACCGCGACTACCGCCACCTCCCCGAAGCCGTCGACGTCGCCGGGCTGATGACCTGGGACGACCTGGACCGCATCCTGACCCAGCACCGCCTGGAGCCGCCCCGGCTGCGGCTGGCCCGCGACGGGCAGACGCTGCCGCTGTCGGACTACGCCATGCCGGTGGCTACCCGCCGCCACACCGTGTGGCACCGCCTCCAGCCCGCCGGCCTCCACCCGCTGCTCGCCGGCGGAGCCTCGCTCGCCCTTGATGGCGCCGACCAGCTCCACCGGCCACTGGCCCGGCTCGCCGAAGACCTGGAGCGGAAGTTCCGTACCGACGTGCGGGCGAACCTCTACGCCTCCTGGACCGCCACTCAGGGCTTCGGCACCCACTGGGACGATCACGCGGTCCTGGTCCTCCAGCTGGACGGCGCCAAGCGCTGGCGGCTGTTCGGCGCGACCCGACCGGCGCCGCTCCACCGCGACACCGAGCTGCCGACCGAACCGCCGGCGGACCCGCTGGCCGACCTGGTGCTGCACCCGGGGGACCTGCTGTACGTGCCGCGCGGCTGGTGGCACTCGGTCGCCGCCGACCAGGGCGGCCCCTCGCTGCACGTCACCTTCGGATTCGAGCCCCACACCCCGGTCACCCTGCTCGACTGGCTCGCCGAACAGCTCACCGGGCACGAGGAATTCCGCGCCGACCTGCCACTGCTCGACACCCCCGACGTCCAGGCCGTCACCGTGCGCGGGCTGCGCAAGCTGCTCCTGGCGGAGCTGGACGATCCGCAGCTGCTGGCCCGGTACGCCGCCGCGATGGACGGCCGCTCCGTGGGGCGGCTGGCCCCGAGCCTGCCGCACGTGGGCGGCGTTCCGGCCGACCCGGGCCTGCGGGTCCAGCTGACCACCGCCCGCGCCGTTCTCACCGTCACCGACGACGCGGTGGTGCTCGCCGCAGCCGGCAGCGAGTGGGAGTTCGCCCCGGCCGCGGAGCCGGTGCTGCGGCCGCTGGTCGACGGCCTGGTCCTCACCCTGGCCGACCTCGCGGCCGCCGCCGGCCTGGCCGTCGACGACGTCGCCGCCGTGGTCGGTGAGCTGGTCGACGGGCAGGCCGCCGCCGTCGGCAACCTGCCGTAACCAAGCCCGGTGACAGCGGATCCCACCGCCGCTGTCGCCGGGCTTGGCGTGGCCGCCGCTGCGTCCGGGGAGGCCGGAAACAGCCGGGACCTTCGCCCTGGTCCGGCAGACTGGACACAGGCCGTCAGACGGCCGTGTAGTCCTTTCGGACCCCGACCGATCACGGGAGACCCGGTGTACTCGCCCCCCTCGAACCCGGCCGATGAGCAGCGGATGCGGACGCAAGCCGAGCGCGCCGCGCAGGCCTTGAAGGTGACTCTTGGCGGCGGGGAGCCGTTCTGGGGCTGGGAGGGGCGCACCCTCGGGCGCGCGGGAAGGACCGCGACTGGACAGCGGGTGTGGTTGCGGCTCGCAGCCGCTCCGGTGGCCAAGGCCTGCGGAAAACTCTGGGACGGTGCGGAGGCCGCGCAGCAGGCGTTCGGTGACCTGGGCGGACACCGGCCCGCACTTCTGGCCATCCACGACGCGGAGCACGACGGCACCGTCTACCGGGCGGAGCTGAGCGAACACCTGGACCAGCTGGTCGCCTCCGCCGACCCGATCCTGCGCCACCCGCTTCAGCTGTCCGCCGACTGGTGGCTGGCCCTGGATGGCGCGCTGGAGAAGGTGGCGGCCGCCGTCACCGACCGCGTCGCGGTCCGCCAGGCCTACATCGACCGTGCCGTCCCGCAGTACCTCGGCATCCCGGCCCCGCCGGTCACCCGCTGGGCAACCGTCCACGGCGATCTCAACTGGGCAAACGTCACAGCCCCCGAACTGCGGCTGCTCGACTGGGAAGCGTGGGGGCAAGGCCCGTGGGCCTACGACCAGGCCACCCTCTACGCCTACAGCCTCCTCCAGTCCGACACCGCTGACCGGCTCCGCGAGGCCTTCCCCTTCCTGGGCACCACGGAGGCGTACGCGGCCGAGGCCGTCGTCTGCGCGGAGCTGCTGCAGACCGTCTCCCGGGGAAGCAACCTCGACCTCGCCGGGCCCCTGCAGGAGTGGGCCGACCAACTGCGAGATCGTGCCTGACCAGGCGACAGCTTGGGCGTACATTCGCCAATGGACAAAGGGGGGACTGCTCATGGTCGACGTCTGGAACGGCGAGCCGCTGGCCGTCGCGAAGGTGGTGAAGGACGACATCCACTACCGCGTCCACGACGTCGACACGGGCGAACTGCTGGGCTTCGGGACTGCCCGTGGCGGATCTCTCGCGTCGATGACAGCTCACTGCCGGCGGATCGAGGACGCTCATCCCGGCCGGCATCTCGTTATCCGGCAGTACGACCAACCCGCCGGCCCCCAGCATCCTCGCCCCGCCGGTCCCTGAAACCGGCCCCGAAGCGATGTGCGCCAGGGACAGCACCGAGCCCGGAACGGGAGGCCGGCATGGGTGATCCAGGAGGGGACTGGTGGCTGGCCCGGGCGCGGTACGCCGTGGACCTGGCCGTCGTTGACGGCGACGACCTGCCCGGGCCGCTGGTCGAACTGGCGACGCTGGTGCTGGTGACCATGCTGAAAGCCGGCCTGCCCCCGTACAGCATCGAAGCCGCGGCAGAAGGCGATGAGACCGGTGTGAGCCTGGCCCCGGTCCCTGGACGTCGCGCTCTGCGGGTGCTGTGGCGGCAGGATCCCGCAGCCGAGGCACAGATGCCGGCCGACCGCTGGGGCGCCCAGCAGGCTGCCATGAACCAAGCTCTGCGCGCGATTCTGGCGGCGCAGGCGTTCTGGATCGAGGACGGCCCGCTGGGAGAATCACCGGTCGTCCTGGGCATCACCCGCCTTCGCTGAGCCTTCCCGGAGACCAGCACCAGGCAGGCGGAGCCGGACATGCGAGAAGGGCCCCGGAACCGTCTCCGGGATTCCTCCGTGGCAGAGGGGTGCCACGGAACGCCGGAACGCCCACGTTCGGGTGAATGTCCGGGTGCGCGGTGCCCGCTTCGGTATCAGTGATCCATGATCATTCTTCGAGGGTGGCGCGCCGCGGCCGCCGGTGCAGCATGTCTGGCAGCGGTCCTGGTGCCCGCCGCGATGCCGTCCTCCAGCGCCGCGGCCTCAGCGCCACAGTCCGCCGTACTGCCCGCGGACCTGCCGGAGCCGCCCGCCGCTGACGTGGCGCGTGCCGAGCTTGCCGACCTGGTCGTGGAAGCTCCGCACGCGATGGCCGGCTACAGCCGGGCGAAGTTCCCGCACTGGGCAAGCCAGGGCCAGAACTGCGACACCCGCGAGGTCGTCCTGCAGCGTGACGGGCAGGACGTGAAAGCTGACGAACAGTGCCGCGCGATCTCCGGGACGTGGACCAGCGCGTACGACGGCAAGGTCCTGACCTCCGCCTCCCAGATCGATGTCGACCACATCGTCCCGCTCGCGAACGCCTGGAGGTCCGGGGCCGATACCTGGACGACGGCCCGGCGCAAGGCGTTCGCCAACGACCTGGAAGGCCCTCAACTGCTGGCGGTGTCGGCGTCCAGCAACCGGGCCAAGGGTGACCAGAGCCCGGATCAGTGGAGCCCTCCGGACACGGCGTACTGGTGCGTGTACGCGCGGGCGTGGACGCACGTGAAGACGGTGTACGGGCTGTCGGCGACCGACCCGGAGAAGGCCAAGCTCGCTCAGATGCTCGACACCTGCCCCGCCAATGTCTGATGTGCTGCAGGACCAGGTGACCGCCGGTCCCGGCGGGGTCATGACCGCCGAGGTCGGCGTCGTCACCGGCGACCTCACCTTGGTCACCCGCGACTGCGGCGACGGCCATGCCGACGTCAGCGTCCAGTACACCGGGGCCGCGGAGTGGTACACCGTCGCCGGCAGCCCGGTCCGCCTGCGGGAAGGCGGGCTGCCGGAGGTCCATGACACGGTGCTCAAGCGGGCTGAGGCGGGAGACGGGGCTGATCTCTCGGGCATCTGAGCCGCTGGCATCGTTCGAAGGGGCCTGCGCCGGGACTGTCAGCTGGCGGAGCGGTCGCCCGGTGCCTTCTTCGACTTTACCCTGGCCTTCTTCGTCGGCGCTGGCGCCTTCTTCTTCGCGGCCGGGTTGGAGCGGCGGGACTCCGCGGCCTGGATGCTCTGCTCCAGGGCGGCCATCAGGTCCAGCAGCCCGGCGTCGGTCGGCACGGTGTCGGGGGCGTGTGGCGGTTCCAGGCCTTCCAGCCGGGCGGCCACGACTTGCTCCAGGGCGTGCTGGTAGACGTCGCGCTGGTCCTCCAGGTGGAAGTCCTCGCTGGCCACGTCCATCAGCGAGCGGGCCATCTGTAGCTCCTGGCGGCGCGGCTGCGAGGTCGGTGGCACCACGATGTCCTCGGGGCTGCGCAGTTCATCGGGCCACAGCATGGTCTGGAGTGCGATCATGGTGCCCCGCACCCGCAGGATGGCCAGTGATTCGCGGGTGCGTAGCGCGAGGCGTACGACGGCCACCAGGTCGCTTTCGCGCATGGCCTCGCGCAGCAGCGCGTACGGGCGCGCGGCGGTCGGGTCGGCGACTCCGAGGTAGTACGGCTTGTTCAGCAGCAGCGGGTCGACCTGGTCGTCGGGTACGAAGGCCAGGACGTCGATCGCCTTCGGTGAGCTCGGCAGCGGCAGGTCCGCGAGGTCTTCGTCGGAGAGCACGACGACCCTGCCGTCGTCGGACTCCCAACCGCGCGCGACGTCCTCGTACGGGACGTCCTCGATGCCCTCGCGCTCGCAGTAGCGTCTCAGCCGTATCCGGCCGCCTCCGCACCTGGTGTGGACCTGGTGGAGCGGGACGGAGTGCTGGGCGGTCGCGGCGTGCACGGTCACCGGGATCGTCACCAGGCCCCAGGAGATCGCCAGCTTCGAGATGGTCTGCGGCATGATCCCATCGCACTCCCGACCAGCGGTGATCGCACCTCGGGGAGGCCGTCGTGCCCGGCGCTCCGGTCGGTCGACCTCTGCGCCCGCCCCGGCCGACGCGTCACGCCTCGCATGGGCTCACGTGTCCAGTCGCAGGGGCACGCCTCCGTGCTGGATCGCGAGTTCTTTCACCTGGGCCCACAGCGTCTCCTTGGGAACCAGGCCGGCGGCGGCGGTTTCGGTGTGGCCGCCCTGCGGCATCTGCTCGGCGGTGAGGGCGGGGCCGGTGAGGGCGCGCATCCATGCGATGGCTGCCTGTTCGACGTCCCGCGCTTGGCGGTGAGTCAGCCGGTCAACTATGCCGACCACTGCCCAGCTGTGATGCATGTGGGAGTGGAGGCGGCTCGTGCGGGAGGCCCGGGTGGAGATGCCGACCTTCACTGCGTCGTACCGCTCGTGCGTGATCACGTACACGTACGCGGCGTCCGAACCCCGGCCGGCCCAGAGCCGGTCACGACGTGCGCATTCCTCACACGCCGTCGCGCGCGCCAGCTCGACGTTCAGGCGCTGCTGGTACTCCTCTTCGATCTCGCGTAGCCGCTGGTCATGCTCGACCTCTGCGGCCTGCCTGATGCGGAGCATCTGAGCCGCGTGGTCGTCGCCGATCGCGGCCAGGGCGGCCTCGTGCTCGCGGATCCGTTCCTCGGCTGCCTGTCTGGCTTCGGCTCGGGCGGTCTCGGCGCCGGTGACGATCCCCGCCACCCGGGCCTCGGTGTCGGCTGCGTCGATCGTGGCCGTCCGGTGCCGCAGGCCGTCGATCGCAAACCCTGCTGCGATCGGCATGAAAAGGCCGAAGAAGGCGAACATGACGGCGGCGGTCACGAGGCCGGCGGTGCCCTCCCTTGGGGTGGGCGCGTTCGCCATGCCGCCCGAGGCGGAGACGGCCGCTGCGCCCAGGCCGGCGGCCACGCCGGGAACCATCAACGCGAGGCTGGCCCAGCCGGGAGCCTCCCGCCTGCGGGTCACCATCCATGCGGGCCCGGACAGGAGTGCTGCCGCGCACGCGGCAGCGGAGGCGAGCCGCCAGGGGAGGGGGATGTCCGAGACGCTGACGATGAACGCGACGATGACGACGGGGATCATGACCACGAGCAGCAGGTTCAGGGCGATGAGTACACGCATGACCCGATCGCGGGGCAGGTCGTTGAGGTTCGTCCATTGGTGCGGTGCGGGCACGTTGTGGCTTCTCCTGGATCAGGACGGCGGGAGGGCACGGCCGGGTGGCCCTCAGTGGATGATGGCGCGTCAGGTGCTCGAACGGTCCGGTTCTGCGTGATCCCGGCCTAGACGGTCATGCGGTCTGCCCTGGCCCACGCCCAACGTCATCAGGCCGAGACTCTGCCCACCGCCGACTGGGCTTCCTACATGCAGGGCCTCATCGACCGGGGTGCAATCCGCCCCAGTAGCCGACGGCGGGCTGTAGCCCGGCCCTGCTCTGCCATCGGCACCGCCGACCTGCCATAACGGTCCCCGGACGGTGACATGAGACGCACGTCACACCAAGCCTGATGTCACGGAATCCGTCCCTGCCAGCACTCCCTTGACGTCGGGCGCACCGGGCGCCACAAGCAGCATCGAGGGGGACAGGTTGCCAGAGACAGCGATCGGGTTAGCGGCACTGGGTGCGACGTTGAGCGCACGGCTGCTCTACCAGTGGATCCGCAGCCGGACGCAGGTTCAGCTGGCCCGCCTCATCCAGCAGGGCGCCAGCGACCGCGTCCGTGCCCTGCCGCCGGGCAGCAAGGTCACCGAGCGCAGGGCCGGCGAGGAACTGCGCATCGAGGTCGGCGTGCGCAGCGGAGACGCCCGTGACTGACTTCGAGATCCATCTGGAGACCGCGCAGCTCGAACTGGAGCCCCTCCAGCGGCACACGATCAGCCGCGTACCTGTCGTGTCTGCGCCAGAGCCGCCCATTCCGGTGGCCCCGGCGCAGCAGCGTGGCAACGTCACTCGGGTGGAGTTCGCCCAGTTCTACGAGCAGCACATGGCCAAGCTGGCCCGGCACCTGATGCGGCAGGGCGCAAGCGGTCATGAGGCAGCAGAGGCCGCCCAGGCCGCCTTTGCTGAAGCGTTCGTGAAGTGGGAGATCATCGAGTACCCCACTTCCTGGCTACGGAAGGTCGCTTTCCGCTTCTACTTGCGCCAGCCGGCCCGCCGCGAGGACGTCATCGACGACATTCCGGAACGCCCGGGTGGCATCTGCCCCCTGCGCTCGGTGGAACTCAAAGAGGAAGAGACCCGCGTCTACGCTGCCCTCGCCGCCCTGCCGCCCCTGCAACGCGCGGTCCTTGCCTGGCATTTGGACGGCTTCACGACCAGCGAGATCAGCGAAGTCCTCGATATGACCCACGAAGCCGTACGGCAGAACTTGAGCCGCGGCCGCGCCCGGCTCAAGACGCTCCTGCTTAGCGCGACCGATGGAGGCGAGTGATGACGACCCCCTACGACAGCGACGCCGAACTCGATGCCCTGCTTCGGTCCGCGGACGACGCGGTGTTGACCGCTGTAGAGGACGGCCTGGACCTCGATGCAGGCCGCGCGGTTCTATTTGCCCAGGTCACGGTCCGCGAACACGGAGACCGCCAGCCCCCCAGCTGGAAGATCGGCAGGGACGGGAGCGTCACTGACTTCGCCGGCATCCCGGTAGAAGCGGACCTCCAACGAGAGATCTACGCGAACGGATCAGTACGGCACGGCACCAGCGTGAACGACGTCAACGGCCGGGTCACCCAGATCCTGGACCTGCTGGACCAGATCTCCTACGACCTTGACCTGCTCCGGCGGTGGCTGGACTGCATGTCGGAGGGGCAACCGCTGGGGCCGGGGCATGTGGAGAACGCCGCCACGCTGCTCGCCGCTCTGGTCCTGGGGGTTCAGGAACGGAACATGAGTGAGGAGACGGCTCTTGGCCTCGTTGAACAGGCCAAGACGGTACTGCGGAGGCTCTGGACAGATCTCCGTTCCCACATCGAGGGCAAGTGGGACCAGGAGGACCAGAGTTCAGCTGCAGAC
>Ga0307517_10005657_pt1 | contig 18741 bp, 21 predicted proteins | sample 23_EM_MG_FD_194515 | JGI IMG/M metagenome (GOLD analysis project Ga0307517, IMG submission 194515) | Populus trichocarpa ectomycorrhiza microbial communities from riparian zone in the Pacific Northwest, United States - 23_EM | ecosystem: Host-associated > Plants > Roots > Unclassified | place... | reverse complement strand
GTCGTATCATGATGCGCCTTTGGCTGGAGCGGGTAGAATCCTGATGGTGCCTGTGGGTGATCTGGAAGTGACCGTGAACCAGGTAGGTTCAGGGGGTTAGTCTAGTCCTTTTGTGCCTGGACTAAACATCTGAACCCAGGATGCCAGTTCCGCCGAGGTACCAACAGATGCGTCGATGGAAGAAGAGGAAGAAGGAAGTTCAAGTTCTTCCGCCGAGGAAAGGTCGATGTCGCCGCTTCATCAGGAAGAAGAAGTTCTCCCAATCGTGTCTCGAGAGGAATTCGACTTGATGACGCGGGTCCTTGATGAGCAACCTATCCTAGGATCTTCTGTGAGTGGGCAACGCTGTATTCGCTCAGCTGGGGCCCTTCCGTTGGCAAAGTACCATCCTTATGTCCGTTCGAACTACTTCAAAGGGCAACTCCGCAGTTTTCCCTCATCAGAGGCATTCCGTACCAACTATCTTCGAGCAAGAAGAACTGGACGTTCCGACTATCGCAGGAGTGGAAGAGAGGCGGACGATGAATGCTCAGGAGTTGAGAGCAGTCGTCCTTCACTCGAGCCAGAGGGGCTTGATGATCCGGCAAGTTCTCGAATCGCTGAGTCAGGTGATGGATCAGATCCAGATCCAACAACTCTTGTTGCTTGCGTGGAGCGGTCTCATGGCGATGGACGAGGTATCGGATGGAGCTGGAGTTTCGGAAGGAGGGACCTTGGCTGAGGAAGTAGCTGAGAGTGTTCTTGCCGAGGACCAGGGGGAGGTCCATGACTTTGAGGGGAATCTTGACAATGACTAGTGTACTCGTGTATCGGTTGTGGAGGGCAATTGACCCTAGTGTACCAATATGATGTCTTCTTTTATTGTCTTGTTGCATCGTGTGTCGTAAAAGGAAGAGAGAGACGAGATTGGAATGAGAGTGATGATCGAGTTGGTCGTCGGAATATCTTGAATGACTTGTGTTTTGTTGATTTATAAAATTTTTAAATGGGGTTTTCTTCATGACAGCAAACGCGCTGACACCCGGCTGCCCTGGCTCTGAGGACAAAGATCAATAACCTTCAGCAGGCCAGGGTTTCATTGGTCACTCTCAAGAGGGGTTGACTGCTATCTTGTTCTGATCATGTTGATGGTTAGCACATTCTCATTTGTCTCTCCTCACACGCATGTGTTATTGTGTCACCTCTGTTTGTTGCTTTGTAGTTTATGTAGTTTTCATCTTTTTCTGTCTGTTTTTGTTTCTGCTCAAGGTCTTCCTGCTCTAAACATGTTACCATGAATGTGGACCCCCACTTCTGTGGGGTTTTGCCTTAGTGACCACATACTTTGCTTGTTGCATGCATATATTTTATGGACAACATCTCTGAATCAATCAGCTAGTTGTATGGTATGAGTCTGAACACTGCACTTGTCAAGCAATGAAATATCTAGTACAGAGAACTTGATGGCATAAGTAAAGAGAATACATGTTCTACATATGGGTCTACTAGAGAGTCACATTGCTGAAGTCAAGAATCACCACCTGTTTCGACTTCAAAAGAACAACAAGATAATGGCCATCCCACTGTGCATGGATTGCCTTCCCAAATCTCACAGGTAGCTGAATAACTACCTTCCCAGTGACTGTATCCTCCATCCTGGACATCTTAATTTCCCACACCTTATTATCATTGAGGTGGAGCCTGTCTGGGAGGTCTTCACCACTTGAAAGCAGGACAGGGGGTAAGCCTGGAATCCCAAAGTCCCATCCCATATAATGGCCCTCAGTTAATACCCAAACTATAGCCCAGATTTTTGAGCCCTCTATTCCTCTAAATTCCATTCTCTCACCAGCCACCATTTTACCCCGAACCCCCAAGTCCACATCCTTGGCCCTCACCTTGCCCACAGCCTCTCCTGTCCAGATATCCCATGCTCGAATGGATTTCTTATATATGCAGAAAACCTTAGTCCCATCCCCTGATATCCTGAGGCCTGTAACACTACCTCTAGGCACATTGATTGTCTGGAAGAGTTTTCCTTTCTCAGCATCCCAGATGTTGATCTTCTCATCTGCACACCAAACAAAGATCAATTTATTGTCAATCAGCTGAGTGTTGCTCTGGTGGGAGTCTTGAGCTGGGATTTGGAGGGATCCCTTGTGGAGGCCAGTCAAGATACCCCAGGTCTGTACCACCCCATTTGGCAAATCACTAGGGATCATGAGCCCATTTTTTGCTTTCAGAGCAATAGACTTGGCTGGGGCTAAGTTGAGGTGTGTGGACTTTGGATCTGTCACAATTGGGCCTGTTGGTGAGGCACCAATCTTCCAGAACTTGACTGATTTGTCTTCAGATGCTGAGATGAGGGTAGAGGGGGAAGAAAATGCAAGGGAGGTGATATACTCAGTATGGTCAATGAAGGTCTCAATATGGCGGAGGTCTGAGCTGGTGATGTCCCAAACATAGACATTGTTACTACCAGCATCAGCAGCAGCTCCAAACTTTTGATCAGGGGAGAAATATAGGGTATTAAAACCATTGTCCATGTGAAATTTGGCCACAACAAGTCCAGAATTGGTGTTGTGAACTGTGCCACCGCCCCTTGTACCTAAAATAAACTGGGCACCATCTGGGGAGAATGCAATGTAGTAACCATCATATGTGGATACAACTTTGTGACTATCAATGTCCCACTGCTGAACAGTTCCACCAGATGCAGATATGAGGCACTGGGGGTTTGTGGGGGAGAACATAACACAATACACTCTATCCTGGTGTTCTATGATTTGATGACACTCCCCCTTCTGAATGTCCCACAAGCGAAGTGTGTTGTCAATAGATCCTGATGCAATTGTAGTGTGGTCTGCTGAGATTGAAACAGACCAAACCAAGTTAGTGTGGCCATGAAATGTCCTGACAACACCACCAGTCTGCATATCCCAGAGCTTGACAGTATTATCCCCACTTCCAGATACAAGTGATGTCCCATCTGATGAGAAGGTGACAGACTTCACTGTATCTGTATGCCCAGGGAGGACAGCTGTCTGGCTGCCTGTGATTGCATTAAGGATAAGGATGTCTCCATTTTTAGACCCAACGGCAATAGTGTTGTTCCAGTATGAGAGGGACCATGGGGCATCATTCAACAGAACTGTGCGGGAACACATCCCCCATTCTGCTGAGAGACCCTTGATTACCTTAGCCTCCTGTGAGAGCTGTGGACTGTAGCACTCATGGAGCCAAGAAGAGGAAGGGCAAAATGGGAGGGCAGAATGGTATAATTGGGAAGGAGAGTTGTGGATCATATCAAAATGTTCCAGAAGTAATCTCTGGCTGTCATTTATCCACATGCATGAAACACCTGCCTGAACAGAGAACATGAGTGCAAGCCTCAGCAAACAGTCTGCACAACACTTACTAAAGCATACCACTGCTCAACATCATTCATGGCATAAACCCCAACACCAAGATTCTCTGTGAGAGCAAGGACCTCAATCCAATACAACAAATGTCTTGTAAAGAACTCCTCAATTGCTTTCTGCACTTCCCCAACATGAGAGCTGCTGCTAGGGACCATCAGGAGGTGTTTTGACCAGAATCTACATGCATATCCCAAAGCTTCTCCAATGTGGGCCTTCTTGTGAGTAGAAAGGTCTGTGACCTTACTAAGAACAGCATAGTCATCCAGGTTGCAGATGTTCTTCTTCAGCCTTTCCCCCATCAGATGGAAGCATGAAAGCAGAACCTCTGCATGATGAACTGCAGGCTCCACAAAGAATCGTTCATCCTTGCACCTAACTGGATCCATGAGGAAGTCAGGGAATGACTTGTGGAAGGGTCGGATGGGGTCTTCTGTGCTCTCAGGGACAAGGAGGAGAGAATGGAGGGAGCGGAGGGTAGTGGAGATGTTGGGCACTCCCAGTAGGTCTGAAAGTGCTGACATTGAAAGGGGATTAAGCATAAGTAGCACTGTCCCAACCACAGTCCTGAAATGGGAGTAGATTTCCTCAGCATCTGCATCTACATCATCAACTGCTTGCTCTAGGACCTGGGTGTAAAGGAGGTCAATCCCAGACCTCCCTTCATGAGTGGTATCTTGTGGGAGAGAGATGATTTGGTCCAGCTGTGCGGTGGGTGTGCGGTTCTTGAATGCAACAAATTTGACAACTGTTGAAGCATAGATGAAGAATCCTGCTGCCTTTTCACAGAGAATTTTGAGGTCTGATGGGTTTGGCCAATCTTCTGTGACATTGCAGTCACTCCTAGTTTTGGCAATTTCGGCCAACTGAGTCCTGAAGAACAGCTTGATATCACTGTCCACTAAGGAACGTTTGACATCATGCAGCCTTAGAACTTCTGTGATGGGTTGGAGTGACCTGAGACGAAACCCAGAGCGGATCCGGGGCTCTGGACGACCAGTAATGAAGAATTTGACATTGGGGATCTTGTTCACATAACGGGAGAGCACAGAAAGAAGGGCAGAGGCAGGTTCTTCATCCTTGCATTCGTCAAGGGCATCAATGATGATAAGCAGTTGAAAGGGAATGGGGGCAGCTTTTAATGGACCAACAATGATCCTCTCCATTTGGGAACAAAGAGACTCCTGTGAAACACCAGGGTTGGCCCTCAGAACTCGGAGCAGCTTCTCTCGAAACGGGAGGTATCGATAGGCAAGCTGGAAGGCAAGGGTTGGAAAGATTGCTTGGAGATTGCTTCTATTCTCAAAATCTCGTGAGCAGAAGAAGCTTGCGGCAAGCTTTCCATCCATGAAGCAAGTTTCAGCAAACGTCTGGGCGATGGTTGACTTCCCGGTCCCCGCAAGGCCGTTCAGCCAGAACACACGGTGGTCCTGTTCATCTTTCAGCCAATGTTCGAGTTGTAGGAGGACATCCGCCCTGGTCCCCCTCAGACACCCCTGCCTGTTCCCGGAACGGTACCCGGCTCCGTTTGTGGGACACATGTTTTCTAGAAGCCGATGATCCACATCTCCCTATTTGCAAGTTATTATGAGAGGTGGGACTGAAAGGGAGTGAGACTCACAAGCTGTTGGCAGCGCTCGTCGTAGATGTCTAGCTGTAACGACGTCTGCAGCGGATGTCAGCTACGGTGAGAGCAAGTCATGGAAGGTCAGACCTGGTAGTCCATCAAGGCATCACGAATATCCTCCACCAGACCATTAACCTTCTGTGCGTTCTCGGGGATTCCAAGGAAGAGCGCGAGATCCTCCTGGGTTGCCACCGAGCCCATAGCTCGGCCAATCTCTTCCAGTTTCCTGGTAATCCCCGGCGTGCGTCAGACCTGGCTCCCGATCTTGGAGAGTGTGGGCTCACCGTTCCAGCTCCTTTGTCCTCTCCTCCTCATTGATGTCACCCGGAGAGATGGGTCCGAAGAGCAGCTCAGAAACCGTTTTGACCCTGAGCGCCAACAATTCCATGGCATATTCATTCACCTCCGTTTGCTAGAACTACCGTAAGCATTGAGAATCGAATGTATGGCAAGGTCATACCTCGCAATTGTCGAGGATAACGCCAAGAGATCCCGCGATAGACTTGAGCGGACCGAAGGCACCTGGGGAGTCCCTCACCCCACGAAGCAATTCAGCCGTGGCAGACGCAGTAGACTTGCAGTTCGGTTTCTTCTCGTCCGCGTCGGCGCTCGGTTCGAGGGTCTCGTCGGGACGGACAACTTCTGGTCCAGAATCAGGAGGGGCAGAGGTGACTACATTGTCAGAAGGGACGATGAGATGCAGCGACCAAAACAACCACGTTCACGTACTGTCAGGCTTCCCGTCGTGCGAGATCAATGGAGTGGGCGGAGAGGGATAGACATCCTCGGGTTCTCCACTGTGTCCACTTCCCACAGCAACCTCGACGTCCGGGTGTGGGTGCAAATGCATCTGGCTGGCTTCCCCTCCATCGACGTCTGCCTCTCCCCCTTCTTGACCGTTATCGACCCCATATGCTGGCACAGATTCTGGCCCGTCTGGCTGAGGTGGACCCATCGAAAAATCCGGCTCTCCAGCTGCGTCGGCTTTATCCCCTTCTCCGTCGCAACTTCCGCCCACCGTGACGTGAGATTCTGGTTGCGGAAGCGAACTCGTCGAGTCGGCCCCCTCCCCACCGGGGTTGGCCGCCGTTCCGTCCGGTTTAGCTTTTTTTCCTGTTAGTCCGAGTCGGTGCTTGGCTTTCTTCTTCATTTTTGAGAACGAGCCTCGTATGTCGTCCATGTCGATTTTCGATCAGCGTAGGTGATGGTGCGATAGATGGTGGTGCGATAGTGGATGGTTGGCCTCGTGGCCTTGTCGGATTCTATTCCGTACCAGCGCTCGGCGCGGTGCGAACGCGTTATCTGCCGGTTCTTTCTGTTCAAGTTCTCGTGTCGGTTCTCCATAGTACCAGTCGTTACACGTATGAAATGTATCAGTGTTTTACGGCTGAGTGCTCTGGGTGATTACACCAGGACCCCTGCGGTTTGAAGTCTAACTTGTCGCCGCTTCGGCTCTGGGTGTTCATCATGACCTCGCACAAATTATACGAAAAGGGATTGAAATCCTCCATACGGAAGACGCGGACCACGTTCCAACCTGAACCCCAAATATCAACTGGATTGCGAACGAGACTCGGCATACTGAGAACGTAGGGTATATACGATCACTAGAGTAAATGACACGGTCCCGAGCAACGTCTTCGGACTGCCCGCGATCATGACCGAAGCCAACACGGAAGGAGAGGACAGGAACATGGGAGTGATGCGAACGCGATGGTGGAGGATCACACTAAGATGAGGAGGGGGGCGTTCGGAACGTTCAATGTGTCGAGAGCGAGGTTGGCGAGAGGAGAAAGAAGAGTGCCAATCATCAAAACATCCGCCTATGGTGCCCAGGGTTCCACGTCAACGTCAGCTGCAAGATCGAGTACCTGCGAGAATCCATGGTGACGCACCCCCCATGGACCTGCAAAACCTTGGAGCAGGCGGTGGTTGCGTTTGCGATGAACGCCATGTCGGGTGGATGAGATCGAGGGTGGCACACGAATGGTGCAGATGGATATCGCAGACCAGTGGATGACGGTAAGAGTGGGTGTGGCACAGGTTGGAGACAATGGCGACGCTTGGACGATACAATTCCAACCAGCGCGGTCCGAATGGGACAGGTGGAAGAATACGCTGGGAAGACACCGACAGGGAGGAACTGCTTGACCAGAGCCTCCGGGATGTTCGCACGGCAGTGCATTGCTGGGTGCAGAATGGGTTCGGAATTACAAAAGACATGGTCGGTGATATCGACAATGAACTCCTTGTCCGAGTTGTCGTTGCGGGGCTCGGATACCATAACCGGGTACATGTCAGACCTGACACAGGTACATCTGCGTTGAGTGACGAAGTTGGGGAGAGCTTTGGCACCTGATCTTCGTCCCCAAGTTCTGGGGTCACCACGGGGCTTCCAAGCGAACTATCGAACCACCCAAGTATGGAGTCATGAAGCCTTTCGACCGGAACGGCTGGGATGCGGCCTGCGAAACGACCTTGGGGTGAGCCTCGCAATGGCCAGAATGACTTCCGTGTTCATGGACATCTCGAACATCCGGAAGAGACATTCCGAATGTTGTCCCAACTAATATTCTTGTTCTGGAGCGGGGGCAGCTGGTGGAATATGGTCAACTCAATGTGATCGCAGGAGCCGTTTCCATTGACCTCGTCACCTGCCTAAACCATAGGGACTGCTGGGACCCGATCTCGAGCGCCCCGACCATCCATCAGACAGTCCAGGATACCTCCCGTACCCGCTGTCGACACGGCTCGAGAAACGGGGGAGGGGGGAGAGGGGTCGATCGTGGGATAGAGTGGCAGCGGGAGAGAGGAAAAAGAGGGAATTGAATGTAGCGGAGCCTGCGATATGCTGGCGATAACTTCATTGGACTCGGGAAGAGAGTGATCGAGGAGAGCGGCTTGAACTGAGGGGCAAACGTGAAGAGATAGAAATGCCAGGTGACCGTTCCGTTCATCTTGCGCCGTCGATGAATTGACTGATAACAGATCCACCTGTCTCGACTTGGGCGCAGCAGTTGGACGTCGAACCACCGCTTGTCCAACATGGCGACGAACACGGCGAGGAGAGAAGGGACCAAAGTGGTCTGGACGTGGAAGACGGTGGGTTGTTCCACCGAGAATAAACAGCATCGGCACCGGAGGACCCGTGTTCTCGAGCGAGGGACTAGCGGAAATCTTGAGGAATCGGGGCTCACTTCGTCGGGTTCGAGCTTGTCCTCAACATCGGTAATGGAAACGGACGCGACCGTGGAGAACAGACCGGCCTATTCCCCGAGAAAATGAGTTCAAAAGAAGTGGACGCGGAGAAAAAAACTCACAAGTCCAGCGTGGTACTCAAGGCTTCATCGCATTCAATTCTTAGAGCCGCGGCCGATCCCGTTGGGGCTTGCCGTGGAACCCGGTGCGGTCGCTGCTGGCCGTTTGGGGGGAGGAACGGCGATATCTTGGGCATGATATTCTTCAAGCTGGGGACGAAAGACGCTGTTGACAACGAAAATTCGGACGTTGAGATGAAGGAAGGGGATCAACCGGACGCACGTTCTGGGCTGGTGGTCGCTTCCTCCATGTGATACGAAGATCCGCGAAGGAAGAATGTGCTTGACGAGCCACGAGAAATGGAGAGTCCAGAGGGTGTAAGAGGGTGAACGGTCTCCTCAAGCGGACCATGTATTACCACCGACGATCACCGATGAGGGATGTAGCTTGTGGTAGAGACGCGCCGTCATGTTTGTCCGTTGTGGCCCGTCATAGCTTCGACGGGCTAAGCGCTCAAGCGCTCACCAATCGCATTTCGCAAAGCCAGGACTCGGTTTGATGCTATCACCGCAGAAGAGCCTCATTCGGAGTGAGTCTCTTTTTGTTCCCGTCCATCCCCGTGGTCGTTGGCCTTCGGAGATCGTTTCTTCCCTTCCTCCGAATTTCGTTTATTCCCAACGTTTCGATCTCTGGGTTTCGGAGCTGACCCACTCTCCTCCGACATCAGGCCTCAGGACCGGTCTAGGAATCACGACGATTTTCTTGTGCAAATAAGGCGACGCGTCTACCTCAAATCCACTTCAGCAGGTCGATCCTACGGATACCGCGCAGCGCTCATCGTCAGCAATCCACCCAACAAATGTCCCCGTTCTGGTTGCGACTTATTCCCCCCCCCCTCCCGACATCGGACGCCGTCCTCACGCTTCCTGCCACCCACTCCCTCCACTCAGCTCGACCCCCTTCGTCTCCCGCAGCACATCGAGCGCGACCTTTCCTTGGAATTCCTCCCCGGCTCTTCGTCGCGCATCATGGGGAAAGTAACTATCAGCCCAAAAGCGTGCGTCTGATTGAGTCCGCCCTTCGTCCCCAATCCTTCACTGACGCGTTGTTCTCTCTTCCAGCCTGGAGGATGCGATGCTCAAGGCATTGCCGTCTCTCTTTCCGAATCTCCTTGGGACGGTTAGCAGCGCCCGCGTCGAGTTCTACGACAAGTTTCAGTGAGAAGCCGGCAAATACGACAGCGACTTCATGAAGAAATATGGTGAAGACTTGAACACCACCGTGATCTTCGTGAGCATCCGTTCTTTCTCTCGTATTTACCTCAATCATGATTCTAACTTTGCGGGGGGGGGTAGTCTGGTTTGTTCTCCGCCGTCACATCCGCTTTCATCGTCGACGTCCAAAGCAACCTACAACCTGATTACCAGTAAATGAATTATCAGCTCCTCACAATTATGGCCAGTGTCTCGCTAGGGAGCATCCCCACCGGTAAAAACGCCGCCATCCCTCAATGGACTGGCCCCGATCCCACTGTCGTCACGCCCAAGCCATCCTCTACTCCAGCCTGGCCGCTTCCCTCCCCGTCGCGTTCGTCGTCATTTTGGGACAGCAATGGCTCAATCGATACGCTCAGGGCGAGCCACGCGGATCCGTTGTCGATCGCAGTCGCCCTCCGCAGCACAAGATTAACGGATGGTCACCTGGCACTTCGACTTCGTCATGGAATGCTTGCCCCTCATACTTCAAGCCGCCCTCCTCCTTCTCGGTTACGCGCTCTCCAACTACCTCTTCTTCATCAACAAAGCTGTCGCTGGCGTCCTGATAGGTTTCACCTCATTCGGTCTCCTTCTACTCGCTCATCGTTTTCGCCGCTACCATATCCTACAACTGTCCCTTCCAAGCCCCTGCACCCCTCATCCTTCGCTTCTTGGTTCGTTTCGACGACGAACGCAAGAAGTACCTCAAGCGAACCAGGAAGTGGCTCAGGGACATCCTCTCCCGGAAGAAGGGGCTATCACGACCCAAGTCCGGCGGTCCCTACGGTTTTGGCAGGTTTGGGACATTCGACGGAGCCGGCCTGGGACATATCGAGTTACCCATGGCCAACACGGCCGGCCAGCCAACTCCACTGTTCAATAAGGAGACCGATTGGGATGGCTACGTCCTAGACTCGAACTGCATCGCCTGGATGTTCGAGATGTCGATGGACACGAACGTCATCATGGCCATCATGAGATTCATCCCCGAGGTCGTTTGGTACGCCAGCATCCGGACCACACCGCTCGAAAGGCTCTACGATACGGTCCTCGAGTGCTTCGATCGATCGTCCGGACGACCCGTGGTGATCCCAAAGCTCAGGAACAAGGCCTACCTCAGCGCCAAGGCCCTCCTCCACCTCGCGATTCAACGCAAGTGCATCGGTCACGAATCCGACAAGGCAGTCTTCAAGTCCATCTCAAACCGGCATCCGATGATGGGAAGACATTACGAAGGAGACTCGGATCTGGAATCGACCCTCGGGATCATCGATCGCGTCTTCGGTGACTTCGAGCCCATGTACTGGCAGAATTTTACCCTCAATATCCCCCACCATGCTTGGATGGGCCATATCCTCCTCTACCGCGCCTGGGACGTTCTCAGGAAAGGCGAAGCTCTGCCCGATGACATCAAGGAGTTCGTTCTTCACTCCCTCCGATTGGAACCTCCTCCGGCGCCGATCGTCGCGGACTGTCTGCTTATCATTGGCCTGTTACTCGGAATCAAGTTGCACGTCGATGACCTGTTGGTCGCCGACAAGAGGTAAGTTGATATGGCACGTATTCTCTGATGCAAGGCTGAATCGTCGTCATTCTATAGTCATGAATGCAGCCCCCAGATCACCAAGATCTACGACAAGCTCACGGCGACGTTCGGGAGCGCCAATCCCACCACCGAGGAGATTGATTGCGCGCTAGTGGCCATGGAGCTGATCGCTCCCCTCTGCGAGAACGACGTCGCCCAGAAGAGTTATCAGCTGTTCCACGTCGTCATGCAGACCCCCGTTTCTTCCGCCTATTCCCCGGAGAAGAAATGGGAAGCATCTCGCCTGACCATGCACGGAACCTACAAATGGGACAAGTTCCCGCCGTGGGTCGAGGATCCTCAAGATATCCTCACGTTCTTGGATCACCACTTTGACTTGGCCACCAGGGGTGGTCAGAACCACGACGAGCCGATCCAGAATGCCCTTCGTGCGTTGGCCTACGCCTCCGGACCCGTCACCATCGAGGCCCTGAAGCGGTTCGACCCGACCGAGCCTTCGTTCGTCCGCGGGATCTGCTACGTGTTCCAGAACGACAAGCCGTTCCAGCTTCGCAAGGCCGCGCTCTTCTTCCTCCCCCTCATCGGGGACAGATGGTTCAACACCCCCCATCCGATCATGGAACCCGACCAGATGAGGAGCTTGTGCGTCGACTGGGCCTCCGCCGTCGACGGCATCGAGCACACCTACGATGTCCAGAAGGCTACTCTCGCGGTCCTTTTCAGAATGGTCAACTCTTCTCACTGGCGTCCTCACATCGTTACGGAGAAATGGAAATTATTGGAGTACTTTACGTCGGTGCCGCACGACTCTCAGCCTCTCAGGAGGTGCATCGACAACCCGGAATTGATGGACGCGATCGCGAACGTGGAAAACCCGGCGGCTATGGTTCTTTGGTTGGCGATCTTGTGGTTGAAGTACAAGGAGCTGATCCCTCAGGTGCAGGTGCAGTTGGAGACTGTTACGAAGGAGGTCGCGCAGGGTAGGAGAAGGACGGACCTGGATATGTACTTGTCAGTGATGGACTCAGAGTTGAGGAAGGCCGAGGACGACGCATTGACGCAGTACAACACGTGGTCTACTGACCCGGCTGCCTTGGCTCTGAGGACAAAGATTGATAATCTTCAGCAGGCTAGGGTGTCGTTGGTCACTCTCAAGAGGGGTTGACCGCTATCTCGTTTGATCGTGTTGATGGTTAGCGCATTCTCGTCTGTCTCTCCTTACACATGTGTGCCATTGTGTTACCTCTGTTTGTCGCTTTGTGGTTTATGTAGTTTTCATCTTTCTTTGTTTGTTTTTGTTTCTGCTCAAGGTCTTCCTGCTCTAAACACTTTACCATGAATGTGGACCCCCACTTCTGTGGGGTTTTACCTTAGTGATCACATACTTTGCTTGTTGCATGCATATATTTTATGGACAACCTCTCTGAATCTATCAGCTAGTTGTATAGTATGAGTCTGAACACTGTGCTTGTCAAGCAATGAAATATTTAGTACAGAGGACTTGAGGCATAAGTAAAGAGAATACATGTTCTACATATATGTCTACAAGAGAAAAACATTTCGGAAGTCAAGAATCACCACCTCTTTTGGCCAAAAAAGTACAACAAGATAATGGCCATCCCACTGTGCATAATATGCCTCCTCAACTCTCCTGGGTAGCTGAACAACTACCTTCCCAGTGACTATATCCTTCATCCTGGAATTGCTGATTTCCCACACCTTGTTATCATTGAGGTGGAGCCTGTTGGGGGGGTGTTCATCACTTGAAAACAGGACAGGGGGTGAGCCTGGAACCCCAAAGTCCCATCCCCTATAAGAACCCCACCCCCAACTAGAAGGCAAAACATTAACCCAAATTTTTGAGCCCTCTATTCTATGGGACTGCATTTTCCCACAAGTTACCATTCCATCCCCACTCTTAATGTCTACATCCTGGGCCCTCACCTTGCCCACAGCCTCTCCTGTCCAGATATCCCATACCTGAATGGATTCCTCATACAGGCAGAAAACCTTGGTCCCATCCCCTGATACCCTGAGGTGCTTAACACTACCTCCAGGCACATTGATTGTTTGGAGGAGTTCCCCTTTCTCAGCATCCCAGATGTTGATCATCTCATCTGCACACTAAACAAAGATCAATTTGTTATCAATCAGCTGGGTGTTGCTCTGGTGGGAGTCCCCAGCTGGGATTTGGAGGGATCCCTTGTGGAGGCCAGTCAAGATACCCCAGGTTTGTATCACCCCATCTGGCAAATCACTTGGGATGATGAGCCCACTTTTTGGTTTCAGAGTAGTAGACTTGGTTGGGGCTAAGGTGAGGGGTGTGGACTTTGGATCAGTCACAATTGGACCTGTTGATGAGGCACCAATCTGCCAGAACTTGATTGAATAGTCACCAGATGCTGTGATGAGGGTGGAGGGGGAAGAGAATACAAGGGATGTAATAATACTGTTGTGGCCAATAAAGGTTTCAACAGGGTGAGGGTCTGAGCCAGTGATGTCCCAAACACAGATTTTGTAATCAGAAGTAGAAATAGCCACAAGCTTGTGATCAGGGGAGAAACAACATGGGGTGAGGTAGAAGGAACCATAGTTATGATAACTGATGTCAGTGTCAAGTTTTGCCATAACTGTTCTAGAATTGATGTTATGAACTGTGACACCATCCAGTGCATGTAAAATAAACTGGATACCATCTGAGGAGAAAGTAATTTGATAACCAGTGTATGTGGGTCCAACTTTGTGACCATCAATGTCCCACTGCTGAACAGTTTCACCAGATACAGATATGAGGCACTGTGGGTTTGTGGGGGAGAACCTGACACATTGCACCTGGTGCTGCTGCTCTATGATTTGGTGGCACTCCCCTGTCTCAATGTCCCACAAACAGACTGCCCCACCTCCTGATGCAATTGTAGTATGGTCTGCTGAGATTGAAACAGACCAAACCTCACCAATATGGTCATGAAATGTCTTGATAACACCGCCAGTCTGCACATCCCAGAGCTTGACAGTATTGTCCCGACTTCCAGATACAAGTAATGTTCCATCTGATGAGAAGGTGACAGATGTCACTCCACCTGTGTGTCCAGGGAGGACAGCTGTCTGGCTGCCTGTGATTGCATCAAGGATAAGGATGTCACCATTGAAAGTCCCAACTGCAATAGAGTCATTCCAGTATGAGAGAGAATATAGATGATCATTCAGAAGAGCTGTGCGGGAACACATCCCCCATTCTGCTGAGAGACCCTTGACCACCTTAGCCTCCTGTGAGAGCTCTTGACTGTAGCACTCATGGAGCCAGGATGAGGAAGGGCAAAATGGGAGGGCTGAATGGTATAATTGGGAAGGAGAGTCATGGATTATATCAAAATGTTCCAAAAGTAATCTCTTGCTGTCATTTGTCCACATGCATGAAACACCTGTCTGAACAGGGAACATAAATACAAGTCTCAGCAAACACTCTGCAGAGCACTTACCAAAGTATACCATTGCTCAACATCATTTATGGCATAAACCCCAATATCAAGGTTTCCCATGAGAGCAAGAACTTCAATCCAATACAGCAAGTGTCTTGTGAAGAACTCCTTGATTGCTTTCTGCACTTCCCCAACATGAGAGCTACTGCTAGGGACCTTCAGGAGGTGTTTTGACCAGAATCTACATGCATATTCCAAAACTTCCCCAATGTGGTCCTTCTTGCAAGTGGGAAGGTCTTTGATCTCACTAAGAACAGCATAGTCATCAAGGTTGCAGATATTCTTCTTCAACCTTTCCCCCATCAGGTGGAGGCATGAAAGCAAAACCTCCTCATGATGAACTGCAGGCTCCACAAAGAACCGTTCATCCTTGCACCGGGCTGGATCCATGAGGAAGTCAGGGAATGACTTGTGAAAGGCTCGGATGGGTTCTTCTGTGCCCTCAGGGACAAGGAGGAGAGAATGGAGGGAACAGAGGGTGGTGGAGATGTTGGACATTCCCAGCAGGTCTGAAAGTGCCTTTATTGAAAGGGGATTAAGCACAAGTAACACTGTCCCAACCACAGTCCTGAGATGGGAGTAGATTTCCTCAGCATCCACATCCACATCATCAACTGCTTGCTCTAGGACCTGGGTATAAAGGAGGTCAATCCCAGACCTTCCTTCATGAGTGGTATCTTGTGGGAGAGAGATGATTTGGTCCAACTGTGCAGTGGGTGTGCGGTTCTTGAATGCAACAAATTTGACAACTGTTGAAGCATAGATGAAGAATCCTGTAGCCTTCTCACAGAGAACATTGATGTCTGATGAGTTTGGCCAATCTTCTGTGAAATTGCAGTCACTCCTAGTTTTGGAAATTTCAGCCAACCGAGTCCTGAAGAACAGCTTAATGTCATTATCCACTGAGGATTGTTTGACATCATGCAGCCTTAGAACTTCTGTGATGGGTTGGAGTGACTTGAGACGAAACCCAGACCGGATCCGAGGCTCCGGGCGACCAGTAATGAAGAATTTGACATTGGGGATCTCATCCACATAACGGGAGAGCACAGAAAGAAGGGCAGAGGTAGGTTCTTCATCCTTGCATTCATCAAGGGCATCAATGATGATAAGTGGTCGAATGGGAATGGGGACAGCTTTGAATGGGCCAACAATGATCCTCTCCATTTGGGAACAAAGAGACTCCTGTGAAACACCAGGGTTGGCCCTCAGAACTCGGAGCAGCTTCTCTCGAAACGAGAGGTACCGATAGGCAAGCTGGAAGGCAAGGGTTGGAAAGATTGCTTGGAGATTGCTTCTATTTTCAAAATCTCGTGAGCAGAAGAAGCTTGCGGCAAGCTTTCCGTCGGCGAAGCAAGTTTCAGCAAACGTCTGGGCGATGGTCGACTTCCCGGTCCCCGCAAGGCCGTTCAGCCAGAACACGCGGTGGTCCTGTTCATCCTTCAGCCAATGTTCAAGTTGTAGGAGGACATCCGCCCTAGTCCCCCTCAGACACCCCTGCCTGTTCCCGGAACGGAACCCGGCCCCGTTTGTGGGACACATGTTTTCTAGAAGCCGACGATCCGCATCTCCCTATTTGCAAGTTATTACGAAAGGTGGGACTGAAAGGGAGTGAGACTCACGAGCTGTTGGCAGCGCTCGTCGTAGATGTCCAGCTGTAACGACGTCTGCAGCGGGTGTCAGCCACGATGAGAGCAAGTCATGGAAGGTCAGACCTGGTAGTCCATCAAGGCATCGCGAATATCCTCCACCAGACCATTAACCTTCTGTGCGTTCTTGGGGATTCCAAGGAAGAGCGCGAGATCCTCCTGGGTTGCCACCGGGTCCATAGCTCGGCCAATCTTTTCCAATTTCCTGGCAATCCCCGGTGTGCGTCAGACCCGGCTCTCGATCTTGGAGAATGTAGGCTCACCGTTCCAGCTTCTTTGTCCTCTCCTCCTCATTGGTGTCACCCGGTAGGATGGGTCCGGAGAGCAGTTCAGAAACCTTTTTGAGCCTGAGCGCCACCAATTCTACGGCATGTTCGTTCACCTCCGTTCGCTAGAACGACCATAAGCATTGAGAATTGAATGTATGGGAAGGAGGTCATACCTTGCAATTGTCGAGGACAACGCCGAGAGATCCCGCGATAGACTTGAGTGGACCGAAGGCACCTGGGGAGTCTCTCACTCCACGAAGCAATTCAGCCGTGGCAGACGCAGTAGACTTGCAGTTCGATTTCTTCTCGTCCGCGTCGCCGCTCGGTTCGAGGGTCTCATCGGGACGGACAACTTCTGATCCAGAATCAGGAGGGGCAGGGATGACTGCATTGTCAGAAGGGATGATGAGATGCAGCGACCAAAACAACCACGATCACGCACTGTTGGGCTTCCCACCATGCAAGATCGAAGGAGTGGATGGAGAGGGATGGACTCCCTCGAGTTCTCCACCATGTCCACTTCCCACCACAACCTCGACGTCTGGGTGTTGGTGCGAATGTATCTGGTTGGCTTCCCCTCCATCGACGTCCCCCCCTTCTCCTTCTTGACCGACATCGCCTCCACGCACTAGCACGGATTCTGTCCCGTCTGGCTGGGGTGAACCCGTCGAAAAAACACGCTCTCCAGCTGCGTCGGATCTCTCCCCTTCTCGGTCGTAACTTTTGCCCGCTACAACGTGGGGTTCCGGTTGCGGAAACGAACTCGTAGAGTCAGTCTCCTCCCCACCGGGATTGACACCCGTTCCATCCGGCCTGCGTTTTCTCCCCGTTAGTCCGAGTCGACGCTTGAATTTCTTCTTCATTTTGGAGAGTGAGCCTCGTATGTCGTCCATATCTGTGTTGAATCAGCGTAGGTGATGGTGCGATAGATGGTGGTGCGATAGTGGATAATTGGCCTCGTGGCTTTGACTCTATTTCGTGCCAGCGCGGGCGCAAAGGCGTTATCCGGTGGGATATTTGCCGGTTCTTTCCGCTCAAGTTCTGAGATCTGAGTTCTCGCGTCGGTTCTCTGTACCAGTCCTTTACATGTATGAAATATACCAACGCTTTATGGCTGACACTCTGGGCGATTGCCTACACCGGTATCCTCGCGATTTCAAGTCTGAGTCGTCGCCACTTCGGCGCGGTGTTTCCACATAAATTATACGAAACGGAGTCGAGATCTTCCGTCTGGAAGACGCGGACCACCTTCCAAACTAAACCTCGCGCGGCTGGGAACACCAAAGGGATTGCAAACAAGATTTGGCATACTGAAAACATACAGTGACTACGCAGGGCCATCGAGGTAAATGCCAGGCGCCAAGGTCTCGACTAACGTCTGCGGGTTACCCGCGACCATGGTCGAAGCCAGCGTGGAGGGAGCACAGGAGCATGGAATCTATCATCGATGGTGTGTACACGGTGGTGAAGGATCACACTGAAGTGGGGGGAGGGGGATGTTTAATACGTCAAAGAGAGTCGGGAATGAGGCCAGCGAGAGAAAAAGAACGCCGACTGCTAACACACCCGTCCACAGCGCCCAGCGTCCCACGACAACGCCGGCCCCCGGGCCAACGGACGCGACGTCTGTCCGTACTCCCAAAAGAATTTGTAGCGACGCTCCCCCCCACGGCCTTGAAAGTCTTCGGAGTGAGTGGTGGTTGCATCTGTGATGAGTGAAAACCATACCGAGTGGAGGTAAAATGTTGTTGCCTTCGGTTCACGCATGACCGGCACGGGTGCGCATCGCAGATCAGCAAAGAGCAGTGAGAGCGGGTTTTGCAAGCGGATGGACAAACGGTTGGCGACAATGAGACCACTTGAATAATACAGTTTCATAGCCAGCACGGTCTGAATGAGGATAGGTGGGAGGATAGCAGCGGACGGAAACTACTCGGCCAGAGCCCCCGGGGTGTCCGCAGGGCAGCGCATTTTCAGGTACGGCATAAGTTCGGAATTACGGATGACGCGGTCGGTGATATCGTATCGAGAATAGATTCCACGTCCGAGTTGTAGGGCTCGGATATGGTCGGAAGCTTGTTAGACTTGACACTGATACATCTGCGCTGGGTGACGAAGTGAGGGAAGAGCTTCGACACTGAAATGTGTTTATCCCCGAGATTTTTGAATCATCGCAAGACCTCCAGATGAACTATTGAACTACTCAAGTACAGTGTTGTAGAGCCCCTCCACAGAAACGGCCTGGAGGCGGCGTGCAAG
>Ga0307517_10005656_pt1 | contig 18747 bp, 16 predicted proteins | sample 23_EM_MG_FD_194515 | JGI IMG/M metagenome (GOLD analysis project Ga0307517, IMG submission 194515) | Populus trichocarpa ectomycorrhiza microbial communities from riparian zone in the Pacific Northwest, United States - 23_EM | ecosystem: Host-associated > Plants > Roots > Unclassified | place... | reverse complement strand
TCGCGGCGACGGACTACCTGAGCAGCGTCGAGGCGGGCACCGAAGTCTTCACGGGGAAGGCGCAGTTGGACACGACGGCGTACTCGACGGACGTCGGGTGACCTCGGTGGTCCCGGCGTCGGTGTCAGTGTCGGCGTCGGTGGCCGTCCGGTTTCCACCGCGGGCGGCGCCGATGCCGGCGATGACGACGAGCACGGTGCCCGCGGCCTGCAGGGCGGTCGGGGTCTGGGCGATCAGGACCATCGCGGCGAGCAGGCTGACCGCGGGTTCGAGGCCCGCGAGTGTGCCGTAGGCGGTCCTGCCGATCCGCTGGAGGGCGAGCATCTCCAGCAGGAAGGGAACCAGGGGCATCAGGACGGCGATCCCGGCCACGGCCGCGATGGGACGCCAGTCCGGAGTGCCGGACAGGACCCCGGGCGCGCCGAAGGGCGCGGTGACGGCGGCGGCGACCGTCAAGGACAGCGCGAGGCCGTGCTGGGCCTTGAAGCGGCTGCCGACGTGCTGGGTTCCGATGACGTAGAGGGCCCAGCAAGCGCCCGAGGCGAGGCCGAAGAGCACGCCGGCGAGGTCGGCGCCGCCCTGCCAGGGTGAGGTGAGGCACAGGACGCCGCCGACGGCGAGGAGCAGCCACACCAGTTCCCGGCGGCGGCTGAGCGCGGCGACGGCCACGGCGAGGGGGCCGAGGAATTCCAGGGCGGTGGCGGTGCCGAGCGGGATGCGGTCGGCGGCCTCCGCGTACAGGAGCATCATGGCGCCGCTGACCGCGCCGAGCAGGACCGCCGCGACGAGGTCCCGGCGCGGGGCCTCGCGCAGGGCCCGCCAGAGGGACCGGCCGGTGCAGGCGAGCAGCAGGAGCGCGGCGAAGGTGACGCGGAGCCAGGTGGTGCCACCGACACCGATGTCGTCGAAGAGCTCGGTGGACAGGGCGCTGCCGGTGTGGAGCACGGCCATGGCGGCGAGGACGAGCACCGCGCCGGGAATGCGAGGGGTCGGGAGGGTCACCCGGCCATTGGATCGCCCGGCCTCTGTTTCTGTCCACGGGTCATTGGTGGATGCAATGTCTACTATTGGCGGATGATTGATCCCCTCCCCGACCTCGGCCGGCTCCGCCTGCTCGTCGAGCTCAGCAGGCTCGGCACGATGGCCGCCGTCGCCGAGCGCACCGGCTACGGGACCTCGGCGGTCTCCAAGCACCTCGCCGTCCTGGAACAGGAGGTCGGGGCCCGACTGCTCGCCCCGGTCGGCCGCCGGGTGCGGCTGACCCCGGCCGGGGAGCGGCTGGTGGAGCACGCGGTCGGCATCCTGGCCCGGGTGGAGGAGGCCCGCAGCGAGCTGAGCGGCTCCGGCGCCCACGGGCCCGCCGGGCGGGTGCGGCTGGCCAGCATCGCGAGCACCGTCGAGCCGCTGGTCGTGCCGGCCCTCGTGCAGCTGCGGCAGGAGCACCCGGCTCTGGAGGTGCACCTGTACGAGCACGAGCCCGAGCAGACTCTGGAGCTGATGCTCGCCGGGGACATCGACCTTGCCCTGATCTACGACTACAGCCTGGTGCCGCGGGCGGTGCCGACCGGGCTGAGCGTCCGGCAGTTCGCCGAGCAGCGGATGCTGCTGACGCTGCCGGCCGGCCATGGTCACGATCCCGGGCCCGGCCGCACCGTGGCGCTGCCGGAGCTGGGCCGGCTCGCGGAGGCCGGGTGGATCACCAACTCCCGGGGCAGCGACGACGACGAGCTGGTGCGGCGGGTGTGCGCGCTGGCCGGTTTCACCCCGCGGATCGTGCACCGGGTCGACAGCCTGCATCTGGTGAATCTGCTGGCCGGGGCCGGGCTCGGGGTGGCGCTGCTGGCCGAGTCGGGGGTGGAACGGCACCGCGACGACGTGGTGTTCCGACTGCTGGACCCCCTGGTGGGGACCCGGCGGCACTTCCTGGTCGCGCGCGACGGCCAGTGGGGCTGGCCGCCGATCGCGACGGTGGTCAGGGCTGTGGTGAGAGCTGGGGGTGCCGCCCCGGGCTGAGCCGCTCCGCGAACCCGGCGGACGGCGGCACCAGGCCGAGGCCGACCAGCAGCACCTCGACGGACCGCATGTCGTGCCACTGCCGCTCGCACAGCGGGCACTCGCGGGTGTGCCGGGCCACGCGCTTGCGCCAGTGGGGGTCGGGCAACCCGTCCCAGTGGCGGATCAGGTCCGTCAGCAGCGGGCAGCGCGGCACGGCGGACAGCGCCCGTACGACGCTGCGGGCGGCGTCCAGGCGGGCCTTCATGCGCTGGACGCGTACGGTGGCGTGCTGCGAGGTGAGGCCGCAGGCGGCGGCGAGTTCTGCGCGGGTGAGCTCGCCGGCGGTCTCCAGCCACCACAGGGAGAGCACATCGCGGTCCTCGGGCTCCAGCCAGCGGGTGGCCCGGGCGACCTCGGCCTGCTGGCCGGACAGCTCCAGGCGCAGGATCGTCAGGTCGACGAAGTCGGAACCGGCCTCGTCGGCCAGGGCGAGGAGCGGAGAGTCCTGGCGGGCCCGCCAGCGCTCGCGTACCTGCCGCATCGCGACGGCGGCCAGCCAGGAGCGGAAGGCTGCCGGGTCGGGCAGGTCGTCGAGGCCGTGCTCGACCTGCAGCATGGCCTCCTCGACCGTCCGGTCGGCGTCGGTGCGGCCGTGCAGGGCCCGGCCGACCACGTTGTAGACCAGTGGCAGGCTTTCGGCGAGCAACGTGTCCATCGCACCCCGCCGGCCCGCGCGTGCCGCTTCGACCGTCGCGGCGGAGGGTCTGCGTGCATCCCTGCCCATTCCGTCACCTTCTCCTCAGCCCCGGCCCGCCCCCTTTGGGTGGGTCCGAGTTGGAGACGGACGGGAGGTATGGCGGATAACTGAAAATCTCGGGCAACCTTTTGCGGCCCGGCGGCGACCCGGTGGCATGAGACGTACGAGAACCACCACCGGACACCGCCGCGCGGGGCGCACGAAGCCGCGCCTGATCCTCGCGGCTGCCGGGACCACCGCCCTCGCCCTGGCGGTTTACGGGACCGCGTCGGCGCTGACCGCGGACAACAGCAGTGACAGCGCGAAGACCACGGACGCGGCGGCCGCCGCGGCGGCGACGACGCCTTCCGGCAGCCCCAGCGCGACGGAGCGCGACGCCTCCGCCGATGCCACCGCGTCGGCCTCCGCCGCCGCCACTTCGGCCTCCCCCACCGCCAAGGCGAGCGCGAAGGCCGCCGCCTCGGCGTCGCTGGCCGCCCGGCTGTCGCTGACCTCGGTCGCGCTGCCGAAGAAGCTGTCCTACCTGTCGGCGGGCTACAACAACGTCAAGGAATGGACCCGCGTCGACACCGCGGTGGCCCCCAACGGCACGACCCGGGTCGCCTGGCCCGCCGCCGACGGCATCCACGTCACCACCCTCACCGCCGCGGGCAAGCGCAAGGGTGCCGACACCGTCGTCGCGGGCGCCAAGGAGGTCGGCGGCCTGGTCTCCCTCAACGACGGCTTCGCGCTGCTCACCCGCGTCGCCGACAGCAACAAGTGGGGCGACACCGCGGCCGCGCTGATCCGCTACAAGAACGGCGCCCGCGCCTTCACCAAGAAGCTCACCGGCACCGCCTCGCACGACACCTCACCGGGCCTGGACGGCCAGCTGAAGTGGAACGGCACCAAGTTCGGCGCGTACTTCGTCGTCCACGGCGCGGGCGGCTTCGCCGACGGCCACTACGGCGACAAGCTGGCGTACGTCAGCGCGAGCGGCGCGAAGCTCAGCGGCGGCTGGGACTGGGGCTGCAGCCACAACGAGGGCATCGCCCTGTACCCGGAGAAGACCGGGGCCTTCACCTCGCTGTGCCACGACGACTGGCGCTCGGGCCTGTTCGTCTCCACCGGCATAGGCGCGCCCGACGTGGCGCCGGTCGTCCAGCGCGAGCAGTGCTGGGCGGGCTACTGCGGCGGTACGTACGCGGGCCGCACCGGCGAGATCGTGAAGTCCGCCGCCGGGCGCTACGCCACGGCCTTCGCCTCGCGCGGGGCGGCCTCCGCGAAGAAGAACCCGGAGGACAGCAGCGGCCGGGGCTGGACGGTCACGCCGAAGTGGAAGACGCACCAGGTGGCGGTCGCCTTCCTGAAGAACAAAACGACGGTGTCGGGCAAGCCGGTCTACCTCACCACCGCCGCCGGGACCGAGCACGTCAACGTGCACATCGCGCCGTACGGGAAGACCAAGCTGCTGGTGTCGTGGGAGAGCCTGTCGAACGCCAAGTGCGCGGCCGGCACCTGCACCGGGACCTTCACCGGTACGCATCTGCGGCTGATCGACTACACGGGGAAGTTCCTGACCCCGGACAAGGTGGTCAAGTCCCGGATCGCCGGTGAGATCGCCGTGCTCAAGGACGGCGATCTGACGTGGGCCTACGCCCCCGCCACGCCGGACTACCGGACGGCTTTGGCCGGCGCCTCGCCGACCTCGGGCTCCTTGACGGTGGCCCGCCTCGACGTGTCCTGAGAGCAGGGCAGTGCCGGATGGCGGCCGAGCAGCACGACACCGACGGTGATCGCCGCGAGCCCGGCCGCCTCCCAGGCCAGCGCGCCGGGGGTGACCCGCAACTGGTCGCCGAGGAAGCCGACCGCGCAGGCTATGCCGGCCAGAGGCTGGGCGGCGGTCAGGGCGGGCAGCGACATGCGCAGCGGGGCCGTCTCGAAGGCGCTCTGGACCAGGACCAGGCCGGTGAGGCCGATCGCGCCGATCGCGTAGGGCTGCCAGTGCAGGGTGAGCGCCGCGATGCCCTCCTGCGACACGAACTGGCCGGTCGTACGGGTGAGGGCGTCCTGGAGCCCGTAGAGCAGGCCGGCCGCCAGGGCCAGGACGGTGGCCTCTGGGGACGGGGTGAGCCGTTTGGCCACCCCGACCAGCAGGATGGCCACGCCGACGACGATGCCGACGACCAGCCAGTGCCGCAGCGCCCCGGCGTGCGCGCCGCCGCCCGAGGGCTGGCCGGCGACGATGAAGGCGGTCACGCCGGCCGCGAGGAGCAGCACGCCGGACCAGCCCTGGCGGCCCAGCGGCTGGCCGGTGAGGTGGCGCGAGAGGAGCATCGCGAAGAGCAGGCTGGTGGTGGTGAGCGGCTCGACGAGAGATACCTCACCCTGGGTGAGCGCCAGCGCGCTGAGCGCCATGCCGGAGATCATCAGAAATATGCCGAGCAGCCATTCCGGCATGCGCATGAGGTCCAGCAGCAGCCGGAAGGACAGGAAGTCCGACAGCGGGGCCCGCTGAGCCGCGCGCTGCTGCAGTACGAAGCCGAACCCCAGGCAGCAGGCGGCGCCCACTCCGAGCAGGAACACGGCCACGTGTCTCAGTCCTCCCGCAAACGACAAACTTTCACGGCTTGGGGCCGACGATAACTCCACCGGCACTGTGATCGCGATGCTTTGCCCCGTCACGGGGGCGCCCTCTTGACAAACGGCGCGGTCAGGCTCCGGTTACTTTCCGGATACGGTGCAGCTCGGCGACGACGTCCGCGAGGGTCTCGCACTCCGGGGTGGCGGTCAGCTCCGGCGGGCTGTCCCTGCGGCGCCCGTCCAGGGCGTCCGCGACGGAGGCGATGGCCTCCGTCACCTCGCGCGCCTCGCGCTCGGAGGGGCGGGGCGCGCCGTGCTCCATCCGTACCGCGCCTGCCGTGGCCGCGTCCACGATCCGCTCCGCCGCCGACACCAGCGGGGCCCAGTCGGCGATCCGGGCGCGCTGCGCGGGCAGCTCGGCCGCCACGGTCTCGGCGGCCGCGCGCGCCTCGCCGAGCGCCCGGTAGGCGGCCCTGCGCAGCGCCATCCGCTCGTCGGCGCGCTCCCCGGGGGGCGAGTTCAGGACGTGGGAGAGGTAGTCCTCGGTGTGGCGCAGTGCGGCGGCCAGGCGGTGGCCGACCCGGGCGGCGGGATTGGTCAGCAGCGGCAGGTGGCCGACGAGGAGCACCATGGCGCAGGCGATGGCGGTGTCGGTGACCCGGCTGCCGGCGGCCTGGGTGTCGCCGCCGGCCCAGACGAAGGACAGCACCAGGGCGGTGACGACGGCGGTCTGGAGGGCGTAGTTCCGGGTGGCCACCGACATCGGCACCAGTGCCCCGGCCAGGGCCGCCAGCACCGGGAGCCACCAGTGCCCGCCGAACAGCGCGGCGGGCACGGCGAAGACCAGGACGCCCAGCGCCGTTCCGGCGAAGCGGTTCACCACGCGGGAGAACAGCGGCCCGAGGTCGGGCTTGACCAGGAACGCCGCCGTCGCCGGGAGCCAGTACCAGTGGTCGGCGCGCAGGGCCAGCGCCACGGCCGCGCTCGCGGTGACACAGACCGCGACCCGGGCCGCGTAGCGCCGCCCTCCGACGCTGAGCATCCGCCGCCGTACGGTCGGCGGCGCCACCGACATGACCTCGGCGGGGCTGGACACCTCGGGCTCGTCGCGCGCGAAGGCCACGGCCGCGTCCAGCAGCGCACGGTCGAAGGCGGCCCGGGCTGCCGTGCTCGACTCGGGCGCGGACAGCGCGCCGGGCGGGGCACCGGTGCGCACGGCCTCGGCGAGGCGGCGCGGGCCCTCGGCGACCCGGGCGGGCAGCGGCCGGTCCTCCCACAGCAGCGCGACGCCCGCCTCGCACAGCGCGGTGGCGGCGGCGTACCGCTCGGTGAGCAGCAGTTCCTCGTCGGTGACCTTGTGGCGCAGCAGGCGGTGCAGGCGCAGCGCCTCGTCGGCCCGGTCCATGGCCGCGGTGAGCCGCCGGCGCGCCGGTACGCCGCCGGGTCCGCCGACCGCCGCCAGTGCGTCGGAGAGGGCCTCGAAGACCACGGCGAGCGCCTCGCGTTCACCGTCCAGCGAGCCGCCGACCGGGCGCGGCGGGCGCAGCACGAGCCGCAGTACGAGCAGCCAGGCCGCGCCGCCGAGGAAGCACAGCGCCTTGAACCACGGTTGGCCCGGCAGCGGCATGCCCATGCCGATGATGGTGGTGACCAGCCCCTGCACGCCCGCCGCCGAGCTCACCGGTCCGCCCACGCTCACCGCGCCCGACACCAGCCCCGCGAGGAACAGCGCCGGCAGTGCCCACCAGCCGCCCGCCACCGCCGCGTACGCCGATCCCACCAGCAGCCCCGCCGCCCCCGCGAGCGCGGGCAGCCCGACGTGCACGATGCCGGTCCTGCGGGTGCCCGGCCGGTCGTTGATCCCCGCCAGCATCGCGCCGAGTCCCGCCAGTACGCCCGCCGCCGGATTCCCCAGCGCGATCCCGGCCCCCAGCAACGGCCCCGCCGCGAGCGCTCCGCGCACCACCGCGCCCCACGGCACGGGCGCGCGCTGCCAGCGGAGGGGGTGGGCGAGCCAGGCGGGCAGGGAACGCAGAGGCAAGGGGGCATCCTCGGGGCGGTGCGATGGGGAGCGCTGCGATGTGGGGCGCTGCGATGTGGGGCGTTGACCGGCGGGACGCCTTCGGCCGGCGGCTGCCACCAGGGTACTTGGCCGCGCTCAGTACCCCGTGATGGCCGTGGCCCCGCCCGTCGTGCCGATGGCGATGTGCGGACGCATGGCCGGGTCGGCCCAGGCCAGGATGCGGCGCATGGCGTCGGCCGGGACGGAGACACAACCGGCGGTGGAGCCGCGTCCGTTGACGTGCAGGAAGATCCCGGCGCCGCGCTTGCGCACGGGGGCGGTGTAGTTGAAGCCGATGACCATTGCCCGCGCGTACTGCGTCGGGTAGTCGGCGAGGTGCTCGGACTCGGCGGCGGCGCAGTCGCGCGGGAGGCCGTTGACCCAGCGGTTGTAGGAGGCGGAGGCGTTGTCCTCGCACCACCACGACGTGCGCGTGACGCGCTTGTACGCGTAGGCCGCGCCGGCCGGGGCGGCGCTGATGCCGAAGGCGAAGGGGAGGCTGTACAGCCCGGTGGGGGTGGTGGAGGTGCCCTGGTGACGGGTCGTGCCCTCGACGAGGCCGTGCGCGCCGAGGCGGGCGGCGGTGAATCCGACCCGCACCCAACGGCCGTATCGGCGCTCCCACCAGGTGAGGGTGCCGGTGGTGGAGCCGGTCTTGGCGGCCTCGACCGTGATCAGCTGCAGACCGCCGCCGGTACCGGCCATACGGGCCGGAAGCGACGACTCGGCCTGCGGCGACGCCGCCGCCGTGCCGGCCACACAGGCCAGCACGGCGGCGCAGGCCACGGCCACGCGCGTGCGCGGAGCGAGGGTCAACGCGTGAGGGCCGCTTCGACGGCGGAGACGATCTCGTCGGACTCCGGCTCGACGCGGGGGCGGAAGCGGCCGACGACCTGCCCGGATCCGTCAAGCAGGAACTTCTCGAAGTTCCAGGTGACCGGGCCCGCCTCGCCGTCCGCGTCCGGGGTCTCGGTCAGCGCGGCGTAGAGGGGGTGCCGGTCGTCGCCGTTCACATCGGTCTTCTCGAAGAGCGGGAAGCTCACGCCGTAGGTGGCGGAGCAGAAGGTCGCGATCTCCTCGGCCGAGCCCGGCTCCTGCCCGGCGAACTGGTTGCTGGGGAAGCCGAGCACGCTGAAGCCGCGGTCCGCGTAGCGCTTCTGGAGCCGTTCCAGGCCCTCGTACTGCGGGGTGAGGCCGCACTTGGACGCGACGTTCACGATCAGCAGGGCCTGGCCCTCGTAGTCGCCGAGGGACGCGGGCTCGCCGGCGAGGGTGCGCAGGGGGATCTCGTACAGGCTCACGATTCGTAACTCCTCAATCGACGGGTGTCCTCCGCCTCAACCCCGTCGGCCTGGCCGATCTTCCCACGGCGGGCCGCGATCCGCCCTACCGTCCCGCGAGCTGAGCCGTCACAGCCGCGGCCGGCCCCGCCGTCATGAGGCGCTCGCCCTCCTCGGCGGACGCGCCCGGTGCCACGACCAGCAGGTCGCAGCGGCCGACACCGTAAGAGAGCAGGCAGATGGCGCTGGGGCTGTGGGCGACGTCGGAACGGGTGATGTGCAGCGCGCGGTCGCCGAGGAGCAGCACGCCGGGTCCGGTGCGCCACATGGAGCGGCTGACCGTGACTCTGCTGATGCGGGGCCAGCGTGCCTCCAGCGCGGCCAGCAGGCCGGGCAGTTCGTGGACAAGGGAGTGGGAACGGGGCCACCAGGCGCCGTCCAGGCGGTGCGGGCCGGTGCCGGGCGGCAGCAGCTCCAGTCTCGTGGACAGGGCGCCGGTCAAGAGCCGCTCCCGCCGGCGGAGACCAGCCGGGACTGGAAGGCAGTGGGCGCCTCGGGGACGGCCGTGGTGTCCACGGTGAGCACGAGCCGGGTGCCGCTTCCGCTCTCACCGGCCGGGTAGCTGCGCTGCTCGGTGCTGCCGAACCAGCTGCGCAAGGCCTGCGCGATCAGTTGCGCCACGTCGGGGGACGCGGTGATGACGCGGACCTCGGCGAGCCCGGGGGCAGGCAGCGATCGATCCAGACTCATGGTGACTCTCGATTCTGCGGTTTCTGAGGATTCGCGCTTCGTCGCGGTGGGGGAGGCCGCGCGGTCGGTGACCGCCGGCTCTGTTATCACGCCCATGGCGTGGACCTGTCCCCGGGCTCGTTCGCACGCGCCCGGCGTCGTCGAACCCCAAGAACGACGCCGGCATGGCAACCGGCGTACGAAGTGCTCTCAGCAATCACCACTGTACTCCGGCCACGCCGGACCGTGGGGTGACAAGGGTCGACGGGCGTAGACTCGCAACGCATCGAGCCGCCGAGCCGAATTCTGCCGCGCTCGGATTCTGTACGTCATGCGCGATCCCCGACAGTCGGGTGCCTGCTTCCAGGTACCGGACAGCCAGCCAGGTCCATGGTCATCACCGCGGCCTTCCGGCCTGCCCTCATCGGCGTACCGGAGTACCGCCTCCGAGGGGACAGCTTTGAATCTCACCGAACTTCTGGACGGGCACGCCCACCAGGTTCTCCAGGGCGACACCAGTACCCGGATCAGCGCGGGAATGCACTTCGACGCCCACCGGATGATCCCCGGCGCGCTCTACATCGCGGTGCCCGGCCATCGTGAGGGCGGCCCCGAGGCCATCCAGCGCGCCGTGGACTTCGGCGCGGCGGCGGTCCTGGTGGAGGGCACGGAAGTCGTACGCGTAGCCGGCGACGGGGTCTGCGTCGTGCGCGTGCCGGACGTGCGGGTGACGGGTTCGGCGATCGCGGCCCGCTACTACGGCGAGCCGGGCCGCGCCATGGACGTGGTGGCGATCACCGGCACCAACGGCAAGACGTCGGTGTCGTACATGGTCGAGTCGGTCCTGCGGATCGCCGAGGGCGCGAGGTTCGGGGTCATCGGCACCTCCGGCAGCCGGATCGGCGACGAGCTGGTGCCGATGCCGCCCTCGGTCCTGACCACGCCGGAATCGCCGGATCTGCAGTACCTGCTGGGGTACATGCGGGACCGCGGGGCGGCCGGCGTCGTCCTGGAGGCCACCTCGATGGCGCTGCTGACCCACCGGGTCGACGATGCCCACATCGACGTCGGGGTCTTCACCAACCTGACCCAGGACCACCTCGACGACCACGGCACGATGGAGAACTACCGCAGCGCCAAGCTCCGGCTCTTCCAGGGCCTGTGCCGCCGCGCCGTCGTCAACGCCGACGACCCGGTGGGCGCCACGATCCAGGCGCTGATGCCGGGTGCGGTCACCACGTACGCCCTGGACACCGAGGCGGACTACCGTGCGACCGACCTGCGCGTGGACGCCACCGGCAGCGCTTTCACCGTGCACCATCAGGGGCGTGCGTACCCGGCGGCCATCCCCGTTCCCGGGCGGTTCTCGGTGTCCAACGCCCTCGCCACGATCGCCGCCTGCCACGCCCTGGGCCATGACCTGGGCGCGGTCGTCGCGGCCCTGCGGCTGATGCCGCCGGTTCCGGGCAGGTTCGAGGGCCACACCACGGCGCTGGGCACCTCCGTGATCGTGGACTACGCCCACTCGCCGGACTCGCTGGAGAAGGTGCTGACCGCCATCGGCGGCTTCGCGACCGCCCGGGTCATCACCGTCTTCGGCTGCGGCGGCGACCGCGACACCACCAAGCGGGCCGCCATGGGAGAGATCGCCGGACGGCTCTCCGACCTCTGCGTCCTCACCTCCGACAACCCGCGCACCGAGGACCCCGACGCGATCCTGGACCAGATCGCCCCGGGCGTCGCCCTGACCGGCACCCCTTACGAGCGCATCGGCGACCGCAGCGAGGCCATCCGCTTCGCGCTGGCCGCCGCGGGCCCGGACGACGTGGTCCTCGTCGCCGGCCGCGGCAGCGAACCGCACCAGGTCATCGGCGAAGAGCAGTTCCCCTTCAACGACATGGCCGTCGTGCGCCGCCTCGCCGACGAGCTGTCACGCGCCGGGGCCGGCGCCGGCGCCCTGACCCAGGCCGCGAGCTAGCTTTCGCGGACCCGCCCGCCGTCCACCACAAGGCGGCGGGTGGTCTCCACCGCGTCCAGCATGCGCCGGTCGTGGGTGACGAGCAGCAGCGTGCCGTTGTAGGTCGCGAGCGCCGACTCCAGCTGCTCGATGGCGGGCAGGTCGAGGTGGTTGGTCGGCTCGTCCAGGACCAGCAGGTTGACGCCGCGCGCCTGGAGCAGCGCCAGGGCGGCGCGGGTGCGCTCGCCGGGCGAGAGGGTGGCGGCGGGGCGCAGGACGTGGACGGCCTTGAGGCCGAACTTGGCGAGCAGGGTGCGTACGTCGGCGGGCGGGAGGTCCGGGACCTCGGCCCCGAAGGCGTCGAGGAGCGCCTCGCCGCCGTAGAACAGCTTGCGGGCCTGGTCGACCTCGCCGACGACGACGCCGGGGCCGAGCGTCGCGCTGCCGGCCGTCAGCTCGGCGCGGCCGAGGAGGGCGGCCAGGAGCGTGGACTTGCCGGAGCCGTTGGCGCCGGTGATGGCGACCCGGTCGGCCCAGTCGATCTGGAGGTCGACCGGTCCCAGGCGGAAGTCGCCGCGCCGGACCTCGGCGCCGTGCAGGGTGGCCACGACCGCGCCCGAGCGGGGCGCGGCGGCGATCTCCATGCGCAGTTCCCACTCCTTGCGGGGCTCCTCGACGACATCGAGGCGTTCGATCATCCGCTGGGTCTGGCGGGCCTTGGATGCCTGCTTCTCCGTGGACTCGGCGCGGGTCTTGCGGCTCATCTTGTCGTTGTCGGTGGCCTTGCGGCGCGCGTTGCGCACGCCGTGTTCCATCCAGCCGCGCTGCATGCGCGCGCGGGATTCGAGAGAGGCGCGGGTGTCGGCGTACTCGTCGAACTCCTCGCGCGCGTGGCGGCGGGCCACCTCGCGCTCCTCCAGGTAGGCGGCGTAGCCACCGCCGTAGATGTTCACCTGCTGCTGCGCGAGGTCGAGTTCGACGACCTTGGTGACGGTCCGGGTCAGGAACTCGCGGTCATGGCTGACGACGACGGTGCCGGCCTTGAGGCCCTTGACGAAGGCTTCGAGGCGCTCCAGGCCGTCCAGGTCGAGGTCGTTGGTCGGCTCGTCCAGGAGGAAGACGTCGTACCGGCTGAGCAGCAGCGAGGCCAGGCCCGCGCGGGCCGCCTGGCCGCCGGACAGGGCGGTCATCGGCTGGTCGAGGCCGATGGTCAGGCCGAGCGAGGCGGCGACCTCCTCGGCGCGCTCGTCCAGGTCGGCGCCGCCGAGGGCGAGCCAGCGCTCCAGGCTCTCGGCGTACGCGTCGTCGGCGCCGGGGGTCTCGTCCACCAGGCCCTGGGTGGCGGCATCCAGCGCCTGCTGGGCGGCGTCCACTCCGGTACGCCGGGCGAGGAAGGCCCGTACGGTCTCGCCGTCACGGCGCTCGGGCTCCTGCGGGAGATGGCCGACGGCGGCGGTCGGCGGGCTGAGCCGCAGCAGGCCCTCCTCCGGGGTGTCCAGGCCGGCCAGCAGGCGCAGCAGCGTGGACTTGCCCGCTCCGTTGGGGCCGACCAGGCCGATGACGTCGCCGGGGGCGACGACGATGTCGAGGCCGGCGAAGAGGACACGGTCCCCGTGTCCTGCGGCAAGATCCTTGGCAACAAGCGTGGCGCTACTCATCAGAGCGCCGATCCTACCGTCGCCGTCGGGAGTGACTCTTCCCATGTCCAGTCCCATGTCCAGCCGCCAAGCCCTGGTCCGCCGCCCCAGCCCGCGCCTGTCCGAAGGGCTCGTCACCCACATCGCCCGCTCCCCCGTCGACTTCGATCTCGCCCTGCTGCAGTGGGAGGCCTACGTGGCCGTGCTGCGCGCCGACGGCTGGGAGACGGTCGAGGTCGCCCCGGCCGACGACTGCCCCGACGGCGTCTTCGTCGAGGACACGATGGTCGTCTTCCGCAACGTCGCCCTCATCGCCCGCCCCGGCGCGGATCCGCGCCGGGGCGAGACGGCGGGCGCGGAGGCCGCCGTCACGGCCCTCGGGATGTCCGTCAACCGGGTGCGCGAGCCCGGCACGCTCGAAGGCGGCGACATCCTGAAGGTCGGCGACACGGTGTATGTGGGCCGCGGCGGTCGCACGAACGCGGAGGGCGTACGGCAGCTGCGCTCCGCGTTCGAGCCGCTGGGGGCGACGGTCGTGGCCGTTCCGGTCAGCAAGGTGCTGCATCTGAAATCGGCCGTCACCGCTCTGCCGGACGGCACCGTCATCGGCTTTCCGCCGCTGGTGGACGACCCGGCGGCCTTCCCCCGCTTCCTGGCCGTACCGGAGGAGGCGGGGGCGCATGTGGTGGTGCTGGGGGGCGGGCGGTTGCTCGTGGCCGCGAGCGCCCCGAAGAGCGCGGCGCTTTTCGGGGACGTTGGGTACGAGCCGGTCGTTGTGGACATCAGCGAGTTCGAGAAGCTGGAGGGGTGCGTAACGTGCCTGTCCGTCCGGCTTCGGGAGCTTTACGCCTAGCCGGGTGGCCGACGGTTGCCTTTTCGAGTCGTCTTAACCTACGGTGGCGTAACCTACGCATCCGTAGGTGCGTGTCAGCCAGTCGTCAGGAGCGAGCACAACGTGACCATCACCCCGTCCCAGCGCACCGAATCGGACACGTGGAGTGACACGAAGCTGCTGTACGCCCTCGAAGAGGTTGTCGAGAAGGAGCTGAACCGGCACATCGGCGTCGCCAAGGAATGGATGCCGCACGAGTACGTCCCGTGGAGCGACGGACGTAACTTCGACGGCATCATGGGTGGCGAGGCCTGGTCGCCGGAGCAGTCGAAGGTCACGGAGATCGGCCGGATATCGCTGATCGTCAACCTGCTGACCGAGGACAACCTGCCCAGCTACCACCACGAGATCGCGACCATGTTCGGCCGCGACGGCGCGTGGGGCACCTGGGTGCACCGCTGGACGGCGGAGGAGGGCCGGCACGCCATCGCCATGCGCGACTACCTGCTGACCACCCGCGCCGTGGACCCGGTGGAGCTGGAGCGGTTCCGGATGACGCACATGTCGGAGGGCTTCGAGTCCGACAACTCGCACAGCATGCTGCACTCGGTGGCGTACGTCGCCTTCCAGGAGCTGGCGACGCGCATCTCGCACCGCAACACCGGCAAGGAGTCCGGCGACCCGGTCTGCGACCGGATGCTGGCGCGGATCGCCACCGACGAGAACCTGCACATGGTCTTCTACCGCAACCTGCTGGGAGCGGCCCTGGAGCTCGCCCCCAACCAGGCGATGCAGGCCATCCGCGATGTGGTCGTCGGCTTCCGCATGCCGGGTCACGGCATGCCGGGCTTCGAGCGGTCGGCGGCGCGGATCGCGATCGGCGGGATCTACAACCTGCGGATCCACCACGACGACGTGCTGATGCCGGTGCTGCGCCACCTGAAGGTGCTGGAGTTCACCGGGCTGGGCCCGGACGGGAAGAAGGCACAGGAGGAGCTCGGCTTCTTCATGGGCGAACTGAACGCGCAGGCGGTCAAGTTCGACGAGCGGCGCGAAGCGCTGCTGGCCCGCCGGGCGGCACGCGCCGCGTCCTGACACCACCCTGGGCTGGGCCCCTGGAGTGCGGCGACCACCGCACTCCAGGGGCCCAGCCCTTTGTCGGGGCAAAAATCATGCACACGTGCTTGTTTTTGCCCGCGAGCGGTGCCAGTCTGGCGCCCGTGGCCGATCCGACGCACGTACTGAGCGATCTGCGGGACGAGGGCGAGGACCTGGACGAGCGGGTGTCCGGGCTCGCCGACAGCGGCTGGGCGATGCCGACTCCCGCCCAGGGGTGGACGATCGCCCACCAGATCGCGCATCTGGCCGCGACCGACCGGCAGGCCCTGGTCGCGGTGACCGAGCCCGAGCTCTTCACCGCGCGGCGGGACGGGGCGCTCGCCTCCCCCGACAGCCTCGACGCCTACGTCAACGAATCCGCCGGGCAGGGCGCCGAACTGCCGCCCACCGAGCTGCTCGCGCAGTGGCGCGCCACCCGATCGGCGCTCCTTGCCGCGCTGGCCGCCCAGCCGCCCGGCGCCCGGTTCCCGTGGTTCGGGCCGCCGATGAGCACCGCGTCCATGGCGACCGGCCGGCTGATGGAGACCTGGGCGCACGGCCAGGACGTCGTGGACACCCTCGGCGTACGGCGTGAGCCCACTGCCCGGCTGCGGCATGTGGCGCGCATCGGCGTACGGACCCGGGACTTCGCGTACGCCCAGCGGGGCCTGGAGCCGCCCACCGAGGAATTCCGGGTGGAACTGACCTCCCCCGACGGCGACTTGTGGGCCTACGGTCCCGAGGACGCCGAGCAGCGGGTCACCGGCCCCGCCCTGGACTTCTGCCTCCTCGCCACCCGGCGCCGGCACCGCGCCGACCTCGCCCTGCGCGCCGAGGGCACGGACGCCGACCAGTGGCTCGACATCGCCCAGGCCTTCGCCGGCGCGCCGGGCACAGGACGTGAGCCACGTGGGTGACCTGCCGGTGCCGACCACCACGGGGCGAGTGAGCCAAAGCGGAGCGGCCGCTGTCGAAAAGGAGACGCGCGCAGGGAGCGAGGCACGAGCGACCGAGCACGTCGACTGTCGACAGTGGCTCAGCGCAGCGGCGGCGAACCGAGCCCCAAAAAAAGAGGAAAAGTGAGCGAAGCATCCCGGGCCACCATGCTCGCCCGCCTGTCCGACCTGGAGACCGAGCACGCCAAGGCGATCGCCGGCGGCGGCCCGAAGTACGTGGAACGCCACCGCGCGCGCGGCAAGCTGCTCGCGCGGGAGCGGATCGAGCTGCTGGTCGACGCGGACACCCCGTTCCTGGAGTTGTCGCCGCTCGCGGCGTGGGGCAGCAGCTACCCGGTGGGCGCGTCGATGGTGACCGGCATCGGGGTGATCGAGGGCACGGAGTGCGTGATCACGGCCAATGACCCGACGGTGCGCGGCGGGGCGAGCAATCCGTGGACGCTGAAGAAGGCGCTGCGCGCGAACGAGATCGCTTTTGCCAACCGGCTGCCCGTGGTCAACCTCGTGGAGTCCGGCGGGGCGGATCTGCCGAGCCAGAAGGAGATCTTCATCCCGGGCGGGGCGCTGTTCCGGGATCTCACCCGGCTGTCGGCGGCCGGAATCCCCACCGTCGCGGTCGTGTTCGGCAATTCGACGGCGGGCGGGGCGTACGTACCGGGGATGTCCGACCACGTGATCATGGTCAAGGAGCGCTCCAAGGTCTTTCTGGGCGGCCCGCCGCTGGTGAAGATGGCCACCGGCGAGGAGTCCGACGACGAGTCGCTCGGCGGCGCCGACATGCACGCGCGGGTCTCCGGGCTCGCCGACTACTTCGCCCTCGACGAGCCGGACGCGCTGCGCCTGGCCCGTCGCGTCGTCGCCCGGCTGAGGTGGACCAAGCGCGGCCCGGCGCCCGCGGCCTCGTACGATCCGCCGCTGCTGGACGAGGACGGGCTGCTCGACATCGTGCCCGAGGACCTGAGGACCCCCTTCGACCCGCGCGAGGTCATCGCGCGCATCGCGGACGGCTCGGAGTTCGACGAGTTCAAGCCGCTGTACGGGCCGAGCCTGGCCACCGGATGGGCGCAGGTGCACGGCTATCCGGTCGGCATCCTGGCCAATGCGCAGGGGGTGCTGTTCAGCGCCGAGTCGCAGAAGGCCGCGCAGTTCATCCAGCTCGCCAACCAGCGCGACATCCCGCTGCTGTTCCTGCACAACACCACCGGCTACATGGTCGGCAGGGAGTACGAGCAGGGAGGGATCATCAAGCACGGCGCGATGATGGTCAACGCGGTCTCCAACTCCCGCGTCCCGCACATCTCCGTTCTGATGGGCGCGAGTTACGGCGCCGGGCACTACGGCATGTGCGGCCGCGCCTTCGAGCCGCGCTTCCTGTTCGCCTGGCCCAGCGCCAAGTCGGCCGTCATGGGCCCGGCGCAGCTCGCCGGTGTGCTGTCGATCGTCGCGCGGCAGTCGGCGGAGGCGAGAGGGCAGGCGTACGACGAGGAGGCGGACGCCGCGCTGCGGGCGATGGTCGAGCAGCAGATCGAGTCCGAGTCGCTGCCGATGTTCCTGTCGGGGCGGCTGTACGACGACGGGGTCATCGACCCGCGCGACACCCGTACCGTGCTCGGCCTGTGCCTGTCCGCCGTCCACAGCGCCCCGGTCGAGGGCGCGCGGGGCGGCTTCGGCGTCTTCCGGATGTGACGGACGGGATGTGACGGACCATGAAAGGACCTTCGGTGATCTCTGCTGTGCTCGTGGCCAATCGTGGTGAGATCGCGCGCCGCGTCTTCCGTACCTGCCGCGCGCTGGGCATCGCCACGGTCTCCGTATTCTCCGAGGCCGACGCCGGGGCGGCGCACGTACGGGAGGCCGATACGGGTGTACGCCTGCCGGGGCCGGGCAGCGCGCCCGCAGACACGTATCTGCGCGCAGACCTGATCGTGAAGGCCGCCCTCGCGGCGGGCGCGGACGCCGTCCACCCCGGCTACGGCTTCCTTTCCGAGAACGCGGACTTCGCGCGCGCCGTGACCGCCGCCGGGCTGACCTGGATCGGGCCGGCGGCGGAGGCCATCGAAGCCATGGGGTCCAAGACGCGCGCCAAGCGGCTGATGGCGGCGGCCGGGGTGCCGGTGCTGGAGGCCGCTCCCGGCGAGTTCCCCGTGCTGGTCAAGGCGGCGGCGGGCGGCGGCGGGCGCGGCATGCGCGTCGTCCGCGACGCGAGCGCGCTCGACGAGGCACTCGCCTCCGCGCGCGCGGAGGCCGCGTCGGCGTTCGGGGACGGCGAGGTGTTCCTGGAACCGTATGTGGAGGACGGCCGGCACATCGAGGTGCAGGTGCTCGCCGACACGCACGGCACCGTCTGGATCCTCGGCGAGCGCGACTGCTCCGTACAGCGCCGCCACCAGAAGGTCATCGAGGAGACCCCGGCCCCCGGCATCGGCGACGACCTGCGGCGCAGGCTCCACGAGGCGGCGGAGGCCGCCGCGCGGGCGATCGGCTACACGGGCGCGGGCACGGTGGAGTTCCTGGTCACCCCGGACGGGCGCCCGTACTTCCTGGAGATGAACACCCGGCTGCAGGTGGAGCATCCGGTCACCGAGTGCGTCTTCGGAGTCGACCTGGTCGCCCTCCAGATCCGGGTCGCGGAGGGCGAGCGGCTGGCGGACGGGCCGCCCTCACCCAGTGGTCACGCGGTCGAGGCCCGCCTGTACGCCGAGGATCCCGCGCGGGACTGGCAGCCGCAGACCGGCGTGCTGCACAGGCTGCGGGTAGGCCCGGGGCTCCGCGTGGACGCCGCGTACGGGGACGGCGACACCGTCGGCCCGCACTACGACCCGATGCTCGCCAAGGTCATCGCCCACGCGCCCACCCGCCCCGAGGCCCTGCGCCTGCTGGCC
>Ga0307517_10005655_pt1 | contig 18748 bp, 23 predicted proteins | sample 23_EM_MG_FD_194515 | JGI IMG/M metagenome (GOLD analysis project Ga0307517, IMG submission 194515) | Populus trichocarpa ectomycorrhiza microbial communities from riparian zone in the Pacific Northwest, United States - 23_EM | ecosystem: Host-associated > Plants > Roots > Unclassified | place... | reverse complement strand
GGAACCTCGGAAACATCCGTAGGTATGTGGAAAATACGTTAGTCGTAAAACAACTTACTGAAAGAAAATCAGCCAACCATCAACTCACGACACCTTCTATCAAGCCCAATTGTGTAGAAACGATTCTCCCCTTCGAGCTTAACTCTCCGCTTCCAGTAGCCTCGGAAAAAGAGCCCACGACACAAGCAATTCAAGTAGGCGCCGGTGATGAGGGGAATTGCTTTGTGACCGCCACCTCAGCGACCAAGGAACCTGCTCTTGCTGCTGAAAATTTGATGGACAATGACTGCTTCGAGACCAACGAGGAAGGTGATTTTACCACTGCGGTATTGGCAGATAAGGGGAAAGGCGTTGATCCACGAGAGTATGGTGGTGCCCTATACGCCCTAAACTCAATGATTGTTCCAACGGGTACCAATTCCACTGGAGAGTCGGAGCTAATCGAGCTGTTTGGTGTTCATCGGGACAAAGGGAAGAATGTTGACCCAGAGGAAAGAGCCTGGAATGGAATGGCGAAGTACGAGCCAGGACCAAGTCTGATCGATTTCCACGACCATGACGCAATTTCCTTTCGAGAACAAGGCATTCCCCTTCAGTCCTTCGAACCAACAAAAACGACAGACTTCAGCGATGGACTTCCTGACGATCTATCGCCATATCGTGTCATGGCTGTCTCGGTTCCGATTGCCATTTCCACTGGACGGTCAGGCTCGATCGAGTTCATTGGTCTTCATCTAGACAAACGAAAGCCAGAGGAAAGAGAGAATGAAATGGCAGAGCGGATCGGTTTCCACGATCATGGAGCAATGTCCTTTCAACAAGAATTCATTCTCCATCAGTTCTTCAAACGAAAGAGAACTACAGACCGTAATGATGGACTTCATTATGATCCTACCCTCCCTCAGCCTTCATGGCACCCAAAAATGTCGCTCTATCGTGTTATCTGTTTCTTGAGTCCAGTTGCCATTGGGACAGCCAAAGCTGTATTAAGCTATAAAGGAAGTGTCACAACCCCTACTACTCTAGAATGGATAAGTGGCGTCGTGATCTATCTTGTGTGAGTTGCGTTCAACGATCAAAAGGCTCAACACTGATTTTTGTGTAGTTTTTTCCTTCTTAATTCATATGACACAGGCAGAGACTCAGACATACCCAAATACCTTTTCTTGCTGTTCAAACCAGATGTTGTACGGTATTTGGTGGCAAAGTTTTCACCCCAGCGCTCTAAATATTTGTCAAATGAAGGTGCTCTCGAGTTTGACCCAGGGACCTTTGTCACCTCGTACCGCATCCTTGTCTCAGCTGCAGTAGGATTCCTGGGGTCCCTTAAGACTACTTTTGCATACTCAAGTTTTCTCAATGATGCTATTTGGGTGGAATGGCTTTTGGGGGGTATCGTCTCATCATCGTGCGTTAATTTCAACCTCGCTCAAGTGAACCAAATGCTAATCTGCCATCAGGCTCTACCTCCTTGGTCTATATGAAAAAAACTCGTTTGGGCTATGGTCCTCATTTTTTCGGGATCGTTCTCAGAACACTGGTACGTCTAAGGTCTTTAGTCACACTGTATTACTCTTTCCTTTTATTGACTCTCGTTCAGGCTTGACTATGGCCACTCTGTTTCTGACCTTTACCTTCGTCGTTTTCAGCACTAAGGTACTTCCCGGTGCTATGCGGACCACCCCAAATTACTTTGATGAACACCCCGGTGCCCCCGACCGTTACCCAGACTTTCAACTTCCCATGGGTCCAGCTCTATCCAAGGGTACCGGGGACATGATACGGCTGGTTGTCTTAATTCGCATACCCTCCATCGTTATCTTCTTTTGTATCCTCTGTCCCTTAATAGTCTGTCTAGTGATCGCACTGACCTCTGTATTGCCCTCTGTTGTTCAGTACCATATCGGCAGGTTCTTCGACACCATTGAGAGATGTGCGTCATTGCACTCTTTACCTTTCATCATGCCCATGGCAGTACTAATTCAAATCTCAAAGTTTCCCAAAGACATCCTATAGACCGGATAATTTGCCATCTCATCTCATTTGGCCAGCTCCTTCTGTTCGTGGGTTTGCATGTCTGGATCTTTCTCTATGTTTGTTTTGCCGATGAATACCTGAGAAGAGTTGGCCCTGTTGGTACTTTAAACAAACTCCTCTACCCAGCTATGGCAATAGTGGTGATATACGTTTGGATCATTGCTGCTACTGGCAACTTTGGAGAGATCGGATGGTGGCCCTCAAGAGATCGACTATCTCGATTAGTTCCTCCCTCAATTAAAAATGCGACCATCACAAAATGTAAGTGGACATTATTCTTTTTTATCAATCTTGAGTGGTCTGACAAGCGGTCCTCTAGTCATACAGCGACATGTGAAAGCTCTTCATCGTCTGGGCTCATCCACTCCCTCTGACTCCTCTGAATCTCATGATCCCCCTTCCACCGTGCATTTAGTGGTCGCACTCGTGGCTGTACTCGATCTCTTCCCAGTTTTTCTCCTCATCATCCATGGAAACTTCGCCGACCCCAAACACGATAGCCCTGCACAACCTAGCATAGTGATGATCGACACAGCCATAATGTGCTCATTAATGCCTATGCTCATCTTTTTGAAGGGGGCCATCTGGCTGCGTGGTTTTTATGGCCGTGTAAGGAGGTATATAGACCTCAATGACTCGTTAGAGCAAAGGTCCTCATCTTTTCGGGAAGATCGTTCCCACCTCTTGCACCGGGTACGTCTTTAGTCACACCAGATTACTCTTCCTTTATTGATTCTCGTTCAGAGTCTGAGAATGGTACTCCACTTCGATTTATCAGTGGCCGCTCCACTTCTATATATTGTTCCTTTGGCCTTCTGCTCGGTCGTTTATATCGCCAAGATACTTCCCGCTGTAAAACGGTTCACCCCCGATTACTTTGAGGAGTATACCAGAGACTTTCAACTTCCCACTCTATCCCAGCGTACCCTGGAGGAAATGCATCTAGTTGTCATAATTTACATACCCTCAGCCATCATCCTCTTCTTTTGTTACCTCGGTCCCTTAATATTCCATCTACGGGTTCCTATCCTCACATCGACCTCTACGTTGCTCTCTGTCATTCGACACCGTACCGGCAGGTTTGTCGGGGCCGCTGAGAGATGTGCGTCATTGCTTCCTTTACTTTTCCCTGTGGCAGTACTGATTCAAACCTTAAAGTTTCCCGAAGACCTCCTATAGACTGGATAATTTACTATCTAGTCGCGTTCGGACAGCTCCTTCTGTTCGTGGGTTGGCACATCTGGGTCTTTCTCTTCGTTTATTTTGTTGATGGAATCATAAGAAAAATGCCTGATATGGATAGGGGTGGCGCAGATTTTATGACCAAATCCATAATCTACCCAGGTACGGTAATAGTGTTGACATACGTTTGGATTATTGCTGCTACTGGCGGACTGGGAGAGATCCGATGGTGGCCCTCACGAGACAGAAGAGATCGCCTGTCTCGTTTAGTTCCTCCCCCAATTCAAAACGTGACCATGACAAAATGTATGTGGACATTATCACTTTATCAATCTTGAATGGTCTGATGGATGAGTGGTTCTCTAGTTATCCAGCGACTGAAAGCTCTTCATCGTCTGGGCTCATCCGGTCCCTTTGGCTTCTACGGCGATCAACATCTCTTTGCCCTGATTTCCATCCAGGGCTTCGTCAGCTTCTTTACACTTATTCCCCTCATTGACCAAACAGATCCAGAACAGAAAGTGATAATAAACATAATTGCGTTGTTTGCAGTAGCAGCTCTGGCCTTCCTTGGGGCGATGGTCTATTTAATGTTTCGGTATCTTTCACATATCATTTACACTCTCCTAGCTACCTGATACCCCAATAATACCCTTCATACTCGCCCAACTCGTGCACATTCTTTCTTGTTGATAATATCAGTGTTGTATTCTAAGGGGGTCATTAACCCCATTTTTTTTCTTAACCCTTAGCATTATGTAAGTACTTTCGTTAGCTTGATTCACTATGGTTTTCAGGACGTTACAGAAAGCTTCCATGATTCAATTGAAATGTATAACTATTGGTATCTGCGAGAATGAAATAGAGTCAATCAACTAGAAAACAAAGATGAGAAATCCAGAAGGGAGTGTTGAATCCCGAGTGCAATTGATCAGTGGATCTCGCTTATACACCGTCTGTTCGTTATGGTCAAACGATTATCATTACGGTACGTAAGTACGTACATGTGTACACAGCTAATAAGATCTGTATAAAGGCAGGGGAGGAATCACCGTTGGTTCTCAATTTCTCATCCCCTGATCCCTCATTTCCTCCTCTCTCCACAATGAGCTCGTCAAGGAGCTCATCCACGCCTGGTGAGCCTCCTCACCTCGTAGCTCATGAAGCCGCTTTGCTAACATAACCCTCCCTTCCTAGGTTCCTTCCCGCTACAACGACCCGATCCGAGGAGGTCGTCGACACCAACCCCGCCGTCGAGTAGCTGGTCACGGCCGTCTTCGAGTGGTCAGTGCCCGTTCTTCCAGTAAGCAAGCGTGCTACCTTTTTGCCTTGCAGTTCATGGCCACACTGTTGACCGACACGGCGATCCCATTGCAGGATCGATTCCGCGGCAGTGTTTCAGGTGGGACGACAATAGCTCCGGCTGTCGGCGGCCAACCCGCGTCTGTCCCTTTTTCTTTCTTTTCGTATTCTCAGCACCGAACTAACATGGACCTATAGCAGATATTAAGATATAGGTTAGCCAACGACGCCGTCATCGACCACGTACTTGGCGAGGTAAGCCTCGCGATTCGCAATTCGGATCTGTGCTCATCAGTGTCATCACCTCGCTGATAAGCTAGTCAAGACTTAGATCTTTGAGATTCGAAATGAAAGGATATACGTCTCTGATCATTCTTGAAAGCCTGCTCATTGCCGCTGCTTAGCCCACCTCTAGGCTCTCGTTCTAATCGCCGCCACGATTCAATACTCGTGCGTCGTCGTACACGAACCCTGTCGACCGTTTGTGAGCAGAGTATCACAGCCCAGATCAGCGCGTTCCAACATACCTCGTACACGAAGAACGCCGCTGGCATTCAATATTCTAGGCATTCTGCAGCCACCAGCCGATTCCCAATCTTAATCTTGGGAAGAGCCACACCCACCAATACCTTCTCCCAATCCGACCACGCATACATGCATGCACCCTACTCGGACACTTGTCGCCACCATGACCGATCGACGGGATATTCTGGAGTGCTCACGCCCGACATCCAGGAGGGTTCGAGATGTCAAGATACGGAAACTACTTGGGGCAGTCTTAGCAAGGGTTAGAAAACGAGAGGTAAACGCGAATGTACCGACGATCCATCCACGTCTGCTCATCACACCCAAGATCACTACATCCTATCCGCATGCGCTACTCGCTACTCGTTCATCTCCCTCTCGTGGTTGTTGGACCATGAGCGACGTCTGGAATTACACGAGGGACATGCTCTGTTCAAAGCCTGGTTAGCAAAGGCACTAGCAGAGGAAACAGGTAGGCTACAAACCTGAAGATAATCCATCTACAACCACTCATTACGCCCACTACTATGTTCTTTTCTCACACCCCAGAGTCCTCGCCCATTCGAACAACCATTGCTGCTCGTAGCGATTGTCGATCCCGTATTCGGAGTGGCCACGTCAGCGATATACGTTGAACGGCGGATCGTGGGGGCTATTCACAAGAAACGCTAGCCAAGCAACCTGGAAAGGGGGCAGGTAAGTACGGACCCGTCCACACGCTGTGCATGCCCGCTGAACCAGACCCGAAGTCGGCCTAGCACCCAGTGACGCAGGGTCGATCATCATCGAACCCCTCGCCGATGGCCATTCTCCTTGAGCGCTGATCCTCGTCTGGGTTCGCGGGTAGAATAATATATCAAGGAGGCTACATGTATGGTCAACGAATGAAAGAGTAAATGTCAGTGACTACGTACATATCTGCTTATACTCGCGCCCAACCAACCCTATATCTTCGTCGAGATGGGTTGAAATTTCGCCAGGGCGAGTCGATAGAGTGACCTTGGATAGGTATCACTTGAATGGCCATCGGTACAGTATGATGGTTGTGCTCATAATCGAGGCTTCGGCAAATGCGTTCTCGATTAAGCTGCATATAGGTGGTGAGCGTCTACCCTGAGAAGTTAGATGACCAACTTACTATTTCGCCCTCTAACGCAACCCAGGACTCAGTGTGTATATGCATTGTCCAAGTTTTTGGGTATGGGGGTTTGATGGCGTTTATGGCCTTGGTGCCATGGCCGAAGAGTAGGTATAAGAGGGGTCCATGTCCGAGTGAGAGACTTGGATTTTTAGGGAAGAGTTGAGGTTGTGGTTCGAGGAGCGGACGTGGGAATTTGCGGAAGTTGTTGACAACGATGGCGACAAGGGGAAATCGAATAGTGATCCTTCTTCTATCAAGTGACGCGGACGAAAGTGGTACACCGTATAGCCATGGGGCCAGTGTGTCTGAGAGGAGCGCCGAAAACATTGAAGGAAATGGAGAATTAGATTCCCACCTGGCGAGTTGACGGTGGCGACTGGACCCGGCCCCACGGCATCAGGCAAACAGCTCTTCGGGTATGTTACCTTCGTATTATGCTTTGTACCTCTCTCTCACATTTTGTCGATGGCAGGGTACTTCTCGGCGAGTTAACGATGATTAACGGACGAATTATCATGTCTAAACCCCTTTTGAGTGGATGAGAATATTCAAATATTCAAGTTTCGTATGCCGCTTATGTCCTGCTCGACGATCCTCTGAGTACTGTGGTAGGCTATTTTTTTTATTGAACCTCGCATTTCTCTTCTGACATCTGCACCACAGGGTAGCCATACCTCTCGATTCCTTTATAAAAAGTTACTCCGTGGGCCCCTCTTGGCCAACCACACTCTGGTATGTCGTTCTTGCATGTTCCTGCTTCTATCCATTTCTTTAATTACGTGGCGATAGGTTGTTGTCACGCACCATGTTGGGCTTGTCCTTCCAGGTGCATACTACCTCATTCGTATGTTCGACGGCCGAATCGATACCCAGGGTACCGTAAAGGACCTCAGGGAACAAGGGATTTTAGAGGGTATAGAACATAATACGGCTTTTGACGCATACAAAAAGCAGCTCGCTGCGGAAGAAGCTACGAGTGCGGAGGAAGGAATAGACGTGAACGTGACGAAGGTTGCTGCAGATGATGATATGGCACCAACAAAAAACCTAGGAGACTCGTCAAGGACGAACATAGAGAGACCGGGGGATGAAGCGGTCGATTTATAAGAGCTACCTTGAGGTTTCGTATGTGATTTTCTTCCGATATTAGTCCCTTCTGCTCCTAATTTTTTGATTTATTTCAGTTTGTATTGGACTTGGGTCTTCCTCGCCTTCCTTGTGGTGCTTATGCAAATCCTGGGTGTCTTGGAATACGAAATCCCGATCACAAGGCACCAGATGCATCACCATCAACATTCGAATAACGTCTTTCAGAACCTGCCTCGTGCGACCAGCGTTTTTGGGAGTTGGCCGCCACCATCTGAGCATCCACTCTTTTATACCGGTATTTATGCAGCGATTGGGCTGGCGAGTGCTCTCTCCAGTGTTCTTCCAGCAACGGCTCAGTCTACGTGGGCTTTGAGGGCGGCGCGTATTCTCTTCCGGTATGTTGTTGCCTTCTTCACCTATAATACTCTGCCAACACGATTTTTTTCATTTTGTTTCTCTTTCAGGCAATTCTTTGTGACGGTTGTTTGAGCTACGTTCCGATTCCACAGCGCGAGGTGCGGTTGCTGCAATTACTGCTAATCAATTTCTCACTCTATTCAATTTCAGCTTGTATGCTGAACCCCTTTGGAAAGGATGTCGAGATGGTTGATTCTTCTTTAGCCGGTTCACTTCAAGCAGTCAATATCTCGCTCGCATGTTTCCTTGCCGCAATCATCACTGTCGCGTAAGTTTTTTCCCAATAAATACCGCCGCTTCGGTTGAGATCTGTAAACCGGGTTGTTTCCCGTACTTCCTTATCCCTGCCATTTTCATCGGGTTTGCATACCACCAATTGGCCATCGGTTACCTCAACACAGGGCGTGATCTTCGTCGAATGGAGTCTAAGTAGCACGAGGTCGCCCATATTTTCCGACTCCGGAGAACTCTTGGACGGAAGTGTTACTGTCAGAGCGTTCTTGGCGGAGAAGAGATTCTTGGATAATTTGCATTTGAAGAGTGATACCACTACCAATGTAATTTCCCTTCTTTCCTCGCAGATTTACCGAGACTAATGATGCCGACGAGTTCTGGTAAGGTTTTCTCGTTACGCCTGTTGTTCGTCCCAGCTAATGGGATGAATCTCAAATATACTGAGCATGTCCATTCTGGACTGGTAAGGAGGCTATGACGATTTCACATTTCCATGTTATCTGACACTTTGCTATAGCTCTCGAATTGGACCTCAAGTTGTTTTTCCTGACGAATTCAACTATAGCTCGGTCGAATGTCTCATTGAATCGTGGGGTTCACTTGGGAAAAAAAAAAAGATTTGGAGATAGCAACTAACCAAACGAACAGCCTCACGCTTCTGCAGGAGCCTCCCACCATCATAGAATCCAACCGTGTCCCTGCGCAAAGGCCTTCCAGTTCTAACAACGATTCTTTGATCACCATCGAGGACTTGAAAATTAAATATGCTCCTGATTTGCCGGCCATTTTGCACAATTTTTCTTGTACCTTGAAGGTTGGTGAACGCGTAGGTCTGTTGGGTCAGACAGGTTAGTCCCTTTGGAATATTCTTTTGGACCAGTTTTACGATGTCTCTCCATAGGAAGCCGCAAGTGCGATGAGTACCCTTAGATATGTAAGCTCAATCTCTCGGTTGGTTGCTTACTCGATAACTGAAATTCGTCCAGGTTGACCCTACGAGTGGACGAATATTGATCGACTCGGATGGTATCGACATTTATTCCTCAAGTAAGTCCGAACGTCATATGAAACCAACATTTATTTAATGAATCTAGGATGCTACGTTATTCTCAAGAATTTTGAGAGATAACCTTGACCAATTTGGTGTGTATGATATTCTTACCATAATCCCAATCTCTCATATTTGTTACAGCCGAATATGACAATGCTGAATGTTGGATGTCCTGTATAGGATGCACTTGATTTCGGAGAGGGCCCAAGCGTCACATCAGACGTCAAGAGAACAGTTGCCTCTTCCTCTCGAAGCCCCTCTAGAGCCTCTTCAATACTGTCCATGATAATATATTCGACGCCTTATCTGTTGCTATGACCGATGTGGATTCAAAGAGTGCCATCAAGCTCGGATACGAAAGTGTCGCCTGGCGAAACAAACTTTTCACGAGGTCAAAGGCAGCTGATCGCGATGCTGATCACGATGGCACGAGCTCTTCTTCGTCGAAGCTCGATAATTGTGTTGGATGAAGCAACAAGCAGCATTGACTTTCCTACTGATTCTAAGATCCAGGCCACAATTTGCCAAGAAGTAACTGATCCGCTTTTATTGACTGGTAAGATTACCGTGTGGAGACGATGCGCTGATGATGCTCAGCTCTACCCCCGGAAAATGCGAATTTTACAGATTCTGTTGCGATCCGCTAGCGACCGACTTACGACTCACTAGCAATCCGTTTCCGAGCACTTCCAAGCACTTGCGAATGGTAGCGACGACTAGCGAACAACTAGCGAACCACGTGCGATCAGCTGCGGTCCGATTGCGAGCACTTGCAACCAAATGCGGTAGGTAGCGATCCGCGAGCGCTTAGTTGTGATCCAATTGAGATCACGTGCGATCGACTTGCGACAAGTAGCGAGCACCTAGAAACAGGTAGCGAGCATTAGCGAGGAGCAGCGACGACCTTTTGCAACCATTTGTGCTTCGGTACGAGGCCCCGCACTCCCGGAACTCTCCATTTTTGCATTTTAGTTCTCCATTCTACATTCCTATTTAGTTTTTCTTATTGTTCTCACTTTCCCCTTTCGCCTTCCTTGGTTTTTGTACTTTAGGCTACATGTATTCATGTATATTACACCATTCCAGAGAGAGATAGAAAATATATCCCCCCTTCGCTTCGCACCTCGCTCACACTCCGGAAGCTCACGTTTTCGTTCCCCTTCACCTTGCGCACCTCGGCACAACCCCCTGAACTCCTGAGCCACCCCCGCTCCTGCTTAGAACCCGACCGCAGCAACGCGCCCCATCACGTGCGAGTGCCATGGTTTGTCTGTTTTGGGCACGGCCATAGATTGCGAGCTCCTCTTGAGCTATAGTATTGTCAGCAAATAAATAAACAGAATTGTACAAGGAATCCTTGTGCTTTGGGATGATTCTTCCCAGATGTTCTGAACGTTTTGCAACTGCCGTCTTGCCGGCAGTAATTTTGATCCTGGAACCCAAGGCAGTGACATTGACTCATTGTGAGCCATGTTTATCATCAACACTGCTTGTACTTCAACTCGCACCATTTGCATAGTCATTGGTTATCAGTGAGCGTCATGAACACTGTCAGCCAACCTGATCCCAACACTTGCTCAGACGTGCAGCACAATGTGGGGGTTCAAGACAAGGTCGACACTGACGAAACTCAGTAAGTGTGGGAGTTTTAATTGGATGGTGCTCTTGTTTCTTATTATGAGATCAAAACCTCTCTGCACCTCTAGGAATGTAGGTGTCACCCAATGTAACACTCGTGAGCATCTACCACTTCCAATTCACAATGAGAGTGACTGATTCTAGCTGCACCAACTCCACGAACAGAACGAGAGGATAATCAGGCGAACAATGGCGGAGCAATTGTTCTGGAGAAGAGGTCTGCAAGCGTCCCCACAACCGGAACTGACGAAAAATCCATAGGTGAGTGGAAAATATGTTAGTCGTAAGACAACAAACTGAAAGAGAATCAGCCAACCATCAAGTTGCGGTGCCTTGTGTCAAGACTGATTGTATGTGTATGGAAAAAAAACTCCCCTTTGATCCTACCTCTGCGATTCCAGTCCGAATCGATCATCCTTCGATCAGCACTGGTGACACCGGCCTCCCATTAGATGAACGCTTTGAGCCACCCCCACCCTCGGAAATTTTTCAAGTAGGCAATGGTGACGAGGAGAATGGCTTTGTGACCGCTACCTCAGCAACCAAGGAGCCTGTTCTTGCCGTTGAAATTCTGATGGACAGCGACTGCCTCGAGACCCACGAGGAATGTGATCTTACCACTGTGGTATTGGCAGATAAGGGGAAAGGCATCAATCCACGAGAGTATGGCGGTGCCCTATACGACCCAAACTCAATGATTGTTCCGGCGGGCACTACCTCCACTTGGACTCCATTGAGCTCATTGGCATCCATCAGGACAAAGGAATGTCGTTTCAGGAACTTCAAGGCATGCCCCGCCAGTCCTTCGAACGGACGAGAACTACAGACCTCAATGATGAAGGACTTCCTTACGATCCTACCCTCCCCCGGCCTTCGTGGCACCCAAAAATATCACCCTATCGTTTCATCGTTTTCTCGATTCCGCTTGCCATTGGGACATTCAAAGCTGTATTGAGCCAGAAGGGAAGTGCCACAACTCCGATTACTCTAGAATGGATATCTGGTGTCGTGATCTTTCTTGTGTGAGTCGCGTTCAACAATCAAAAGGCTCAACGCTGATTTTATGCAGTCTTTTCCTTCTGGGATCATACGAGACACGCAGAGACATACCCAAATACCTTTTATGGCTGTTCAAACCGGATTGTGTCGATTTTTTATGGTATTTGGCGGGGAAGTTGTCGATCCAGCGCCCTGAATATTTGTCAAATGAACGTGATGATCTTGAGGGGGCCTTCGTCACCTTGTACTGCATCCTTGTCTCAGTTGCGGCAATATTCCTGGGGTCCCTTAAGACTACTTTCGCATTCTCAAGTTTTTCCACTGATGCTATTTGGGTGGAATGGCTTTCTGCGGCTTTCGTCTCATCATTGTGGGTAAATTTCAACCTTGCTCAAGTGAATCAAATGCTAAATTATGAAAATCCGGCATTAGGCTTTACCTCGTTGGTCTATATGAAAAAAACTCTTTGGGGCTATGGTCCTCATTTTTTCGGAAAGATCGTTCCCACTTCGTGGACCTGGGTACGTCTTTAGTCACACCAGATTACTCTTCCTTTTATTGACTCTCGTTCAGAGGGTATCACTCCAATTCCAACTAACGTTGGTTTGGCCTTTTTCTTGTTCGCTTACAGTGCCAAAGCACTTCCCGTTGTAATTGAACAGATCACCCCCAATCACTTTGAAGAACATTACCCAGACTTCCCATGCCAGGTGCTGGTCGTCCATCCCTATCCCAGTATCTGCATACCCTGGATGGGGTCCATCACATTGTCTTAATTTACATACCCTCCATCATCCTCTTCTTTTTTTTCCTTGGTCCCTTAATATTCTATCTATGGGCCCCTATCTTCGCATCGACCTCCATCTTACCCTCTGTCATTCGATACCATACCGGCAGGTTCATTGCGGCCGTTGAGAGATGTGCGTCATTGCGCCCTTTACCTTTCCCCGTGGCAGTACTAATTCAAACCTCAAAGTCTCTCAAAGACATCCTATAGACCGGATAATTTACCATTTCGTCGCATTCGGACAGCTCCTTCTATTTGTGGGTTGGAACGTCTGGATCTTTCTCTTCACTTGTTATCTCGATGCACTGCTCCTGCGAAAAAGTGAAGGAGGCGATCTTTTCAGCAAAATCTTCCTCTACCCAGCTGTGGCAACAGTGTTGATATACATTTGGATTATTGCTGCTATTGGCAGACTTGGAGAGATCAGGTGGTGGCCCTCAAGAGATCGCTTGTCTTGTTTAGTTCCTCCCTCAATTAAAGACGCGACCATGACAAAATGTAAGGGGACATTATTGTTTTATCAATTTTGAGTGCTCTGACGAGTGGTCCTCTAGTCATCCAGCGACAAGTGAAAGCTCTTCGTCTTCTGGGCCCATCCGGTCCCTCTGACGTCTCTGTCGAGTCAGAGTCGGGGCTGTCTTCTCACTTTGGCCTGTTTTTCATCGTATTCCCCCTCTATTTCCTCACGATTAGTGCTTGCCTTCTCTATGGAATTGAAGGAGTAGATATAGTTGACATAGTGATATTTGACATAGGCGCTCTGTTCACTCTGGTGCCTATCTTCTGCTTTTCGGTGTTGGGCGCATGGTTGCTTCGTTACTTTCGCTACTTTGCTTCACTGTGTTTTTCAGGACTTTAAAGAGAGCTTCCATGATTCAATTGAAATGTCAGGGGGAGTTCCTCAACGGCTTTGTTTCCTTTCCATGTTTATGTAATTAGAGTCAGTGTACTTTACTGCAAATTTTAAAAGAACCAATTTCCAAGTGCCTTCCATTATTTAACATCACTACCGAATACTACTCCCCACTTCATAAGGCAGGGCATATCTTTGTCTATCAGTGTAGCCCCTGGTGTACTAACCGTTCAGATCCTGAGTCCTCAAGTACTGGGCATGCCGGCGGAGAAACTTTCGCCACTCGCAGAAGCTGAAAGCCGATTTTGTGGGTTTGGGGAGCAACGATGGCGAAGAGAAATCCAGAAGGGAGTGTTGGATCCCGGTTGTAATTGATTAGTGGATCTCGCTTAGGCACTGTCTGTTCGTCATGGTCAAACGATTATCATTGGACAGTCACGGTACGTATGTACAGGGCTAATAAAGTCTGTATAAAGGCAGAGGAGGAATCACCATTGATGCTCATCCCCTCATCCCTCATTTCCTCATCTCGCCACAACGAGCTCCTAAAGGAGCTCATACAAACCTGGTAAGCCTCCTCATCTTGCAGCTCATCAACCCATTGTTCCAACATCACTGCCCCTCCACGACGACCCGATCCGAGGAGGTCGTCGACACCAACCCCGCCGTCGAGTAGCTCGTCATGGCCATCTTCGAGTGGTCAGCGCCCAGTCTTCTAGTGGGTAAACGTTTTTGCCTCACAGCTCATGGCCACACTGTTGACTGACACGAGGCTCCCATTGCAGGATCGATTCCGCGGCGGTGCTTTGGGTGGGATGTCAATAGCTCTGGCTGTCGGTGGCCAACCTCGTCTATCCCTTTTTCTTTCTTCTCGTATTCTCGGCGCTGAACTATTAAACAAATAAATATAAAAAAGGCTACACGACGACGTTATGCGACGACGTTCCTTGTGAGTTAAGCCTCGCGATTCATAATTCAGATCTGTGCTCATCATCTTGCTGATAAGCTGGTCTTGGATCTTTGACATTCGAAATGAAAAGGTACACACATCTGATCATTTTTGAAAGCCCTGCTCATCGCCGCTGATTAGCCCGCCTCACTGTAATCGCCGCCGTGATTCACTACTCGTGCGTCATCATACACGAAACCTGTCGACTGTTCGTGAGAAGAGTATCATAGCCTAGATCAGTGCGTTCTAATGTACCTCGTACACGAAGAACGCCGCTGACATTCGATATTCCGGGCAGTCTGCAGCCACCACCCGCCGATTCCCAATTTGATCCCGGGAAGAGCTACACGCACTAATACCTTCTCTAAATCCGACCATGCGTACATGCATGGATCATTGACCGATCGACGAGATATTTTGGAGTACTCGCGCCCGACATCCAGGAGGGTCCAAGATGTCAAGATAGAGAAACTACTCGGGGCGGTCTTGGCCAGGGTTAGGAAACGAGAGGTGGACATGAACTTACCGACGGTCTATCCGAACCCCTTGCTGATGGCCATTCTTCTTGAGTACTGATCCTCGTCTGGATCATGAATCCACGGGTAGAATGATTTATCAAGGAGGCTACATGAATGGTCAGCGAATGAAAAAGTAAATTTCAGCGACTGCGTACATACCTGTTTACACTCATGCCCAACCAACCCTAGATCTTCGTCGAAAGGGGTTGAAAAATCGCCAGGGAGAAGTCGATACAGTGACCTTATATAGGCATACTTAGCTTGTGGGCCAGTGCGTTGCATGGCATGTTTTTTTCCACCTCTAGGTCTTTTATTATTTACTATTTAGTTGTCTTATGAAAATTCATGTCACCATTGCCATTTTTGCACCCCAAGTACCCTGTATAGTACGCGTAGAATGCAACTTAAATCACAATACGTTGTAACAACAAGCTACATTATAATTATTGGTCATGAGGTTAAAAGTACATATGTATGAACAGTACAGATCTAATTACAGGCGGGAGCAAATAATGGAGAGGGTTCGTGTCTGCCTGCGCAAGGAGAAGACGATAACGACCGGAAGGGTCAAGACCGCATCCAGATGAGAATGGCAACGACTGGAAATCGTCGAGACCACTGTCCATCCATTGGCTAACGGCATGAACTCAGCCTTCTCCGCCTCCCATCCGCCTGAACGTTGACCTCCGCAGCCATCCTCCTTGCCAACCCCATCCCACTTCCTCCAGTTACTAAATGAGTCGGTACCGGCGTTGACAACGAAAGCAATAACAGCGGCCGCTGAGACCAACCGAGGCCGCTGTTTCAACTCGACTGGGACCCAGCGCAGGTATCCCATTCCTATCGAAGGTGGTGTAGACCATGAACGTTCACCTCCGGCTTGCTCTTGCATGCAAGGGAGGTGGAAGAGGTGTGAACGACGCGGAAATACGATGAATGACCACCTCCGGCTCGATCTAACATGTGAGGGAGGTGGAGGGGGACATGAATGGTGTTGAAACCCCATCAAACCACCTCCGGCTCGCTCTGGCATGCGAGGGAGGCGGAACTGGTGAAAATGGTGTCGAAAAGCCATGAATGTCCACCCCCGGCTTGGCCTTGCATGCGAGGGAAGTGGCGGCGAAGCGAACGCTCTTGCATGCAAGGAAGGTGGTGGTGGCGCGGACGGCTGGGTGCGAGGTGTGTGAGAGGGCGGCGCGTGTCCAAACGTGTTAGTATGTAGACAGAATGGAAATTGCTAAAGGTAGGGAAGCTGATTATGGCTCCCCTCCTCACGTACCTCGCAGGTCTCCCATACCATGGGTCTCCCCTTGTGTTTCCTACCTGCTCCCAACACACAAGCCCGCCCAAAGATCCATCGACATCGACATTGGGTGGCCTACATCCCTCGTTGGAGGGGAGAGGCCAGGTGGCAGCGAGTTTGGGTGCGTGGGGACTTAAAAAAGGATGAAATAGGTCAGAAAATATATAATAAGGAGGATTTAAACGAAGTACTTACTTTTTCAAACGTGTCTTGCTGCGTTCGTTGAGGCCAGAGGTGTGCTGTAGGAGGTAAAAAGCCAGATCGATCGTGATCAACTGTGTTGATCACGATTCAAAACTCCACGCCGTTAACAACAGATATGACCGCGGGGTGATCAGAAAGAACGAGGCGACAAGGAGGGACGAGGGACGGCATAGAATGCTGTTAGTGAGAAGGATAGAGGGGCAAGGTTGATGTTGAAACGTTGACGAACCGAAGGAGGTAAATAGATAAAAATAGAACACGGCGTTTGCCGGCTCAATAACCCTCAACACCTGGTGCGATTTTTGAGGTCAGATCCAATAATAGAACGAGTAGGACTCGTAATCGTGGTGATCTCTTGAATGGCCATTGATACAGTATGATGGCTGTGCTCATAGGTGTGAGTCTTCGACGGGTGCGTTCAAGATTAGACTGCATATATGTGGTGCCGGTGAGTGTCTACCCTGAGAAGTTAGATAACCAACTTACTATTGCCCATCAATCCTAGGACTCGGTGGGTATCTTACATAGCCCAAGTTTTGGGCATGGCTCTTTGATGGCGATTATGGCCTTGGGTGCTATGGACAACGAGTAGATGCGAGAGGCGACAAGGGGAAATTGAACAGTAAAATTTGAGTTGGAACTGGCTGCTTACTACCTATATTTTCGCGGATACGGCGCAATTTATAAGAAGGATATTGGTAATATCAGTTGCAGTCTCTCTCCAATACAACCTGCAGTATTCCCGGTGACGTATCAGTCCAGTACAGGTGTTTTCTCGACACAGGAACTAATTACACCCTCTACAACTCCTTACCATTTCTTCTCCGATCTCATCCAGGAGGTGATATTTGCGTTGGTAGACGTTTTCGCGATAGCTCAGAATACAGTCAATAATCTAGTAGCCGAGTCGATAACGGACCTTGGGAACCAGGCTTTGAGGTTTCCACCACCAAATGACCAATACCTGCCACTGTACGAAGCAATGATACAAGGCATCCTGGGGGACTGGGTTTGTACTGCGAATAATTCCTCACTTCCTTTACTCATTATCATTCCGCAGCTTACATATGTGCGGTTCTTATATTCGGTGAACCCCACCACGACGCAGCCGCCTGCATCGTGTATTCGCACAGTAAATGGAACGATGAGCGCCGAGGTAACTGGTTGGGTTGCGAGGCCAGTGCATATCGCATTTTTGATGCCAATGACAATCCTCAACCTTGCTTCCTTGATCGTCATGTCGATATCCATGGTAAGGGTGAAGAGGAGTGGCCATGAATCCGACCCCACCGATCCCAGGTCACTTGTCTTGGCCGAGTCTCATTTAGATGAGAGTGAGCCTAGTGGATGGGGGGATGGTGTATCGTATCGCTCCAGAGAGGTGCGTGAATGTCACATATGATTCTAGTGCTGATTGCTAATATCGAGTAGTTGGCGATGTTCCAGCGGTCAACAGAAGAAGAGGCCAAACGAGCGAACTAAAAGTCCGACCAGGAGCGACGGTGTTACATCATGTTCACATGTCCCACTGTCTCTACAGATAAACATCCAAATAGAGATGTAGCTTGGTATCCTTGTTATAAACCCCAATTCTACTATTTAATTCAGAAGTCCATTAGTACTAACACAGTTCTATCTTCTCTTTTCTTCCTTGCTTGTTCTAAATGTGTAATCTCCACAACTTCGAAGTAAAATGCACCCACTGATTCAACGTAGTATGCTCGTTGCCCATTATTGTCGTTTGGAAAGTGGTTGGCACTCAAGAGTCAAACTGCGCATACTTTGTACTAGTCAAGAATATAAGGCCCTACAAAGAAGAAGGATATCAATTCTACTGCAGAAGGAATGGCTTTGGTTGAGTGGCAGTTCATGAATTCCATGGTGGATCTTGGGTGGATCCTGTCCGCTAAGCACTTAGATTATACACATGCCAGTGATCCAGTCACAGGATGGGATTGGCACTGCCAGTGGTCATGGAGTACTCAGCATTGAGGAGTTGTGGGCATTGTGCCTCTTATTGTTCTAACCGACATCGGATAGACAGTGGTCCTGAGTGGTGGGAAGAGTTAATACTACACATGTGCATCCTATGGACCACGTGAAGTCAAAATTATATTCCCACGGTACGATACGAGCGCGATCAAAAGCAGACCATAGATGGAACGATTCGTCTTCCATCATTTATAAGGTTGCCTTAGGGAGACTACTACTGGACCCACAGCACCTGGCAAACAGCCCTTATCTTCTTGTCATGCTTTCTCCTTCGTTCTCATATTTCGCCTACATTTTTATTTTTTTTAATTTTTTTATTTCCTGTTATGCTCGTTGGGCCGATGGCCTATGTCGAGCGACGCTTATGTACAAGTAACTATGAGTGTCTACGAAATATAAGTTAGGCTAGCCCCGACTGTGGTGGCCTCCTGAGGTGGCTCAAGTGCGACGTGCGCACGAATATGAAGTGATGTAAGGTATGTAACAAGGTAAGGTAAGGTAGAGTAGGTAAAGTGGTATTGTAAGAG
>Ga0307517_10005654_pt1 | contig 18748 bp, 18 predicted proteins | sample 23_EM_MG_FD_194515 | JGI IMG/M metagenome (GOLD analysis project Ga0307517, IMG submission 194515) | Populus trichocarpa ectomycorrhiza microbial communities from riparian zone in the Pacific Northwest, United States - 23_EM | ecosystem: Host-associated > Plants > Roots > Unclassified | place... | reverse complement strand
TTCGTTGTTCGAAGAATGCGGCGTGTTAAGATTTGGATCGCAGAAGAGCTGTAGTTCAAGTAGGCGGGGAACCGAACAGAGGGATGCACTGGAGCTGATTGTGGTAGGTAGGGAAGGAAGGAAAGGGGAGTGGCGTTCCGTTGAAAACATATACAGGTTTCTTTGGACATGATCATCCCCGGCAGGCGTTCCGGGCTCACGTGATGAGACCGCGGATTTGATATGGGCCACCCCGCCGGGCGGTCTTGCACAACAATACTTATCACCCCCTCATTCGTCTCAAGCAGGAGGATTTCGTCCACAAGGTTGGCCGTCCCTTTTTTGTGGCTACGGTAGGCCCATGGTCCCTGTATTTCAAGTTGCTGGCACCACGGTTTCGGAAGAGGGACTTGCACACGACGCTTGCAAATGCCACGCTGACTTACGGAGTCATCTGGTCCACGCGTACGGCGTTTCCTACATGAGCGAGAGCAGAATCCTGGACTGATAGGGTCGTCCTCTAGACCGTTCTTGGGCGCGTAATCCACCTGATACCCAAGTCGGTGTTCCGAGCGGCGGTCGGCTCCAGCACAATGGCGAAAACCACAACAGGTTTGGAGTGTGATCACCTGTTCCACATTGTTTGCAATTTTTTTACCACAAAGTTCAAACGCTCAAGATAACGACAGCGTTCGGCGCTTCTCGATTGTCGGGTTTGACGCCGATTCGAAGCTTCCCGGAAAACTTGCACATCGCAAAAGTCGCATTCATTGGGTGTTCGGGGCGAGTGGTCAACGCAAGATTGGCTAGATGCTCGCGTCTTTCCCGCTTCCCGGACTGATACCAGCTATTCTCTCGACTGCGTTCCTCCCGCTGATGATCCCCGTTGTGGCAATGAGGAATCTACGACCTGCCGACATAAAACACGATTAGCGCGGTGAACCCAGATTTCCTGTTCAACACTTACCTTTGTTTTGTTTAGCAACCCATCGGATCGCTGCAATCTCTGTGTAGGTACAGCCTCCAAGGAAGAAAACCGCTGTGGTCTTTGTCTGCTCTCGCGAAGAACCTAAGATGCTTCAGTTAGGTCGCCGCCAAAGGAGATATCCCGGGCACGCACTTCGGACAATCGAACCAGGGTTCAACACGTTCGTTTGCACCAGTCCCTTTGGTACAAAATCCATCGTCTCTCCAGGAATACTCGCCAATACGTCTTCGAACCCTTTCCACCCCACAATGGGATGTGCCTGTACCTTTATTGACCCATTCCTCGTATCTGCAGCACCATCCACCGGTTCTCCCTCAGTTGGCTTACTCGTCTTGTCGAGTGCTGGGTTGCTCAATACACCACCTTTCTGCGCAACACATTGTACGAGCCTGACGCTGATGGGTGCATACCCGGAGTACACGTAGCTGATGTCGTTCTCCAGCTCATCTACGTTATCGATATCGTCGATCAAAAGCCGAAGCGACTTGCGTAGGGAGGCAAAGGGGTACTTCGAGGCGGCGAGTTCGTATGGGGTTGGCGCCGGAAGGGGGTTAGGTTGGAGGATACAAAGGGGAGGGGCTACGAGCGATAGAAGGAGGGGTAGTAGGTGGTATCCGTATGTCTGAACGATAGGTGTCAGGGTCGAGCGACGAGCGGGAAGGTCTCGTGCGAACCTGCAGGAAATCGCGCTTTATCCTTTCGAGAATCTTTGTCTTGATGCCACCCGATGTAATGCTTGCCAGACACAGGAGCCTTACGACTATTTGCATTTCTGCTCCTTGAGCAATCATATCCTCGATTGAAGTAATTTGGTTCGCTATATCATATGACGCAAGGAGATCTAAAGGCAGATAATCGGCAAAGTTAGCACTTCTCTGAGGACGGAAGGGAATGGCCAATACTTTGTTGGATTTCAAGAGACCTGTTAAACTCCGTCGTCCGTGTGAGCGGAACGAGCATCTCAGAGAGGCGCGTGTCTAAGACACTCTGTCAGAAGTCGGCTTCGAGAGGTTCGAAGAGAAAGCTCTCACGCAAGCCTAACGATTGATGCTCAGTTTGTAGCCCACCCAACTTCCCAACAAAGTCCTTCAGCTGCGCGACGGTCTTGGCTTGATGCCGGCGCTAGAAGCAATGAAAGACCGTCAGTGGATGTCAGGAAGGCACTATAGATCAATCCGACTTTATAATCCTCATCCAGCCGGTGGGCGACTTTGTTCAGCTTCTTCCCGACAGCCGAGAAGTTCAGATCCCTCAACTCCTCGAAAAGCGGATCCGTCGATGATGAAAGGTTGTGTTTCTTCTTCCTATCCCGATTTATTAGACCGGCTGCAGCACCGGAGGTAGTAGGGGAAATCGACGGGCCGGCAGTCGGCTGAGCACCTGGACCGGTGGGAGGCGCGAGCACGGATTGTGGTAGTTCCACATAGGCTAAAAGGTTCTTCAATGGTAATCCTGAGCGGAGAGTATGAGGGCTGCTCACAATTCTTGATACCGACTAACTCATCTATGAGTCCTTCATAAGTCAATTGTGTGAGAAGTGGTGTAATCATATCGACCCTTCGATCCAGAATTATTAGGGAATCGAATTTGTCAGAGGCGATGGAGGGGTCGTTGTTCGTAGGAAGGAGAGTAGATTCCTTGTCCAGCAATTGCGACAGACGCTGGGGAAGGTACGGCGAGTCAAGAAGTCCCTTCAGGCGATAATTTGAAGATGGGACTAACGAGAGCGAAATTGCCCTTCCCAAGGATTCGAGGGAAAGGTCCAAATAATTTCTGAAGAGTCACTAGCGCCTGTGCGGAGTCGTATATGCTCGTCTCATCGCCGTCCTATTTTTTTGTGGGTGGTTTATCTAGGCAATTGTAGATGGGTACATACCACCCATATTTCCTTGAATGCGTCATCGTTCTCCAACGAGACTACGTCATCTGCCAGCGGGATAAATTGGAGATTGTATGAAGAGATGTTGACCTCCCCCAACACGCCCTCCTCTTCCAGGATCCGGTTCACCAGAGTCGAAACACGCGGGATAAGGATGAGGGTGTACGCGTGTTTCTGAGACTCCTTCACGTGTCTTTTAATGTGGTCTGTCCGCAGAGACCATCAGATACGGATGATGTTCAGGGTGTGAATTGGGGGACTTGCCAGCGACGATCTTGATATTACGAATGAGTGGACGACAAAGATACACCACATTGGTCGTTGTGGAAGTCAGAGGACCGGATTCAAGCCAGAACATCTTGTCTACTCCATGATGCTATCAAGAAACGTCAGGCCGGCACAATCTGCCTGCGAGGGGAGAAGATGTACTCACTTTCAGCAGAGACACGTCCGTAACCAAACCTAATGGCCCTGCGATCGAATTATCCAGCACAAGCGTCTTTGCACCATTAACCTTCGAAGAAAAACTCGAAATCAGCCTCTCCGTCCGTCTTTGCGTTGCCGCGAGATTCAGCTGAAGCGCACCGAGTTCAAAGAGTCAATCAAGGCCTTCCTCCCAATCTCCTTGAGCACGGAAACGTCTGGGCCCGGTTCTTCATCTTGTTCCAGCCTGGAGAGATGAGGGACCCGCTGTTCGTCCTTGGTCGAGCTCGCCGTAGGAGGGGCAGCCATGTCACGTGGCGTTGATCACCGATCTCTCCGCCCGCTCACTCGTCGGATATGGTTCTCACAGTGCGTCTGCGACCTAGCAGTGCTGGATCAAATTCAAGACGAATGGGAACCGTGCACATTGTCAGATGTAAGGCTAATCGCAGCAAAGAGCCTGTCACGCAATACTAAAGTCGCAAAAAGTTCAGCCCCGTGAATCTTGCATTCGAACTCCCCCATGAACCGTCCGCGGAAAAGGACTTGTGTTCTTTCCAATCTACCAAACATCTAAGTGCTAATCGATGCTCTCAATGGATCCGTTGATGGTGCGCTGACCACCTGACTCTTCTCGGATGTGATCTGACCCGCCGTCCAGAGAATTACCGGGCACTTGACAAGGCTCGGTCTCCGAGAAGCGCTTTTTACACGCAGCTATCCTACTCGTTCGTAGCCTGAAGGCCGTCCGAAATTATGACATGATGGATATTGGAGCGGTTACGCACGTCCGAGGCTATCTAGTATCCCTCTCGTGGCTGTCTGTCATGGATCGAGCTTGACTCCCAGCAGACGCTGCACGAGATCCTGATTCATGAAGTTCACAGTCGCCTGCATTTAAAGTCTGCGTTCACGAGTTCAAGGTGAGTTGTATGCACGCCAAGTCAACAGACCTGTGAGTATAACTCGAGGCGCGTTTCCAGAAAGCACAAGCTGATTGATGAACTCGAACTGCCGGGATCAGCACAAGCCGCTCTAAATATGGCTCGGAGTCCGTGGAAAACCTCCGGGTCGCTACGGGCATTTCCTCGCAAAACTCGTCGTGCAGCCCAACGCCTTCCCGTTTGGGTCGAGTACCACTGCCTATGGCATAGCACGTTTGTATCATCCCCTGTCACGGGAGCTGGCTCCACCAATTCTTTGGTTCAAGTTCAAATCTTGCCGCGATTCCCGCTTCCCAGAATAAGAGCTCAGAATCGGATTCGCTCGCGTACGTGAAGACCATGTTAGAATCTCTCGCCGTATTGAGTAAGCTCAGGAACGCGTTGGATGCTGTCACCCGACGGGTGGTGGGCGCTGGCGAGTCGGCATCCTATGACCCACCTTGTTTCCTTATCTGTCCCGGCCCCCCTTGCTGGATCTGGGGCAAGGCGGTCGACAGAAACCACGGCTTCTTCAATCGAGAACAGATGGATGGGTGGAAAAGCTACATGGCGTGCGGATTTCCTCGACTGATCTTATGTGTTGATGTGTTTTGTCGGTCGCCATCGTCAACGGAGTAGACTTTCGGTTTTCTTCGCGTTGCGCGGGGAATATCTCAACTCTACGTCCCTTACCGACCCACCATGTCAATGCCGGAAAAAACACAGGTGCTGGGAGCAGAGGGGGAGGGTTGCTGTTACATGCGTGCGGTGTGAACACGTTTTTTTTTGCTTGTCTTGGTCCTTTAATTATTCGGCTTGGATGTTGCGTGGAGACATAATGGATAATTTGTGTGACGAGTGGAGGTGTAGAGCCCATTCTGTCTTCAAAAGCCGCAGAAACAGAATCGATGGGTAGATGGCGCTTCGGGAGGATAGATTTGTACGAGCCATCCACTTGTGGTATGCGGCCGGAGTGTCACGGTACGCCTTGCGGGGAGCAGTCATGATCGCTCCTGCCATACAGATGGCGGTTGAACGGGAGTGGCGTGATTCCATTGGCGGTTAAATGTCCGGGGCAAAGACGGCCGCCTCACTGCTCCCCATCGGTGTCTCCTTTTCCCGGAGTGGCGGTACGTGTGCCAACTCAGTTGCGTTCATTTGCCACATAAAATCCATATTGTCACCCATTCCGCCCCCCAGATCGGATGCCCTCCGGGATCGCCGTAATCATTCTCCACCTGGCCCCTTTACATCAACGATCCGTCTGCTGAACAACCGCGTCGGGTAGTGGGCTTTGAAGGGAAGGGTCAACGCTCAGAGTCAAGATCCGAATGACCGAGGGGGTCAGTTTGCTGATGCAAGCCACATAAGCACCCGGATCGGGCATTTGGCCATGATATTATACGGAGTTGAGCGTTGGATATGCCGTGTGCCAGACCAGGAGAGGACAGGTCGAATACTCGCTGCAGGGTCCCCTTACCTACCATTCTTTGGAGTCCCACTACCGAATGACCATCGAATGAACACGGGGCTATCTCCGTCGGTGAATCACAGCCTAGCGCTGAGTCCGCGCAACTTCTGCGTGAATAACAAACACCTGACCGTTGCATTCCCTTGTTGAGCGCGTAACATCTACGGTAGTCCAATTACAGGTCGGCGTTACTGTGTTCACTCGTCTTGTCCGCGGCTGGCGGCTTGTTTTACGTCAAAAGCTCTTATGTATTTTCCGGCACTTGGCACCACGCGGTGATGGCGGTTGGGTTCGGACACCTGTCATCCGATATGGCCCTGACCCCAGATTGTCAAGTTACACACTGAATGGAGATGCAGCGGGGGCGAAGGGAGGGAATGCTGGGAAGAGGTGTAAAAGCGGGAGAGGAGGATGGATGGAGGGTGAATTTATGGACGCGGCGCGGGAAAACAGGGGCGACGGACGAAATGGCGAGAAAGACTAAACAGGACTAAAACGAACGGACATGACTTCTGGGTGGACAGTGATAGTAGCAGAGAGGATCAAGCCTGAGCTAGTTTGGCATTCGCTTTCGCAGCAGACACGAGAATCGTGCCCACTCCTCCCCTCCCCTCACTAAGTTTCACCGGTGGCCTGTATTGCTCTGAGCGGCGTTTCTTTTTCTTCGCGAGAGTTTCGAAAGCCCGCACTGAGGTGGGGGGAGAGGGGGGGCGCAGGGCATTGTCAGTTCGTTCCGGTTCTCCTGCGACAACATCCAGCCTACGGATTAATTCCAATGGTGGCCCGGAACGAATGATAGGCAACCTTTCGCCAAAAGTCGTGTCTTCCGGATCTAGAAACTCAAGTCTCCAATGGGCTCTCTCGCCTTGGATCCTTCTACCCTGTAACGCACAGAATGCAACGTGTGCTTCCTCTTCAGAGCTGAAATCCACAACACCGAAGGCGGATTCGTAGACGATGACGCCATCATGAAGCCTTGACCGGAAGTACCGTTCTGCAGTAGACCCAAAGGGCTTGAAGACATCGCTGAGAGTGTGGTGATCAACGGGTTGGTTAGGAAGGAGATAGTGACCGGATCGGAAATGCGTAAGATTGTCGACCGCCAATCGTGTTGACCGAAAGAAGGAGTCCTCATCTACCGGCCGGATAAATCGACGAAAAGTCGAGCAATCATAACAGAAGTTGTGATCTTCCCAGGAGTCAGGGGTGAAAGTGTGGCTCGCAAGCTTACAACAGCTTTCGAATTTCGGAGCGATCCGCACGGTGGGGATGGGGTCGGGCAGCCGCTCAGTCACGTTGCTGGCCGGAGGTGATAGTTTAGCCCTCTGGGTGCTAGGCTGTGGTTTCTTTATTTCTGACGTGGGTTCTGTGGATACAACTCAGCCAAATGGGAGAACAACTGTCCATCAAAAGCACACTCACGGGAGGGGGCTGACCCCAAAGTTAATTTGGCGAGACGATCGATGAGATTCGCTGATACGCCTCAGCATTACGTTGTCTCAATGACCACTTATGTGCGGACTCACCGATAGGATCTTCACACGACTCAGCTGAGCACCCACGGACAGCACCCCGTTGTAATCCCATGATTCCGAGGGTAACATAGTCTTCATCTTCGTCATGATCCATTCCCGGTGTGCCCGGGATGGAGAGTCGGAAACCTACAGCTGATTTTATAGTTGAGAAACAAAACAGGTGCTTCAAGACGCACTTGGCTCGGAGGAGAGTGAAGGCGTGAGATGATCCCGAAAAGGCGATGCTGGATCTCCGCTTAAAAGTGGATGCCCAGAATCTAGTTCGGTATAGGGAACCTTTGATGAACCAATGAACTCTGCGGCACCATCTGCTTGCTCATCTTTAAAAGACACATCCTCCAGGGACAATATCGAGAGACCTAAACCGGAATCTAAATCCGATAGTAAGACAGTGACTGAAAGACGTGGTCTGGCGAGAAACTGTACCTTGGAAGGATTCCTCAGATGAGAGATCGAGGAATGAGTTTGGTTCTAGGATTCAAAGGTAAATTGCACGCCTAAATCTAGTACCGCATCGACTCGTACCTTGTTCATCTGGGTGCGGAGCGGGAGGAGTGCATGTGGACGGGGACGGCGAGAGTGCCTGCGAAGCGTCGGGGACTCTGGTAGCGGTAGTGGGGGATGACGCGCGGCTATTAATTAAAGCTGTGAAGAAGATTTGGCAGATTGCGGTGCACATGTCGATGAGATGGAAACTGGGGATACATTTAGTGGTAAAAGAAAGAATAACGATGGTAAGGCAAAAGAGTGAGATAGGATTGGAGACCATGAACGTCACGAGAGGCGACATTAGATGGCGGTACATCGTAGGGTCACCCGGAGAGCGGCAACGGCCAGGACCAACAGTTCCCCTCCTTATATTCCTTGGAAAGGTGAACATGATCACGAGGTTTATGAACCAGAATCCCCAGAAGGACGTGGCAGTTGTTCACCGTTCTAGCACACGGCCAGTCCTAGGTCACAACGACAGCATAGGCTTTTTACGCTGCAGATATTCCCTCAAATTTGGGGTGCCTGAGTCCGAGCGGGAGCGAGTCAGCCATGAGCAGGACATCGGATATTCCGATTTTTGTGAAGATTGAGACTGAGGCCAAGTCGATCATTGACCACGTGGGAAATTGCGACGCGTAATCTCATCTCTCAACTCAACTCCCCCCTCCTCGTCATGGCCGACGTAAAGAAACAAGAAAAGGACTACACCAAGGAAGTAGACCAACTGATTCCCGAAGCAGAGACTATCGCACAAGTGAGTTTCTGCGGGTTGTCGAACCTCGAACTTGCCTTCTGATCAAAGATCGGGCTCGCCGGCTTGACCGTCCTTCATGTAGTCAGGAAAGCTTCAGGAAAGTCTGGACAAACTTTTTGCACTGGAGAAACAAACACGAAATGTATGTGCCCACCTTTATGTGCCTGCGTTCATTGGGTTCGGAACCTGATATTAGGTGGAGTAGGCTTCGGACTTGTCATCTACCACAAGGCTGGTCAAGGCCGTCTGCCAGCTAACTTACGATGCTCGGGACTACGTGTTACTGAATTCGGGTATTAACACCCTGAGTAAGAAGCACGGCCAGCTGAAAGGCGCCGTACAAGCGATGGTCGAACTCTCGATCGGGTGGCTGGACGAGATCAAACAGCGAGATGGCACTGAGAAGTGGTTAGAGCTTGTAGAAACACTTCGAGCTGTTACTGAAGGCAAGGTATGTTTATCCGTGCTTCTGTCATGTCTCAAAGAGTCTGGATGTCTACGTGCATAGATCTTCCTGGAAACCCCACGAGCTCGCGTGACGCTCCTGCTTTCGAAATACCACGAACAACTCGCCGATTCACCCAACGCCAAAACTCCAAAGGAACCCCTCCAGACTGCCTCGGATCTCCTTTCAGACCTACAAGTCGAAACGTACTCCTCAATGGAACGGAAAGAGAAGACCGAGTTCATTCTCGAGCAGATGCGGCTGTTGATTGCCGTAGCCAAGATGAAGGACGAATCCGCCGCTAAGGACGGGAAAGACTCGTTGGCTGATGGTGATCCGGAGTGGACGAAGGTTAGGGTAGGAAGCAGGAAGATAAACGAAGATTTCCTGAAGGATCCTGAAAATAAGGTATGTTCCCTCCCGCGTTGCAAAACCTTCGGAACATTAAATACGGTCTAGGAATTGAAACTCCGGTATTACGATATGTTAATCCAACACGCTTTGCACTCAAGCGCATATCTCGATGTGGCCAAATATTACCACAAGATTTGGGAAACACCCTCCGTGAAGGAGGATGAAAGTGGCAAGGGCCGGGTGGTATGTTCCAAGTTCATAACTTATTCCCGCTCCACTGACTCTGCTTCCAGGCTTTGGAGCATATAGTATACTACGTCGTCCTTGCCCCGCACGATAATGAGCAATCAGATATGCTCCATCGGTTGTACAATGATTCAGCACTCCAGAAACTTGAACTTCACTAGTGCGTAGATGCCTCCTAATGGTCTCCGTCCTGACTAGACGACTTCATTGCTAGCAACTTGGCAAAATGTTTCGTCACCAAAGAACTTATGCGGTGGCCCGGTATCGAATCGCTGTATGGTCCACACCTGCGACCGACGACGATCTTCACCGGTGACAAGATTTGGGAAGATCTCCATACTCGTGTGATAGAGCACGTATGTTGTTGTTCTTCCCCATCCACCCAACAATCCCTTACGTTTGTCCATTCTGCTTTCCTAGAACATTCGAGTCATTGCCGAATACTATACCCGAATCACCCTCCCCCGCCTCACCTCCCTCCTCGATCTCACCCCTCAGCAAGCCGAAGAAGTTCTCTCGCGGCTGGTTGTGTCAGGCACTGTCTGGGCACGAATAGACCGACCTGCTGGGATCATAAACTTCAGGCAAGCAAGGAGTGCGGAGGATGTGATGAACGACTGGAGTTCAGACATGCAGAAGTTGTTGAGCTTGGTGGAGAAGGCGTGGATGGGAGTGAACGCCGCTCAAGCAGCGGTTGGCAAGATGAAAGCGTGAGAAACCAAGATGTTGAGTGCGTGTTTATATTCTTCAGTATAGAAAACAGAGAACTTCTATGCGATCGAGTGCGAGCGCATTGAACTAGGCATCCGTGAGGTCGATGACTTCAAGAGTAAACGGTAGCCTCGTTGACTCTCTCTCAGTCTTGAGCTTAGGTCGAGGAGATCCAGTCTCACTTTCAGCTTTTGGGACCCGGAAGGTGGCCATTTTCTCCCGAATAGCCTCTTTCTTCTTCCTGAGCTCGGCCATTTGTTCCTCCAACTCCTTCTCCTCTTCCTAGGGAGCAAATCAGCGGAGGAAACAGCATTCGAGTTGTTGACACACCTTGAGTTCCTTCATCTCGCTAAACTTGACCTCTCCCACTTCTTCCTTGACCTCTCCCACTTCCTCCTTGACCTCCCTCGCTTCCTCCTTGACCTCCCTTGCTTCCTCCTTGATCTTCGGCACTGCCTTTGGCACCGGACCGCTCTCAACCCCCACGTCGGACACTGAACCACCCCCTTCTACCTGGACGTTGGACCCCGAACCCCCCTCTGCGGGAGACTGGCGAACAGGGCACGCCTCGGTGGTCGTCGATCGGGTTTCGTCATTAATGGTGAACGTAGAATTCCCTGAACGCCTGGCAATTTTATGTGGCGGTTCGAGGGTGATGAAATCAAGTGGAGTAAGTGTTGGGCGTAAGGTGGGGCCTGCCCTCTCCCCATGCCGAGCTACTGATTCATCGTCGGCGTAGCTTAGCGGTGTTGCGGATAGAGGCCGAGGTAGGGAACCAGTAATAGGCATCGTTTCTGCTCCACCCGCAGGAACACCGTCGGCAGGGGCCAATTCCTTCACGGGTCCGGGCTTTGGCAGAGGTGATCCCTCCGAATCTTCCGCCGGTTTCGGTCTGCCCCCTTGGCGGGGACGCTTGCGCATGATACCTTCTGCTCTCAACCACTCCTCCGAGCGGCATCGGAACACGAATGATAGGGTATCCTCGTCCCCCAGGTCGGTACACGTGAATGCCGTCTCTCTGGATCTCTTCGGCAATCCTTTCAGCCTGTTGAACAAGATGAATACAGTGTTAAACCTTGTCGCTCAAAACCCACACTACACAGTGAGCTCCCTGTACTTTGTCTTTCTCGTTCACGTTCACCCTGGTTAGACTGGGACCCACGATGACCTTGTTCTTTGTCCTGGTGCTTTCGGCCTCAGCCCCAACCGTGAACCTCAGTTCCACCCCAATATCCCCAACTAGGTCTGGATCTACGGAACTTGGGGTTTCCCCCTCTGGGCAGTATTGTTGTCAGCCACGTAACACCATCACTTGAGCTTGTTGGGACGCACCGATGATTTCAGGATTAGCAAACATAAAGGAGTAGAGCTTCCCTCCACGTTCGGAGCCCTTGATTTCTCCAGTAACCTTTTTTTTCCGGAGCCGACGGCCAGTCTTATTAGCTGCAACCCACCTACCGCTATAGTCGCTGCCGAAGTACAGCTCTGCTGTGAGGTACGTGTCTGAGGGACCGTAGTCGGGGTCGCGGCTGTACTCTATCCGAAACTCCTATTCGTGGCGGTTCCCGTTAGTTTTGTCATGGTGAAATGATAACTTGAATTACACCACACTCACTTTTCCAGGCTTGCTCGCAATCCAGCAAGAAATTTCGTCACCATCCTCACTTGGCACCGGATCATACTCTTGCATGATCGTTCCACCGCATCTGATAACCACCTGACACCCACCGAATATCATGACGTGAAGAGAGGTGCGGCTGGGAGAGAGGGTTTGTTGTCGACTGGTGATTGAATACCGGGGGTAATCACCGTAGGCTGCACGATGAAAAGATTCGGCCGGAGTTTGACCAGCTCAGTCAGTGGTTGACCAAAGCTCGTGCGGCGTCCTTTTACTGAGCGAACGGCGAGTCAGGTGGGGGTCAACTCGAGTGTCCAGGGTCAAGGTTATGAAGACGTCACACAGCTTGGGTGGGTCGCAGTCGATCGCCGTCCCGCGCCCGGGTCCATAGCGAATGCGCGAACGGCTAGGTGCGAGCAACAGTCCCTTTCCTCCACCCCAGCTTGCAGACGGGTTGTATTTACTCTATACCCACTGGCTATAACTTCGGGTAGGTCTGTGTTTGTTAGGCAAGATCTCATGACAAAAACCCCGGACCGCTCGCCCAGCCGCTAGTCGTAGCTGATATCCCAAACTACTAGGCGGCCGACGAAACCATTCGGGACGCGAACCCTCAGCGTCGCGCGTTCGTGTTCCCTACGCCAACCTCTCATCACAGTATCCGGAGAATCCGGAGTGTCCAGGTTTGGTATCAACGACAATCACAATGTGTCCCGGGCCCCTCCCTCTGGCTCGAGGTCATACATCCACTGGTACGTCGCTCGTTTCCCATCGCTGAGCTTCTACTCTGCTCTTCGACATTGACGGCAAAGATCCCAAGCCTCCACGGACGCGTGAACTGATCGTGAGCTTGTTCGTTTCACGTAACTGAGCCACTGGTCTCGGACACCAGCGTGTGCCAGATAGTCGGAACTCGTTGTATGCTCGTTTATCCAACTTACACTGTTTGCTCAATCACGCCGTGTCAATACGTTGGGCTCTGAGGTGAATCCTCTTCTTGTGTTGCCAAGGTTCGGCTCGATTTTCCCACAAAGAACCACATATACATTAGTCTATTGACTGTAACGTAGGATCAGTAATGATAGGGTGCACATCACCCTAGAGCAAGTATAAGCTAAATCACGGAGGTGCGTCCGAAGGCGGAAAAGACAAAGAACGTGTAAGACTAGCATCCTTTACGTGGAGTCCATGTTTGTGGGTGGTTGTGGTCTCAAACCTCCCACCCTGGCGGCCTCTTCAAGTGCTTGCAGCCGATTTCGTTCCTTTCGAAGCCACGAGAGCGTCTTGAAATCTTCAGCCCCTCCTGGGCGAGTTGACAACCTTCGGTAGGCCTCGTCGATACTGGAGAGGAAGGATAAATTGGGTTATAAGTGATGAATAAAATCAGATCGGACGCGTCGCTCACTTCTCAATCCCGCCCTTTGGGACAAGACAATCGCGTAACCTGTGCTTCAGCCCACCGCACAACGGACACAGGCTACCTCCGGTAGAGGGAAGGGTAGAGGGCGTAGATATCTTGGCCTTCTTCACTGGCCGCAGCGGACCCGATGGCCCGGGTCCTTTCGAGCCGCCAGCCACCGTAGTAGCGTCAACCGCAGGGAGGGGTGCAGGGATGGTCGGGATTGTCGAAGTCAAAGGATCAACAAAGGCGTTACTACCGAGAGCCCTCCATGACATATTGGATTTCCGGGGCTTCTTAAGCTTCTCCACGCGCTCGGTTGTGTTCTCGCCCTGACCTTGCTCATGTGGCTTCTTGCGTTTCTTTGACTTATCGGCAAGGTAAACGGGCTGGCCCTTGATTAAGTCAAGCTTTCCCATTTTCAAGAGCTTCTCGTCGATGGCTTGGATTGCTTCACGCTGTATAGCTCATGAGCACAGAAACAGGGAGGCCTCGGGCCAAGCCACTCACGCGAATGCCAACGGACTCTTCATTAGTGACCTCCATCAACATTGCCCTGTACTCTGCAAGGTTGTCGGCGTTCTGGATCATGTGGCAGGTCTTCGGCTCGTGAATGGTTCCACACAGCCCGCAGTAGTTCTCGTCAAGTTTCTCCGCATATTCGTGAACCAGGGTGGACACGAGACTGTTCTTTGCCTTTCTGACCGCCCCCACCAGAAGTTCATCGGGAACCACTGAGCCAGTTCCACTCTCACTTCCATCATCAGAAGAGTGAACGGAAGCGTTATAGTCTTCGCGATCCAAGAGCTTCTTCTTTCCCTTCCTTTTCTTGGGTTTCTCCGGGCTGTTCTCGGCACTCGACCCATCCGATCCGATGACAGTGTCAAGACTTTGCTGTACTCACCATGAGTTCAGACCAATCGTAGGCAAGCAAACACTAACCTTAGGGAGAAACGAGGGTGCAGCTTTTCGCTTAGCCCCTCGACCGGTCACTTCCTGGGCACGAACCTTGTTTCGTTCTGCCTCGAGCTTCGCAAGGACCTGACCCCACGAATCGCCGACTTCGCCTGCGTGTTCCGGAGCCACATCGCTCATCTCCATCAATGTATCTTTTTCGGCAGCCCAGACTTTAGCAAACGAGAACGCCGAATTTTGGTTTTGGTCAGTATCTTCGAGCTGCTCTCCTTCCTTCTCGGTCTTCTCGATCAGTGATTGAACATCGACTTCAGAATCTGCGGTGGCGACTCAGCTTGAAAAGAAATTTATGACAGCAAGTCCACGTACAAGTAATTCCACGATCCGTATCTTCATCCTGGAATAATTGCTGCGCCCCGAAGGTCAGGATCGATTGAACGTCTTCGCCCAGCTCGTCATCCATCTTTTGCACGATAACGTGGTCAAGGGCGAGCTTCTTCTTCCCGACCTGCATGATGCGTTCTAGGATCGCTGCATTAGTGGACGACGGTCAAGGGTTAGGTTTGGTGGGCTGACCTTCTGCCGAGTTCCCGACCATGAGCTTGAACACCAGACAAGTCTTTTTTTGCCCATATCGATGTGCTCGAGCGATGGCCTGGTGGTCGTCAGAAGGATCATAAAACGCGAGTTCATGAAAAAACGTACTTGGAGATCCTGAGGGAAGAAGAGGGGGTCAGTGACCGTCAGGGTCGCGGATGGAGTGGATCTACCTGATGTGGGTTGAAGTCCGGGTCGAAAATGATAACAGTATCCGCGGTGTAGAGGTTGATACCGACACCGCCAGCCCTCGTGCTCAAAAGGTAGATAAAGACATCTGAGTTGGGCTTATTGAATTCATCGATGCCCTTCTGACGGAGTGCACTTGGTGTATCACCGTCCTACAAGAAGCGATCAGCGATCAACAAGACCAGTAACCTCTGCCCCTCACCAGTCTAAGATGCTTAATCCCCTCTCCGTCCAAGAAATCCTCGACGATATCAAGAACAAGTTTGAACTAGGTTCAGTATGTGAGTGATTTGTTTGTGCTGGCTCCCAAGAAACGCACTTGACTGAACAGGAGAACGCGATGCCCCCTCTCCCTGAGTTTAGGTAGCATCATTCTGAGCAAGATCAATTTCGCACTTGCAGAAACCAACTTTTCGTGGACTTCTGTGGGAGCCAAGCCCTTCGGTTCGATACCTTCGTTCACAAGGTATGGATGCTGCAAACACCTTTGTAACAATTTGAGAAGCCGGTTATATCGGATTAGCGAGCATCTTACTTCCTCAATTGCATCAACATGTTGTTCATATTAGACTTCGTGATGTTCTTCCCCGATCTTGTCCCGACAGTGGGTTGGCTCAGGAACTTGAGAACATCTAAATTCTGGCTAAGGATGGAACGGTAGATCTCCTTCTGCAGTGGTGTCATAGAGAGAGGTACAATGACTTCATTCTTTAACAGGAGGGTTGGCTCAGCGCACGATGGTATTACGGGTAACCAGAAAGCGTACCTTCGGAGGGAGTTGTAAGACCTCCGTCTTGATTCTGCGCAAGAAATAAGGTCGAAGTCGCGTGTGAAGGCTTTTTACAAGTTCCTCTGTAAGTTCTTCGTATTGCTTCTCCAGGGCCTTCAAGTCTCCCCACTGGTCGGGGTCCAAGAAATTGAGGAGGTTGAATAACTCCCTAATGTTGTTGTTCAGCGGGGTCTACGGAAGTAGGTAAGTGGGTCAAGAAAATACACCTGCGGGTGGGGCAAGCTTACCCCGGTCATGATGATGCGGTGGATTGAATTGAGTTCGGTGAGCTTCTTGAAGATCAAGCTGCCGTCACTCTTGACTGGAACAGGTTGAGAAATTGAGATTCAGGACAGCAGCTGAACAACACATACGTCTCTGGCCTTCATCAACGATCAGGGCCTCCCACCGCGGAACTTGCTTGAAGACAGGACCAAAGTCGCGAGAATTCGTGATGGTCTCGTAGGTGGTAATGAGGACGTGGTACTTCAGTTTCGTATACCCAGTTTCCGTTTCGTCATGCATCAGTTCATATCGCCGGACGATCTCGCGACTCTTGGCTTCGCCATGGTAAGGAACCACTCGTAAACAGGGAGCCCATCGTTCGAATTCCCGGACCCATGATGTTATCGTCGAGTTTGGGACGACAACGAGACAAGGGGCGGCCTTCTTCTTCTCGATAATGAGACCGATGAATGTGACAATCTGGATGGTTTTGCCTCTACGGAGCGGAGATTAGATATCAATCGTAGAGGTGCCTCATTAACTCACAGTCCCATCTCGTCTGCGAGAATACAATGCTGGTGATCCCACCAATTGTGGAAGAGCCATTTCAGCCCCTCGACCTTGAAGATCATTCAGTTTTAAGTGTCTTACAGAACGTGCAATACGATACGGACCTGGAAAGGCATAAGTTTCAGGTCTGAATTCTGGCCGAGATCTGGGGTTCCTTTGATCACGAAAGGACGTGTCCCTTTCTTTCGTTCATCAAACGTCTTTGCCTCCTGCTTGCTACGCCTAGGAATCCGAACACTCCTTGAGGTGAGGAAACGTTTGAAGGCGTTCTGGAACGACTGAAATCCGAACTCGCCGGGCTGAGGCGGGGTGTCCCACGAGCCTACGTACGTCAGGAGGTCACTTCGGGGCGATACAAATAAAAATGTGCCTACAATCTTCGTACCCAAGATCGTTCCACTTAAAGAACGCATATGCGACATGAGAGATATCCTTCTCAGCGATATCAATATTCTTTGCCCTCTCCCACGAATCGAGGCTCAAGACGTAGTCGTCACTCGGCTGTTCGCCAAACTCGAATGCTATTTTGCGTTGGTGCTCCATGGCCGTATTGTCACTACCCTTGTTTGGCCGCCAGAGAAGGATATCAAGGACGCGGTCGACGGACTTCCATGCGGGGGGAATCCTCAGGTGAGCATCCGGCATCGCTTCCGCCGGCCCAATGTCTGCGGATGGCAGAGGCGCATCCTCGATGACGTCACCGAAAGTTACTGGGGGAGCACTATCCCTTGCGTCTCCGACGGGTGCGGTGGGTTCGGGATCTTGGACTTCTTCGAGTACCGGGTGTTCCATGAGGGTAACCTTTGGACCGGTCCCGAGTGTGAAATTTCGTAGCATTAGACCGTGGGTTGCCAGAATCCACATATGAGGGACCCAGGTGACTCTCCTGTAGCTCCTATCCTTCCATTTGACAAGGTATTCACGGGGAAGCGCATCCTTATAGTTTGGTTGTTCCGGTTGGGCGGCGCCTTCGGGAGATGGTCGCCAAGCGATGATCTTCTCAACCTTGTAGGTGAACGACGCACAATCCCCACAAAGCCAATCTTCGGAGTAGTGCTTCGCGAGTGATGCTGCGTCCCATTCATTTCCATCGGAATGGTCGGGAGGGGGGAGATGTTCGTAGTGAGATAGTCGCTTGCAGGTAATACAGCGGAAGAAGAGTTCCTTCGGGATCTCAAGCTCCGGACGGGGTTGTGCCTCCTCCATTGCGACGTCTCCGCCCACGCTTTTGTTGTCCTGGGATCTGAGGCGGGGGTCGGGCTCGAGGGCGACCTCCCCACATCCAATACAGGAGCCACCTTTCATACACGCTGTACAGATGAACTCCGTCGTCTCATGAGGGTCAAGCTCCGCCCTACGAGAGGGTTTACGGACACCTTCTGGCCGTGTTCCATCGGGACCGAGGGGATACTTGCTCTCAAACTCTTCCATGTCCCTGTCCAATGCCGCTCTGCGGATCTCACTGCGTTGTTCCACGTTGAGACACTTCCAGTGCATAACAATGGGACACTTCAGGCTGGGAACAGTCGACTTAGAAAGTGCGAAAATCCGGGAGACGGGCACTTACCATCGGACCCATCCACCCAAACCTTCCAAACTATCTCTTTCATCCTCCTCCTCGTCATCTTCGTCACGTTCACTGGATCTTCTGTTTTTGCGCCGCCGATCCAGTTTCTTCAAGAGTATATGTGAAGGGGGGTGATGACACTTTTCGCATTCACCGCGGTGTGCTCGCAGAGGCAAGGTCTCGTCGTCAGATTGGTCATCTAGTTCGAGATCGGCTACCTCGCGGAAGTGGCCATATGCGGGGCGGGAAGCCTTGGTGCGTGTCCTCTTCTTCTTCTTCGGAAGGGATTGGGCATTGTCGGATCCATCGGGCCCCTCGTCCTCATATTCGTCATCGTCACGATAAGACTTCGTATTTCGCGTCGATCGGGTAGAACGGCGGGTGGCGGCGATTTCATCATCACTGTCACTAGATTGCACACGTCTCCGAATTCTGCGTTTCGTTGGTGCCTTTGCGGGGCTGAAGGGAAGTCGCGTGGTGGATCGTAGCCGACGAACGGGAGCGGAAGGAACGAATTCATCCAAGTCAGACTCTGATTCCTCAAGCTGATCCGATTCGTCAGAGTCCTCCGACGCGTATTCGACCCCAGAAGATTCGCTCGGGTCCTCGGAGCGTGGGAGAGAGAGTGGGTGCACCGACGAGCCGTAGGGGTCAAATCTCCCGATCAGCCCTTTCCTCTCCCGCCGTTCTGGGTGGGCG
>Ga0307517_10005653_pt1 | contig 18749 bp, 5 predicted proteins | sample 23_EM_MG_FD_194515 | JGI IMG/M metagenome (GOLD analysis project Ga0307517, IMG submission 194515) | Populus trichocarpa ectomycorrhiza microbial communities from riparian zone in the Pacific Northwest, United States - 23_EM | ecosystem: Host-associated > Plants > Roots > Unclassified | place... | reverse complement strand
AAGCACATGTCTGGCAAGAAAAACACCATAGTAGTGCTTTCCTTGGTATGCAATGCCATGTTTTGCTCACAAGGGATGAGTTGTAATGTAGTGCCAGGGACAAAAATACTGAAACATTACTGGTTTTGTCAAAGCAAATCGTGGTGCTTTCCATTTGTGTTCTTGCTGCCTTCAGACACATTTTGTTGGGCTGTTAACAGCTTTTCAGATATGTATATAACAAGTATTGTCAGCAGTCTAAAGCTACAATTGGTGCTGATTTTGTCACGAAGGAACTGCAGATTGATGACAAGCTGGTCACTTTGCAAGTGAGTGAAGAATCATCATTCAATTCTATTTGAAATAAAAAGGAAAATATTTTGCAAGCTATAATAGCTGATATAGTGTATGTCATATGTGTTCAAGCCAGATATGGAACACAGCAGGGCAGGAGAGGTTTCAGAGTTTAGGCCCGGCATTTTACAGAGGGGCAGATTGCTGTGTTCTTGAATATGATGTAAATGTACAGAAATCATTTGAAACACATAATAATTGGCATGAAGAATTTCTCAAACAGGTATTGGAAACGTTTATTACCTTGATCTATTCCATTTTTTTCTTTTTTTGTATTGGGGATCCTTGAATTGTTCATCAGTATAAAATTCTAGGTTTGCACATTAGCACTACCAGATAATTAAGTAACAGGTTTATTATTAATTATGACCATGGCAGACTGATTTTAGTGTTTGTCCAACTCCACATTTCGATGATTAAGCAGCATTTATCGCTTGTCATTTATCGAGATTAACAAGTAATCTTTAGCTTAAGGTGTCAAATGACAGGTGATGTTGGAAATTGCAGTGTCCCTAAGGATGGCAATTGGCATGTCATTACTGTACTAAAACAGCATTGTAATCCCAAGTTCAATTAGATTTATAGAACTTACAAGTTAAACCCAAAGAGATTTCAAGGGAAACCGCTTGGACTGTGTGAAGATCTGCAGTTTTGTGTTTACATCAGCACTGTAACAGAATAATTTCACATGCTGAAAGCCTGTAGCAGAAATCCATCTTTGTTTATTTAAGCACTGATGTATCCAGATGATCCTCATGCATTTCCTTTTATATTACTGGGAAACAAAATCGACCTAGATGGTGGTGGAAGCAGCCGAATGGCATAGATGCATGCTAAGTTCAACATCAATGTTATCAATTATTCCTCTTCTCTTCTTTCTAAAAATACATCAAATAAACCATTTATGTGCAGGTTTCAGAGAAAAAAGCCAGTGAATGGTGTGCTTCCATGGGAGGTATACCATGCTTTGAGACCTCAGCAAAAGAGGATTGCAACATTGATGAAGCTTTTCTTTGTGATGCAAAAACTGCACTAGAAGAAGAACATGAACACGAACATGACATGGAAGTATACCCGTGGACTCGTTAACTGTTAACAGCAATTCCTGTTACCCTTTCTGTTAACTACTAATTACATCAACTTTAACAGAGAAGTTTTTGTGCAGACTTTTTCAAGACATGTGAATGATCACAGAATCCTTTACTGCAGTGCCTCACCTATAAACAAACTTCCATAAATTTGAGAAATCTTCAATAATGTGCGTTCCAAAAGATTCAATCAAACTCGCGGTTTGTGAGTCACAATCGCATCTATAGATCACGTTCTTGAACTTTTTATATTTGATTAATTGGGCCAAATCCAATAGTTTTCTTCCCTCAGGATTTGTCACCTTCCATCTCCTTCATTGCTAAATTTCAGCTAGTGATGATAATTTGCATTATAACTTTGCAGTTACTTCCAGGGTATATCAGAAACTGTTTCAGAAGCTGAGCAAAGAGGAGGTTGTGCATGTTGAAGTTGGCTGCCAAAGGATTAAACGTCTGAAAATTCAACTTTCTGATTTGTTCGATTCTCTTATAATTTCTTTGTTAAGATGCTCTTCGTTAGAGATTGAGAGGTGTTTTCAATGCTTGTATCTTATTTGTGTGTGAAAAAAATAAAAGATAAATAAAACAAAAGAGGGCTCCGCATTTCATGCATCAACACAATCACATTACTATTCTAAACTTGTTTGAAAATGTAGTTGCGATTGTTTTTTAAAATGTTTTTTATTTGAAAATATATCAAAATAATATTTTTTTATTTTTTAAAAATTATTTTTGATATCAGCGCATCAAAATGATCTAAAACACCTGAAAAATATTGAAAAATATTAATTTGAAGCAAAGAAAAAAATAAATAAAATTAAAATTTTTTCAAAAGCGTTTTTAAAATGCAAAAACAAACTTGGTCAAGTTATATGGTCCATACAATCATATTTTAGTGAAATTACTATTTTACTCCTGAAAAATAAATTTATTTAACTTGGTCAACCTACTTGGTCTGAGATAGAAAAGTTTTTTTCATAAAACTCATTCGTCATTACAATAATGAACTGGATTAATTAAATTACACGGCACAATAACTAAATTACACTTGAAAACAGAAAACATTAAACTTGAGTCAAGAGGTTTTTTAGTCTTTGATTTAATTTTAAAATAGTTAAGTTATTTTATTACCCTTGAAATTTAAAAACCTATCCCTTTGATTTAATCAAATTAGCCCTGAGATTTATTATTATTAAGATTTGGTCTATATTCTCTTTACTATAATTTTTTTATTTAGAATAATTTATGAAATTAAAGATTTTTTTTCAATTTCATCCTCCATGAATTTTTTCACTGTCAGGTTCGATTACTATTTGTTGTATTTGAGGTGGTTTTTTACATTTTATTTTTTTATAATTTCATCCTTCTTGAGTTATTTTTTCCTATCAAGTCTAATCCTCTTTTTTTATTATTGCTATTTTTTTACCATGAATTTTATTTTAGATTGATTTTTTTACTGTTTCATCCTTCAACATTTAATTGGCAGGGTATTTAGCTTCTTATTTTAGCCCGGGATCTAGAATTTAATAGATTATGGGTTTAAAAGATGAATCTGGGTTTACGAGATTCACCCGGGCTTGTTTGGTTTTTTTTTTTTGTTTCATCCTCCAATATTTTGTTATTTTTTTATTCACTTTCTATGGGATTTTTTAGTCTTTTTGAAAATAACACGGGTTAACTTAGTTTTTTTTTTTTTTTATCTTTGTTAAATTTAACTTTTTAAAAGGAATTTTGTTTTTTTATTAAATCACATAAATTTATTCCATCCTCCCTAACATTTAAAATTTTAATATATACATATACACACACAGATATGTAATAATTATTTTATTTAAAACAAAAGGGGAGTTTTAAAGTTTTACTACTTGAAAACTATGGAATAGTAAACAATTATTCTTGTTAAGATATGGGTCATGGTCTATCTATAAATATACAAATATACATCTATTTGCTATCAAGACACAACTTACTAAAAACTCTAGATTTTGCATAGAGAGCAATAACAAGATTATTGCTTAGACACAAGAAAGGTTACCCATCATGAATTCATATATGTTTTTCTTAATCAATTGATTCCATTATATTGAATATGAAAAGCATGATAATTAAAGATCTAGAATTACATATTAAACTAAGTTAAATTTTAGTTGAAACTTTCATGTTTTTCCATTTAAATATTTTTGTTAATCTTAATTTTATGAATTTAAATTATTTTATTATTGTTGTTGTTATTATTATTATTATTGGTAAAATTTTCTTCTAAAGGAAAATAATTTGAGATGATGATTTTATTGGCAAAATTTTCATCCAAAGGAAAATATGTAGTGTCCTACAAGTCAAGCTATAAGTTAATTTTTTTTATCTATTTTTTATGAATATTGCATATATGATTGTGATATTATTTCTGCAAAATTTTTATTAACCAGAGAAATTTTATATTTATGGTTGCCGATGGTAATTTCTAGGAATTTCAAAATTAAATTTATTTACGGGTTATAATAATTATGCTTGTTGTTTTATGATTTCATTTTAACTTTCTGGAACTTTGATTAAACCGAATCAATACATGTTAGGAAATTTATATGGAATTTACTACCAGAGTTTTGAACACATTAGGTATTAAGAAATAGAAAGGAATAATCAATATTATATTTTTAGCTTAAGTTAGAATCCAAATTAATGAGGTTCGGGCTTGTCTAATTAAAACCTAGAAATTAGATTGGGCTAAGAAAAATTTAATAGCATTAATTTTAGACCTAATTTTTAAATCTAATCAATACATGGACCTGGACTAGTATAAGAATCTGAATTTAAATTGTAATAATATAATTAAACAAACATCATTATTATTAAAAATAACCACACCATCTTAATAACATTAATTGTTTAATAAAATTTTAAAATAATCAATGTTAGCGTACACCTCTATTAAAAAAAAAAGATTTAGTTACTAGATGTATATGATTAAAGAAAGCATGAATAGAAACCATCTAGGTGGTGGTCCAGTGGTAAGAGTTTGGGACTAAGAGGTTTGCTTTCTCTGTAGTCTCAGGTTCGAGCCCTGTGGTTGTTCATATGATGGTCACTGGAGGCTTACATGATCGTTAACTTCAAGGCTGGTGGGATTAGTCGAGGTACACACAAGCTGACCCGAACACCCACGTTAAACTAAAAAAGAAAGCATGAATAGAATGCAACTATACCCGCATGAAGGTTTAACAATCCCGAGAGTTGACGAGGAAACATGGTCAAAGCCATATGCTGTAGCCAGGTGCTGCCTTGGCTCCTCTTTTACTGGCATTTTTGTTGACTGGCTCTGAGGCTGGTTGCGTGCTTGGTGTTCTTGCATATCAACATGGTCAAAAAGCTTAGAATATGAGAACCTTTTTTTTTTTTAGCTTGGTTATTTTTTAAGCCTTAGAATTGTAAAGGTAAAATCATGGATGTCGAAAACATGTTGAAGAATTAACGTCCCGAGAACCATGTTATTTAAACCATGTCTAGATCTGCTAAGGGTAAAATCATGTTTGTTTTTATTCTTGTTTTTGTGTTTATTTCGGGTACAACTTTCCATAACAAAAAAAACACGAGTAAAAATAATAAATTCATATTTTTGTTATTGTGTTTTTTACTTTTAAAGGTGAGCCCTACCACTAAAAGCAAACACAACAAACAACATACGATATAGCAAGCAACTCATTTAGTAAATATTAAATTAGTGGCCTGTACTATATTAAAGGATCAAAATTTTCTTCACAAAAAAGAAGAATATTCAAGTATTGTTAACATGCTTTAAAAAATTATAAAAAAAATATGTGACCTGGATTATAGATCTGGCTAGATCTAATATGCTGATTTTATTTAATTATATAATAAAAAAAAATAACGATTGTAAATGGGTTAAATCTTTGTAAAAAAAGTCATCATAACGACTTGAAAAAAAAACCTTCTCAAAAGGATAAAAATCACGAAACTTAATTCTCAGACAATTCAATGTTTAATGATGAAATTAAAAAAAAATAACTCGTGTCGATCTGAGATAGCATGCCAAACCTAATACCCGGGTTGTTAGGTTGGGACAACTCCATAGAAAGCAAGTTAAAAAAAAAAATATGATGCCCAATTCTCAACAATCCAAATGTATAAGGATGAAATTGAAAAAAAAAATCAATTAATATAAAGAACAAAAAAACCAGCAAACATAAGCAAGTTCATTAGATCCCGTAAGCTGAATCATGTAAACGATTTAACCTAATAGAAGGCAAAATAGAAAGAATTATGAACTCTAATTCTCAAACCAACTAACTGTTGAAGGACATAACCGAAAAAAAATTGAATCTTAAAAAAAACAAAAAAAAAAGACTTAAGTCAAGCCAATCCACCAAACTCGTGACCTAAGTTATGAGACCGGGTTAATTCTACATAAAAAAAAGTAAAGAAAATCATGAATCTCAATTTCCAACAAACCTAATATTGAAAGATGAGATTGAAAAGAAAAATTAGCGTAAGAAAAGGATCTAAAAAGTAGACCAATGCCAACCCGGGTTAACCTTTCAAACCTGTGATTCGGGTTATAAGACCATGATCACTTCACATGAAAAAAAATCATGAAGCTCAATTGTAAATAAATCTAATGTTGAAGGATAAAGCTGGAAAAAAAATTAATTTTAAAAAATAACTTAAAGAAAAAAATGATGTTGAAGGATAAACCTAATATCGAATGATGAGATTGAAAAGGAAAATTAGTGTAAGAAAAGGATCTAAAAAGTAGACCGATATCAACCCGGATTAACCTTTCAAACCTGTGATTCGGGTTATGAGGCCATGATCACTCCACGGGAAAAAAAACTATGAAGCTCAATTGTAAACAAACATAATGTTGAAGGATAAAGCTGGAAAAAAAATCAATTTTAAAAAATAACCAAACGAAAAAAAATAACAATAAAAAATAAGGACTAAAACTGATATAAAAATAAAATGACAAAACACCTTTAAATTTTGGATAGGTCAGTGCGAATCCCGATGAGAGCAATGAAAAATGAGGGAGAATGAAGAATGCCACCATCGACCATCAACCAATACACACCACCCCAATGGATAGACCTTAGTGTGGCGCTTTAGATGCCATAATAGATGACCAGTTTTTGGCCATAAGAGGAAGTTGCACGCGCTGCTTGAAAGTGACGGGCCTCCTCCACATGCTAGCACATGTGGTCCATGTGCCACCATAGTTAACCTGCCCATCCACCCTTGTTTACTATATTTTTTTTTTTTAGTTTTAATTTTGATCTCCTAAAACTTAATTATTTTACATCAACATAATTTCATTTTATTTTTCTAAATTGAGTATCAACCATGTGCTAGAATTTTCCCGAGACTTTACAGAAACCCCATAATTAGGCAAAAAAAAAAAAAAACTATAAAATAAAAACACAAATAAAATCAATATGAATGGATCAAATTGAAAAACAAAAGAGTCAAGTGACCGAAAAAAACCTAAATTCTTCCCCTAATTGTATAAATCAGTCCATAATATTAGCAGAAAAAAAAGACCGAATATGTGTTTGTCTCGAATTCGATCCTCAAAGCTCTAATTCCTCTAAATTGATTAAATTAAATTTTATTTTGCAAAATCAAGTATCAACCGAGTGATGGAATATTTGTCTGACACAGCAAGATCCTCATACAATAGCATAAAAAACTAATCAAGACCAATCTCAAATAAATACAATAAAGGACCAAATAAAAAGAAAAAAAAATAAGGGACTAAAAGAAGAAAAAAAAAACTAAGGGGCTAAAAATATCATGGTTCGAATCTACATGTCCCTCATATGTTATAGTGTTTTTACAATATCATCGATCCACTTTATATTGTGGGTTAGATCAATTTTTTTAATGTAAAAAAATGTTCAAGCACTGCTAGTGTTTTTTCTAGAAAAAAAATAGTGTTGGGGTTGACTCAATATAAGCTGATCGATTTTGCAGGTTCAAAGACAACTCATATGACTGGTAAAAACATAGTTTAATTAAAAAACAAATTTAAGATGATTTTGTTTTTTAAATACTGAGACGACAACATATTGGATTGACTCAGGTTAACTTGCCAAATCCACAACCCTAATCTTGAACCATGATAACCTTAACAGAAAGCAAATTGAAACAAATTGTGAAGCCTAATTCACAATCAATTCTATGTTGAATGATAAAATTTTAAAAAAAAACACCCCGAGCAACCTGGGTTAACCTACTAAACTCATGACCTTAGTCATGAGATCAAGATAATCCTATAGAAAAAAAAAATCTAAACAAATTATGAAACTCATCTCTCAATTAACTCAATGTTGAAGGATGAAATCGAAAAAAAATCAGTTAAAAAAAGGACATAAAAATGACTTGGGTCAATTCGAGTTAACCAACCGAACCCGTGATTCGGGTCATGAGACTGAGATAACCTCGTAGAAAGAAAACCAAAATAAATCATGATTCACAATTCTCAATCAATCCAATTGAATGATGAAGTTTAAAAAAAATTAAAAAAGAACTAAAAAATATGGCATGGGTTAACCTACCAAACATGTGACTTGAATAATAAAACCAGGATAACCTCATAGAAAGTAAACCAAAATAAATCATGAAGTCTAATTCTCAATTAGTAAAATACTAAAGGATAAAATTTTAAAAACAAGAGAAAAAATCAAAGTCGACCAAGTTATCCCGTCAAACCCGAGATCTAAGTCTTGAGATCTAGATAATCTCATAAAAAGCAAATAAAAAAATCATGAAACTCAATCCCTAGCAAACCAAATATTAAAAGATAAAATTAATTTTTTATATATAAAAAACATAAAATTTTTTTAAAAACAAATTGTTATTGAAATGAATCATAAAACTAAGATAACTTCATAGAAAACAAACTAAAATAAATCATGAATCTTAATTCTCATTCAATAAAATATTAAAGGATAAAATTAAAAAAAATAATTAAAAAAACTTGATTTAATCGGACTATCTCTTTAAATTCACAACTCGAATCTTGAGACTGAAATAATTGTATAAAAAATAAAAAAAATCATGAATTACAATTTCTAATCAAATATTAAAAAAAAACAAATCACGATTATTGAATAGTATTTTATTAGGTGGAGCTCCTGAATTTTAGTTTAAATTAAATTAAATGTTAAATAAGTATTCTCTCTTATATTTTTATTTTCTCATGCAAACAGCCGAACACAAGAAAAATAAATATCTTATAAAATTTTAGTCCAAATAAAACAAAAGAAAAAAACTCAAAAAATTGTAGTACCGTATATATTATAAACACGATATAAGATAAAAATGAAATAATGTTGACCAGTAGACAAATTTGGAACGGCTGCGTCTTCTCATCAAACCTTTGATTAATCGATCAATCAATCGCCGTAGTGAGTCCAGCCATGGCGTTATTCTCTTCAACAACAGCACCACCGTACACTCCTCCTCTTCTCCGATTACCAGATTACACTAATAAAAAAACTCTCTCTTTCTCTTCTCCTCCAAATTCTCTCTCTTTCCGATTCTCCACATCGAATCTCAGCCGTCGAAACCCTTCTCTTTCTCTTCGATCAACTTCATCCCTAGGTAATTCATTTCATTTCAACTCAACTCTCTTGTTAATTATTATAGTATGTGACTCTGTGGTCCTTGTTGTTATGGCTCATAATTACAGCTTCGCCGCCGTTGGAGGGGGTGGCGCCGGCTATATCGGTGACGGAGAATGCGTTGAAGCATTTGAATAGGATAAAAAATGAGAGAAATGAAGATCTGTGCTTAAGAATTGGGGTTAAACAAGGTGGATGCTCTGGTATGTCTTACACTATGGATTTTGAGAATCGAGCCAATGCTAGACCCGATGATTCCATCATTGAATGTAACGGATTTGTAATTGGTACGTGTTTCTGTTTGCATCGTATTTTCTTGTCGTTTCTTTTTATGTAATTTTTGGCACGTATAGACTGGACCGGAGAGATCGTCCCACCTTCCTAGTTGGGACAAGAACATAAATAATGTTTGTCATTTCAAGGTGTGCACCAAATACTGGTACAAATAAGGGTGGTGTTTAGTCCCATATAGCCAATGGTACTTTCGGTATGTCGCTCCTCTACTCATAGAAAGCGGGACTCACCATGGATACCCACTCTGCGAGTCTTATTTTTATGTGAGCAGGACTGGGACACCTTTAATCTCAGTTGTTTGTTGTGGTATTTTGCCAATGGAATTTGTTGATAGATGAGGAATTGTGCTTAGAGAGCCATTTGAAACACATGATTGGACAGAAAGAGCTTCGTAAGTCGTATTTTGTATAGTATTGAAGAGCATGTGCTCAACGTAGTGGTTTATTTAGGAGGGTCTTGATATAAGGTGATTAGTTTGACGTAGTGAGTGGTTGGTGGTTAAGCTAAGCAACATAAGACCGAAATGCATTAATTGTAGGATAATGAAAATATGAATAAGAGTCATGGATACAAATGTATTGGATGAGTTGGGTTGAGGAGGAAGGCGTTTGTGCGGGTAGTAATGGGATTCTCTCATCTATAAATGGTATTTGTTTGTTGATTCATCTATTATTTTGGTGAAATACGATGTCTTTCATCCTATAAATCCAAGAAAAAAATAAACATCGCTTGACTGTCCTCTACAGTAATTGAACTATGGTTCTGCATAACTATATCTCAATTTTTGCTCGTCCACTGGGATAGAATTATCATTTTAGGATTGAATGTGATGGGGATAAGATTCAGCTCAATACTTTTGAGTCACTTTGACCATCAAATGATGTGATTCTTTATGAATAGGTAGAAAAGCTTATCAAGGTGGATGGTTGAAATTTAATAAATTATAATTAAAAATGAGCATAATCAAATTTAAACTTAGATTGGCATTGAAAAATGATGAAGATATGTAAAACTCGTTAGGCTAGTATGAAGCGGCTAATGCATGTGAAACGTCTATGACATGAAGATACTCAAACTGGAAGTGTTTGAGTGGCATCAAAACTTGATGGAAATTTAATTATTGTGCTTTGATTTCTTTGAAACTGACTCTATGTCCAAAAAGCATTTGGTCAGGATATTAAAATCATCTAACCTCAATTATTTTATCTTAAGTATACTAGTTTTTACCTTGTGCTGATCTTAATTAAATTATTTAGTATTCTTATTTACTAGAAAAAATATAAGTTGGGATTATTGTTAATTTCTTACTTATGTTTTTTTATGATATTTATATGTTTTCTAAAGAAAGAACTTTGTTTCTTAAGCAACTCATTTAGTTTCTAAGGAAAATGTTTAATTTATTAAAGAAGTTGATTAATTTAAGTTATTTCTTAATATTAATTTTAATTTAAATGATCATACTAACAACATAACACAACAATTTATTACCAAACAAATAAATTGAGTATGTTTTCTTCATGAGGTTAGCTGTTTGGTTGAAGGCAATTTATATAGTCAAATATCATTCTTAACATATCAGCATACCCTTGGGTTTACTCATCATATACTATTGCTTTCCATCATTGTATAACCCTCGCAATCTTTTCTTGCATAAGTAGGTCCTTATATATGTGAATGGGCTAGGGGATGTTCAGTTATTATTGTAGTAGCTTAGCAGAACTCATAGTTTTGTGACAAAGACTCAAAGCTGGATGGTCCATAGTCAGGAACTCTAAATTGGATGGCATGTCACCCACTTTAGGTTGCGAAGATATAATATTCCATGATGAAAATTGGGAATTTAGGAGGAAATATAGAAATTTGACAGATAAACAAGGCTGCCTTATGAGTCAATACGTGTTTCTGTATTGGCATTTTATTTCCTCTCTTGTACAAGTTCTTCCATTGGAATCCAACTTATCATATGTGCATCGGTGTACAAAGGAGTTAAACATAGATAGAATGGGAAACAGTGTTGCATAACAAAATAACTTGTATTAGTATATTTACACATGAGGATATTTGTTGTTTAGAACCCATTAATTGATATTTTTCTTTAGGAAGTATCATAGTTCTAGGACTTTTATCTCTTTCATTAGTTGTAATGACCTTGACCTTATTAAAAGGTTCCATACAGGGAATAAAGGCAAGTTCAGTTTCTACCAAACCAACCAGCGTTTTTAGGAGGATTATCAGCAGGTTCCCTTCCGAGTAAACCCTAACATGGTTATGATTGCTTTTTCTAGAAGGCCTCTCTCACTTTCTCGTTCAAGATAGGGAAGGACAAGAATTGCAGAGCCAAACCTGATATTACTTCCATTAACAGACTCTAACTAGGTCTTAATCTGCAATGACACAGTAGCAGGCTGCCTAGCCTGCTGATGTGGTTATGCTTTTATTGGAAATCTCAGCTTGAATTCTATCATCTTTCAAATGAACATGTCTGCAGTAATTATTAAGTATTAAAAGTTGAAACCCCAATTGCAGAATAATTCTTATTGTTGGTTATAAGAAAATGCAAAATTAGATCTTGACCATGTTCAATTCTTCAACTCTTGATAAAACACTTTTTTGTCCCGATTATATCTTCTTGCAAATATCATCAAACTATGTTACTATGCGCAAGCTTTCGACAAGTTGTCAGATTAAGTCTTGGTTGCAACTTTTTGGTGTTTTTCAGATCTTACTTTTTGAGGTTTCTCTCGTATATGCCATTGTCCTTTTATTTTGTGATCCAAGATTGACTTGTTTGAACGCACATGGTTTGAGCCCATAATCATCCTTTCTTTGATTTTATTGAATTTTAGTAGTGGTAGCCAAGACTATTTCTTGAACATGGATACTGGTAATTGTGTCTTTGCTCTGATTTCTGTAGCCAACATATACCACTTTCACGAAAACTGGGTACCGTCTGTCTGCCATGCTTAGACAATGTAATCAGCTAGCGAAATTCACGCTACTATCCTCTGCTTATGTGAAACAAGATTGTGCTTGTTTAAATTCTAGGTTATTTTTGACAAATTTACCTACCTATTTATGTTTGCTTTGCAGTTTGTGATCCGAAGAGCCTCCTCTTCATATTTGGGATGCAATTGGATTACAGTGATGCTCTTATCGGTGGAGGTTTCTCTTTCAAGAACCCAAATGCTACAAAGACATGTGGCTGTGGTAAATCCTTTGCAGCATAGAGGTGAAGTGATGTGTAGTAATATTTAACACAGTACATACACGACTTTGAAATTGTGTATCTGTTGAAGATATGTCAGTTATAAAGGTTTGTGTAAACTACAAAAATTATCCCCACTTACTCTGTTGTTCATGTGGCAATCGATTTTGCCCTTAACTATATATTTCATATTTTCAATGTCACCCTTCAAACAGTTTCTGGTGAAAAGCAACTAATAGAACCGTCTAATTGGATTTCATCCCTGACAAGTCCTGCAACTGGGATCAATTCAGTTATCTCCTTGTTGCAACAATCTTTGTAGGAAGGTAGAGATCTCGGTTTATCGCTCAACAGCTATAGGTATTACTCGATAGGTCGTCCTTGTTGTGCAATTGTATCATTAATTTGACCGGGTTAGTATAATTGTATAATTTTGATAATATAAATAAATAAATAAAATATAATAAAAAATAAATTGACAAAAAAATATTGGCAATGAAAAAAAAGAAAAAAAAAACTAATTTGAGTTTATTTAGGTTAGCATGGCAAATCCGCGACATGATTATAATATAATATCGAGGTAACTCTTTCAAAAGTAAACTGAATATAACAACAAAACTTAATTATTAAACAATTCAATGTTGAATGGTGGAACTGGAAAAAATATTAATTTAAAAGAAGCAACGGAAAAAAAAATTTGAGTCGATCTAGGTTAGCATGTTAATCTCGTGACTATAGACATAGGATTAGAATAACCCCTTAGATGAGAAAGAAAAAAAAATATGAAAATCAATTCCTAATAAATCAAACATTAAAGAATGAGACTTAACGAGGCTGAAAAAACAATTAAAAAGAACCTAAAAAGACCAAAGCAATGCATTTAATATATGAAGACCTTTGTCATTAGCCCAGGACTAATGTCATAAAAGACAAACCCTATAAAATAACAAAGTAAAATTCTCAACCACAAAATGTTGAGGGATGAAATTGGGGGAAAAAACAATAAAAAAGGGATTTAAAACATACAAATAGTAATAAAAAGAATGGAGACCAAATTTGACATAAAAATAAATTAAAATTAAATGTTAAGGGATGAAATTGAAAACAAAATCGAATTAGAAAAATGATAGAAAGAGAGAGAGATAAATAACAATTGAAAGAATGAGGATCAAATTTGATATAAAAAACAAATAAAAAGACACTTGTATTTTACCAAGAAGAAGAGAGAAAGGAAAGAGAAGAAGAAAAAAAAAGAGTCTATTGGATCCAGATCACTAGTCATCCACCGACATGTGCTCTACCATAATAAAGATCTCAATGCAACGTTCCTAACATCGTCTTTGAAGACATTGTTTGGTTGACTGAAGAGCCGCATGCACTACTCTAAAGGTACAAGCTACTCCTATTTGCTAGAACATGCTCTACATGCACAAGGATCTTTTTTTTTTTATCAAAAGACCATATTGCCCCTTATTTCACTTGATAATAATAAAAAAAAACATGATAAAAAAACCAAAAAGCCCTGACAACAAGTTTAGTATTTTTTTTATATTTTTTAAAGGTAATTTAATCTTTTTATTGTTTTGAAAAAAATAAGAAGACTAAAGAGCTCTAGAATGCTAGTCTAAAAAGATAAAAAGACTGATCTATCCCCGATCAATTTAATAATACCAAATAAAACTAGTAAATTTTACACTTTCTTGACTTGCATCATAAAGAAAAAAAATATCACTGTACCGTAGCCACGTTCCATTCTTGCTCCACAATATTTTACTTATTTTTCTTAGTTTTTTTTTTTATATATATAGTAATTTCTCAATTTTTAACTCTGTATTCTCCAACTAAAACTACTAGATATAGGGTGATTTATACGGAGGAATGTTACTGGTGAGAAATATGACAAGATGTGATATCCTGGCACAGCTGTGGCTTCGAGAATCAATGGGACTTATGTTGTTTGGAAGAAAAGAGGCATAATTATGATTTGATGTAGAGAACATATAAATCACCTTCCTATTTAACAGATTATAATTATATTATAATTGTAATTGTAAATTATATCATAAGAAAATAGTAAACCAAAACTATGTTTTCTTGTCAAAACGATGTTTTCTTGTAGCAGCTGAGGCTTTAAATTAAAATCATTGTTTATGTTAAAAACAAATATGATTGTTAAAATAAATTAAAAAAATATTAAAATATTATGTGCATGTTTTTTGTATGATTGAAAACAAAAATATCTATATATATATATATATATATATATATGTGTGTGTGTGTTAAAATCATGTTTAAAATCTATTTAAAAAATTTATAAACAAAAAAAGCATTTGAATTAAATTTTCATGACCAATTTATTATTAATATTGTTATTTTCATATTAGATAATAATAAATGAAAAAAATTATTAAAGTTCAAATAAACATTTATGATATTATTTAAAAATCATGTTAAAATCTAAGTTTAATTGAATCAACATGGTAATTTTATGTTTTTAAGTGCTAAACAAATAAAATAAAATAAAAAAAGACATAAAAGAACCACATGCGTGCAATTTGAAGGCATGGCCCACACGCCTGGCCTTGCTTTTTATTTTTTTTATTGTGTCATTCACCTCTTATTTTTTTTAAAAAAAAAAACCCAAAGAGAATGACATATCATTTGTTGAGGCAAATGATATATTATCCGCTTGTCTAGTTTTCAACAGTCCAGTTTCCACCAACCTAACTGGCTAGAAACATGGTAGAAACTAACCTTTTAGTTTTTGGAATAAATAATTCATTTTCAACCAATTTTATACTTGAACACATATGAAAAACAACAAATACAATTCAATAACTTTTTACTCAAAAATATATTGAAATAGTATTTTTTTTTTATTTTTTAAAATTTATTTTTGATATCAGCACATTAAAATAATTTAAAAACATAAAAAATTAATTTAAATTAAATTTTAACCAATCTTTATTTAGGCCGCAATCTCAATCGGTGCATATTCCTATTAAACTTTTATGCAAAATTTATTTATAAAATCAGATTGTATGCTTGTCTTGAGAAAATTATATATATATATATATATATATATAAAGCTTCATTAATGGTTCATAAAAGTAAAACAAAGCACAAACTCACAAATTGATAACGAGTAAAACAAATGATAAAAAAAATTAAATTGAATTTCCGAAATGTCATTTTCTCATTCCTTATTTTAAAAAAAGGTTTTGTTACATATAACATTATTCGTCAAGCTTTTATACTATTATTAAAATAAATTACAACATGTGCTAAAAAAGCTTAATATCTCTATCATTGATTACCTAGACATAGATTACTGTGAATTTAAGCAGTATAATAACGAAATTATCCTTACTAAAAAAAACTTGTTAAGCATGCAATTAGGGGTAGGATTGTCTTTTTTATGGGATACATTTGGCATTGAAAGAATGATTGAGGATAAAATGGTCCGTTCGGGTTTTTTAGGATACAATATAGATACTGATTTATCCTTCAAGGAACAAAATTTTAACATTTGGGTTGAGAGCTTCATTTGTCTTTTTAAAAAAAATAGTGAAGATACAACCATGCTCCTGAAGGGGAGAAATATATGTTGAGGGACTTCATCGTTCTTTTCTTTTATTGAAACATTTTAAACACAAAATTATCATTGGGTCTCAACAAAAACAAGGTTGCATATATGGGTGTTTTTGTCATTTCTATATGGTTGCCAAACCCAGGCGTGCGGGTTTGGCCAAGCCTAGACACCTGGTTTTGGAATGGTTGCCAAGCCCAGGCGTGTGGGTCTGGCTTGGTTGCCAGGCTCGGTGCATGAGTCTGCTATGGTTGACAGACCAAGGCGCAGGTCAGGCGTAGTTACCGAATTTAGGCACCCGGGTGTGGCATGATTGCCAGACCTAGGTGCCTTAGGTCTGGGGTTGTCACCGGGCCCAGGCGCCTAGGTCTGGAATGATTGCGAGGCCTAGGCTCCTAAGTCTAACATGGTTGTCAGGCCCAAGCGCTAGGGTCCGACAACCCAGGCTCGTAGGTCTGACATGATTGTCAAACCCAAACTCCTTAGGTCTAGCATTATTGCCAAGACGCATGGATTTGGCTTGGTTGTCAAGCCTAGGCGCATGGGTCTGGCGTTGTCACCAGACCTAGGCGCTCTAGTGTGAGTCTGTTATGTTTGCCAGATTCAAGTAACTTGGGTTTGACATATTTGACAGACTAAAGTAATGTGGGTGTGGCATAGTTGCCAGACCCAAGAAGCATGGAAGTCTACAATAATATGGGTCTGGCACTTCCAACTGTCATTATAATAATCATTTATATTATTTTTTAATTGGCTCGTAGCAACGCTAGGGCCATTTGTCTAGTAAAAACTAAAAGGAATTAAAGTTTTACTATATACACATACTTAAGTTATTGTAAATTGGAACAATAAAATTTCTATTCAACACCTATTAAAAAAAACTGAATAAATTTGATTTTAAAGATAGAATAGTCTTTTCACAAAAGTTTCATTCGTTATTATCAAATTGACCAGGGGCAAAATGATCTTCTAATTTTTAAGTACAATTAAATGACTTAATTATACTTAAAAGTAAAAAAAAACATTAAACTTGCATGTAGGGGCTTTTTTGTTTTTTTTTTGTAACACGGTAAAATGACTTAAATACCCTTAAAAACAAAAGTTATTAAACTTACTCCAAGGACTTTTTTATAATCTTATCTTGGTTTTTTTTTTTATATATATAATCAAGTTGGCTTAGGGTCATTTTAGTATTTTTATAAATATAAAATATTATTAAAAAAAACTGATTGAAACTTGCAAAGTGCACGCTAACGTGTGGAGCGTCTTTGCACTCTTTGGGTGGCGTAACATTGACTTTCATGATGGTGTTGGAAGCGTTTTGACACCTCTTTTTTATGGAGGGAGCATGTAACGGTTTAGGTGACAGTTTTTCATAGGTGGCGTCTTCTTTTTTCTTCTCCTGTTTTGGTCCTCATTTTTAAAAGTCACCCTCTCATTTACTGATAATTAATTTTGATCCTTATTTTTTACATTTTTGTTCTTGGCTCATTTGTCAAATTTCAATTTCATCCTTGGATCTATAATTATAATTTGTTATTTTTTAAAAAAATTTGGTCCTTATTTTTAATTTATATACGTTTTGTTTTGGATCCTTTTGTGAATTTAATTTTTCTTTACAATTTGTTCCTTCAATTTAAAATTATAGATTGTCATCTTATTTGCTTATATTTCAAGTTAGATTCTCATTCTTTTAATTGCTATTTTTTATGTTTGTTCCTTTTATATAATTGATTTTTTTTTCTATTTCATCTTTCGATATTTGATTTATTGGGAGATGAGGTTCGTGATTTTTTCAAAAGTGATGCTTTTAGTTTAATAACTCGAGTCATGAGTTTAAAAAGTTAACAATGCCTGACATCAATTTTTTTCACTTATTTTTTTTATGTCATCCTTCGTCATTGTTCATTTTGAAAATTAGTCTTTGTAATTTTATTTTCCTTTTAATTAAGTTATCACGATGTCATGCTCTAGGTAGCATGTTTGGTTGGGTAACTTTGTATTTTTTGGGGTCACTTTTTTATATATTTTTTTGTTTCATCCTTCAAAATTAGGTTATTTTTTTAATTTAAGTTTCGTCATTTTTCTTGTTAATTCTTTTATTAGATTATCTTGTTCGCATGATCTGGCTTATGAAATTTGGCATTCTTACTCGATTTTACAAGTGTTTTATTTTTTTAATCTTCGTTTAGTTGACTAATTTCTTTTTTTTAATTTTATTATTCTACATTTAGGTTATTAGAGGTTGACAATCACTATTTATTTCAATTTACTTTCTTTTTTGATTATAATTATCAATTTCTTTTAAAAAAATTATTTTATTTATTTTAATTATATTATTAAATGAAATTATCTTATTAGACCCAGTTGGATCTATAACTCGAGTGTGATTTAGTGCATGAACATTAATTTTTTATATTAAAAAAATCAACTCGATTTACAGCGAAGTGCTAACCATATATTTCTTCAAAATTGTTTTGAAGTATTCTTGAAAAAATTTCAACAATCATATTATCTAACATTTTGTTCAACGGTTTCATAAATATTATTTGTGCCAATGCTTTTGATTTTTCATGTCAATAATTTTTCTTTTGTATCGACTA